>MDTD01203259.1_pt1 | contig 50148 bp, 41 predicted proteins | sample 811221 | NCBI WGS metagenome assembly MDTD01 (sample SAMN05326646, study PRJNA326480) | marine metagenome | isolation source: seawater | place: Pacific Ocean: South West | collected 2011 | reverse complement strand
GTGGATCGTGACCGACGTCTGGTTGTCGGCCGCGGTCGAGAAGGTCTCCTTCCGGGAGGTCGGAATGGTGGTGTTCTTCTCGATCAGGGAGGTCATGAGCCCGCCGAGGGTCTCGACTCCGAGGCTCAGCGGCGTGACATCCAGGAGCAGCACGTCCTTGACGTCACCCTGCAGCACCCCGCCCTGGATGGCGGCGCCGACGGCGACGACCTCGTCCGGGTTGATCGAACGATCCAGTTCGGCGGTGGAGAAGACCTCCTTGGCGATCTCCTGCACCTTGGGGATGCGGGTCGAACCGCCGACCATGACCACGTCCGCGATGTCGGACGGGCTGAGGCCGGCGTCCTTGAGTGCGGTCCGACAGGGCTCTCCGATGCGGTTGAAGAGGTCGCTCGCGATCTCCTCGAAGGTCGCCCGGCTGATCGTGCACTGCAGGTGCTTGGGCCCGTTGGCGTCGGCGGTGATGAACGGAAGGTTCACCGACGTCTCGAGCTGCTGCGAGAGTTCGCACTTGGCCTTCTCGGCGGCTTCCTTGAGACGCTGCAGCGCCATCGCGTCGTCGCGGATGTCGATGCCCTCGGTCTTGCGGAACTCCTCGGCGATGTGGTCGATGAGGACCTGGTCGAAGTCGTCGCCGCCGAGGTGGGTGTCGCCATGGGTGGACAGCACCTCGAAGACGCCGTCACCGATGTCGAGGATCGAGATGTCGAACGTACCGCCGCCGAGGTCGAAGACCGCGATCTTGGAGTTCGTCTTCTTTTCGAGTCCGTAGGCCAGGGCGGCCGCGGTCGGCTCGTTGATGATCCGCTCGACCTTCAGGCCGGCGATCTCGCCGGCATCCTTGGTCGCCTGACGCTGAGCGTCGTTGAAGTACGCGGGCACGGTGATGACCGCCTTCTCGACGGACTCGCCGAGGTACTCCTCCGCGATGCGCTTGAGCTCGCGGAGAATCATGGCGGAGATCTCCGGGGGCGTGTAGTCCTTGCCCTGCACGGAGACCGAGACCAGTTCACTGGGACCCCCCGAGATCTCGTAGGGGACCAGCTTCTCCTCGGACTGGACTTCATCGTGTCGACGGCCCATGAAGCGCTTGATCGAAAAGACCGTGTGCTTCGGATTGGTCACCTGCTGGTGCCGGGCCGGCTCGCCCACGAGACGGTCACTCTTGTCCGTGAACGCCACCACCGAAGGGGTGGTGCGATTGCCGGATGCGTTGATCAGCACCTTGGGCTGATCACCCTCCATGACGGCCAGGACCGAGTTCGTCGTACCGAGGTCAATACCAATGATCTTGCTCATAGAAATGCTCCTTCCGGCCGCTCTCGCTTCTGCAGCGTGCGGCTGATGGTTACATTGCAATCATCATGCCAGTGGAAACGGACGCGACCGGCCTTCAGGACGGCGAAATCGCCCTTCACGGGCCCCCAGCGGCCTCGGCGATGACGAGAGCCCCTTCGAGCCTGCCAGAATGACTGCCTTGGATGCCCGCCTCCGGTGCTAGAATCGCCGCATGGTGCTTCTTGAACGACCTCTGAAGCCGCTCTGCATCGGGGGAATCGAACTCGACTCCCCCGCCCTGCTGGCCCCCATGGCCGGCCACTGCGACCTGCCCTTTCGCCGGCTCTGCCGGGAGCACGGCGGGGTCGGACTCGCCAGCACCGATCTGCTGAACTCGCACAGCCTGCTCCGGGGTTCCCCCCGGGCCCTGGCCCTGGCGGCGACCTGCGAAGAGGACCAGCCGCTGTGCATGCAGCTCTACGGAAACGCCGAGGATCCCCTCCCGGATGCGGCCAGATGGGCGGTCGACCACGGTGCCGTGATCATCGACATCAACATGGGATGTCCGGTCGACAAGGTCGCGAAGAAGAACGGAGGTTCGCTCCTGCTGTGCGATCCCGATTCGACGGTCCGGCTCGCCAGTCGAATCGTGGACGCGGTCACGCCCCGCACCGGGACGCCAGTCACCGCCAAGATCCGGCTGGGCTGGGACGACTCGAGACTGGTCGGCCCCGAACTCGCCCGGCGGCTCGAGGACATCGGCATCGCCGCCATTACGGTCCACGGCCGGACCACCGAGATGCGCTTCAAGGGATCGGTCCGTCTTGAAGGCATCGGCGAGGTGAAGGCCGCCGTCGACTCGATCCCCGTCATCGGCAACGGCGACATCCGCTGCGCCGGGGATGCGCTGCACATGGTCCGTTCAACCGGCTGCGACGGAGTCATGGTGGCCCGCGGCGCGCTGCGTCGCCCCTGGATCTTCGAGCAGATCAGATCCCTGCTGGTCGACGGCGTCGAACGGCCCGATCCCAGCTTCCGCGAACGGATCGACTGCATCGAACGACACCTCGATCTCATTCTCGAGCATCAGGACGAACGAATGGTGCTGCACCGCCTCCGCAGCGGAATCGCCCGGTACGGCAAGACCATGGGTCATGTGAAACCGCTCAAGGAGCGGATCCGAAATGCCTCGTCCAGCGATGAGATCCGATCGGCCCTGCACGACTGGCGGGATCATGTTCCGGAATGGGAACTCGAGGCGGCAGTGGCCTGAGGTCACCCCGCGACGACGCTTCCCATCCTGAAGATGGGCAGCAGCAGCGCGATCGCAACCGCACCCACCAGCAGTCCCATGACGATGATGAGCACCGGTTCCAGGAGCGAGGTGCTCTTCTTGATCGCGAGATCAAGCTCCTCTTCGCTGTATTCCGCGACGCGTTCCAGCACCTCGGGCATGCGGCCGGACCGCTCGCCGGCGGCGATCATCGACGAGACGTTGGCCGGCACGTCCGGACTCTCCTCGAAGGCCTGGCTCAACCGCCGACCGTCGCGCACGTGTTCCTCCATGCCCGACCAGACCCGGTCGAAGACGACATTCCTGGTCACCATTCGACAGGCGTGGATGGCGTCCATGAGATTGACGCCGGCCGCCAGCAGCGTGGACATCGTCCGCGTCGAGCGGGTGACGTACAGGTTGACGTGGATGGTGCGCAGGACGGGAGCGCGAAGCTTGAGCCAGTCCAGCCAGCGGCGTCCGGAGGACGTCCGGGGCAGCACCAGCACCCCCACGGCCACGGCGACCAGCACGGGGCCGTAGTACATCCATCCCTCCGCGGCGAAGGTGCCGATGGCCATCAGGACCTTCGTGGGACCGGGCAGCGTGGCGGAACGCATTTCGTAGATCTTCGCGAAGCGAGGCAGGATGAAGGCCACCAGGAAGGCAACCACGAGGAAGCCCGAGCCGAGCATGAAGCCCGGATAGAGCATCGCGCCGCGGACCTGCCGCTTCGTCCGAAGCTCCTTGGACAGGTAGTCGCTGACCCTCGAGAGCATCAGCGCCGTGGTCCCGGACAGTTCCGCGGCCTGGAGCAGGCTCACCATGACGTCGGGGAACACCTGCGGCCACCGGGCCAGCGCCTCGGACAGCGGCGAGCCGCCGCAGACGTCCTCGCGCACCGATTCCAGCACTTGCCTGAACTCGCTCCGCCGCGCCTGGGAGGCGATAGCCTCCAGTCCTTCGGGAAGCGGTACGCCGGTCTCGAGCATGACGGACAGCTGCTGCGCGAAAGCGACCACGTCCGCCCGCCGGATCCGCTGCAGCCCCTGCCGGGTCCGCACGGCCTCGACATCGACGGGTGACAGCGAACCGGCCGCACCGGAGGCGATCGACGTGATGAAGAGTCCCTCCGCACGCAGATGGCTCGCCACGTCGTCCCGATCCCGCGCGGTGATCGATCCGGTGACGGACTCTCCCGTCGCATTGCGTGCCCGGTAGGCGAATGTTGAATCACTTCGACTGATCATCGTCGGAACCTCAGAGCCTCGTTGCGCAGAGCACTTCGTCCGGTGTCGTCAGTCCAGCGGCGACCTTCTGCAGGCCGTCCTCCCAGAGCGACATGAAATCCATTCCATCCAGCATGCCCCGGAGAGCCTGCAACGTCGCACCGCCGGCGACACCGTCGAGGAACCGCTCGTCCGGCACCAGCAGTTCGAAGATGCCCAGTCGCCCCGCGAAACCGGTCCGGCGGCAGTGGCTGCAGCCGGCTCCCCGCTGTGCCCCGTCGATGTCCCGACAGGCACGCAGGACGGCTTCGGACGTGCGATCGTCGGGCGACCATGGTTCGGCACAATGCGGACAGATCTTGCGGACCAGCCGCTGGGCCAGCACGCCCCGCAGGGTCGCGGCCACCAGGTAGGGCTCGATGCCCAGGTTGCACAGTCTCGTCACCGCGCTCGGAGCGTCGTTGGTGTGCAGCGTCGAATAGACCAGATGACCGGTGAGGGCGGCCTGGGTGCAGATCGATGCGGTCTCCGCATCGCGCACCTCGCCGACCATCAGGATGTCCGGGTCCTGACGCAGCATCGAACGCATCGCGGACGCGAAGGTGAATCCGGCCCGCTGGTTGACCTGGGACTGGTTGATCCCGGGGATCCTGGCTTCCACCGGATCCTCGATCGTGGAGATGTTCAGTTCGTCGGAGCTGATCTGCCCCAGCACCGAGTACAGGGTGGTCGACTTGCCCGAACCCGTCGGACCGGTGACGAGGATGACCCCGTTGGGCTGCTCGATGAGCTGCTTCCACTGCTCGAGCATGCGCGGGCCGAACCCCAGCTGATCGAGACCGATGCGGTTGGACTCGCTGTCGATGATCCGGATCACGACCTTCTCGCCGTACTTGCCGGGCATCGTCGACACACGGAGATCGATTGGACGCCCCTCAAGCATGACGTTGAAGTCGCCGTCCTGCGGCAGGCGTCGCTCGGAGATGTCCAGGTTGCTCATGATCTTGATGCGGCTGGAGATCGCGGCGTGCATCCGGTACGGGGGCGAGATCTTCTCGTAGAGCCGTCCGTCGACCCGGTAGCGCACGCGGAGCGACTGATCGTCGGGCTCGATGTGGATGTCGGAGGCCCCCTCCTGGACGGCGGAGTAGATGATGAAGTTGACGAGTTTGACGACCGGTCCGTGCCCGGCGACCTGTTCGAGGTCGGCGAGTTCGGTCACCTGCCGTTCGATGACGCTGAAGTCCTCTTCGGCGATGTCCTCGTAGATGTCGTCGATCACGAACACGTTCGCGGCGGGCAGCCACGCGGAGATGGCGGATTCGATCTCCGCCGAGGCCGCCGCGACGATCTGCACCTCGTGTCCGGTGCGGCGGGCGATCTCCTCCACGAGATAGAGGTTCGAGGGCTCCGAGACGGCCACCGTCAGGACGGAGCGGACGAGGAAGAGCGGCAGCACCTTGTGCTCCTCGATGAAGTCCCTCGGCAGCACCTCGATGATGCGGGGGTCGGCGACCCGGGCCACCTGCTCGACGCAGGGAATGCCGTAGCCCTCCGCCAGCACCTCCATCACCTGCTGATCGGTGGCGTACCCCATCTCGACGAGGACCTCGCCCAGCAGGGAACGATGGTCGTTGCCCGCCTGATGATCCAGCGCTTGACGAAGCTGCTGGGGGGTGAGCACGCCCCGCTGTACGAGCAGTTCGCCCAGTGGCTGGCGTGCGGTGGTCGATGGCATGTGCATGGAAGGCTGGATCACGCCGCCTCCGATCTGGCCAGTGATCTGGCCGCTTGCTCGATGGACTCGTGGATCTCGAACCGACGGTCGAGGCGGGTGACGATCATGGCCTTGGCCACCAAGTCGTCGAGATTCGCCAGCCGCAGCCGGCCCGCGGCACGACGGAGTTCGTCGGCGAACCAGAGCAGCGACTCCAGTCCGGCGGAATCGATCCGTTCCATGCCGGCGCCGTCGAGGATCCACGAACCGGTGGTTCGCTCGAGCCACTCCTGGCAGCGACGACGGAACACATCCACGTCCTCGTGGGTGAACTCGCCTTCGATCCGGAGCACCACGGCGGACCGATGTTCTTCGAAGTGCATCTTCATGCCGCACGTCCTCTCGTTGCCTCGCCTGGCTCGGCGGACATGTGGTCGTCCACCAGCCGGTCGTATTCGGTGAAGTCCAGGGCCAGGAACACCGGCACCAGTTCGGGATCGAACTGCGTCCCGCTGCACGCCTCGAGTTCGGCCAGCACCTGCGACCGTGCCATCCCCTGCCGGTAGGTGCGGCTGGACATCATGGCATCGAACGCGTCGGCGATCGCGATCATCCGTGCGACGCGGGGGATGTCCCCGCCGGCGAGCCCGGCCGGATAGCCGGTGCCGTCCCATCGCTCGTGATGGTGCAGCACGCCCTCGAGCACGTCCCCGAAGTTGGGGATGTCACGCAGGATCCGGTGCCCCATCTCGGGGTGCCGGCGGATCCAGTCCACTTCCTGGTCGTCCAGCCGGCCCGGCTTGACCAGTACCCGTTCGGGCACGCCGATCTTGCCGACGTCGTGCACGAGTCCCGCGATGTGCACGCGGCCGATGGTGTGGGCGTCGCACCCGCACGCCTCCGCGAGCTGACGCGTGAGCATGGCGACACGCCGGGAGTGACCGCAGGTGTAGCGGTCCTTGGCGTCGATCGATGCGGTGAGTGATTCAAGTGTCCCCAGGAACATCGCATTGAGGTCCTCGTAGAGCCCGGCGTTCTCGAGAAAGATCTCGATGTGCGAGGCCGCGGCACTCATGAGCTTCATGTCCACGGAGGAGGCGTCCTGATCGTCGGCCTCCTTGCCCGCGGCCATCAGCATCCCGATGACCCGACCGTCGCGCAGGATCGGTTGGGCGATCGTCGCGCAGCCGGCGCGGAAGGCTCCGGCGTCGTCGGGACCGAAGACCAGCGGACGATCCGGTGCCGCGGCGCGGATGAGACGGGTTCCGAACCGGACCAGGTCGGCACCGGTTCCCCCCTGTTCGCCGGCGACCGCGACGTGCTCCGGCGCGTCGGACGTGGCGCCGGTCCCCTCCACCAGCGCCACGACCCACGTGTACGGAAGCTGCTGTCGCAGCTCGTCGCAGGTGACCGACAGGAACCGCTCGGGGCAGTCCACCTCGGTCATGTTCCGGGTGATCGAATACAGCAGATTAATCTCTTCGTAGGATTCGCCGAGTTCGCGACCGACGTCCTCGATCACGCGTTCGTCGCTGCAGCGTCGCTGCTCGTCCGCCCAGGCTCCTCGCACCAGCACGGCCAGTCGCGGCACGTCGGCGGCCGCGGCCGGCGGCAGTGCGGCCAGCTGTTCACGGCACCACGTCGCATCGAGCCGGGCCCCCTGGCACATCATGTGCAGGTACTCGGACTCGAGCAGTTCGGCGCAGGGAATGCAGACGACGGCGTAGCCGACGCGGTTGCGGCGCTCCTCGATCGGCATCGGAACCAGCCACAGGCCGGGCACGGCTTCGACCGGAGCGGGCCGATCCTGCTCGTTCCAGTCCCGACAGCGCTCCTTGAGAGCCCGCAGGACGAATCCCGAACGCGATACGAGCGACCGCAGCCAGTCGGCACCGGTTGCGCCCGACGAGACTGGACGTCCCCCGCTGTCGCAGGTCAGCAGCACCATTCCCGCTTCGCGCAGGCGGTCCTGCTGGCGATCGGTCGCCGCGGGCACTCCGGTTGGACGGATCACCGGATTCATGCCGCGGTACTCCGTTCATCGTTCGATTCGAGGGTTGCCGACACCAGTTCGATCAGGGAGCGCGGACTGAACGGCTTGCTCAGCACCTCGCGCACGTTCTGGATCTGAAGATCGTCGGACGAGAGCGCGTACCCGCGGGCCGTGAGGATGATCACGGGAATGCCCGCGGTGGTCTCGTCGTCCGCCAGGGCTCGACTGAGTTCGATGCCCGTCATGTAGGGCATCTGGATGTCGGTGATGACCAGATCCGGCCCGGACTCCTTCGCCAGGTGCAGACCTTCCTCGCCGTCGACCGCGGTCAGCACCTCGTACCCTGCCTTGCCGAGCTTCAGCGAAAGTACGTGGAGGATGTGCGACTCGTCGTCGATGACCAGAATCCGTTTTGTCATGGTGTGCTCATTCATGCGGCCAGACTCTCCTCGCATCCCATGGGGATCGAGAACCAGAACCGCGATCCCATGCCGAGGCTGGAATCCAAACCGATCCGGCCGCGATGGACCGTCTCGACGATGTGGCGGCAGAGATTGAGGCCGAGCCCCGTGCCCTCCGCGACGCGCTTGTAGTTCTCGATGCGGAAGAACTTCTCGAAGATGCGGTCCTGATCCTGGGGCGGAATGCCCAGTCCGGTGTCGGCCACCGAGACGTGGATCGAGCGGGCCAGGTTGTCCGAATCGATCTTCAGCGTGATCCGTCCCCCCTGCGGGGTGTACTTCACCGCGTTGGAGAGCAGGTTCACCACGACCTGGGACAGCATGTCCCGATCGCCGAGCACGTGCAGATCGACGGGGGCGATCGTGCGGTGGAGCGTGATGTCCTTCTCGCGGGCGTGCGGTTCGATCGTGGCCATGGCCTGCTTGACCACCTCGCACATGTCGACGTGGTCGCGGTCGGCATGCACGATGCCCGACTCGATGCGGCTGATGTTGAGCATGTTGTCGACCAGCCGCGTCAGCCGCTCGGTCTCGCTCTGGATGATCCGGTAGAACTCGTTGCGGCTGGCTTCGTCCTCGGCCTCGCCGTCGACCAGCATCTCCACGTAGGCACGCACCGAGGCGAGCGGCGTCCGCAGCTCGTGGCTGGCCTTGGAGACGAACTCGCTCTTCATCTGCGAGATCTCACGCTCGCGGGTCCGGTCCCGGATGATCGTGACGACCGCCGCGAGCTGCTCGCGGTGGTCTGATACGCACGCCAGGGAGATGTCGCAGTCGGGGCCGGCCCCGTCGTCGGCGTCGGACAGCCCCTCGATGCGGTGCTCCAGATGACGGCACTCGACGAAGTTCCCCTCGGACTTCGTCTCCTGCACGATGCTGCGGAGCGACTCGTCCCGGACGAGCTGCTCGATGGGAATGCGGTGTGCGGCATCCGGTTCGAATCCGAAGAGACGTCCGGCGGCCTGGTTCGCAAGCACGACCTCGTCGAAGGCGTTGGTCACGATGACCGCCTCGGACATCACGCCCAGGACGGCCTCGATCTGACGCCGCTCGGCGGAGGCGACGTGGTGCTGGATCTCGAGATCGCGATGCTGGTTGCGCAGATCGCGTTCGCGTCGACGAAACTGCTCGATGGCCCGGACGAAGGTCCGCAGCACCGGTCGGAGCCAGAACGGACCTCCGGGAATGGTCCCCGACGCCCGATCACCGGCCGACTCGATGTAGTCGTGCAGGCGGGCCAGCGTCCCCCGGGCCGCGATCCCGATGGGAAGCAGCACGGCGAAGAGCCCCACCACGGAGATGCACCAGAGGCCGAGCCACGGAATGTCCGCGGTCCGTCCCGTGGTTTCCCGGACCCAGAGGAGGCAGACGCCCCAGGCCGGGCTCACTGCGAGCACGGCCAACGCCAGGCAACCGGTCATCATCTTGAGCATCTTCTGCATTCGAGTGCCCCCAAGGCCACGGCGGCCTCAACCGCCGCTGGTTGATCCATCGACCAGCCTGGGGTGCTCCAACAGCGAATCATCGATATCGGCCGCGGATTGCCAGGCGTCCATGGCGCCATCGAAATCGCCGATTTGCTCGCGAATTCCGGCCAGCATCACCCAGCAGACGGCATCCACGCCCTCACAGGCCGTGGCCCGCACCAGAGCGGCCTCCGCCTCCTGGAGTCGACCTGCGGCCCGGTGGGATGCGGCCTGCATGGCCCATCCACTGGCCCGGCCCGGATCCAGAGCGGCGATCCGGTGACCGCACTGCCCCACTCCGCGCCAGTCCTCGATGGCCCAGGCGAGCATGCCCGCTTCGTCCCATAACTGGACGTCGTGCTCGCGGTCCGCCAGCAGACGCTTGTAGATGGGACGGGCCTCGATCTCCCGGCGTGCGTGCATCAGGCAGCGCGCCTTGATCCGCTGCAGGTGCCGGTTCAGCTCGGCCCCCTGGACCTCGATGCGTTCGATCACCGTCAGGCAGTCGGCGATGCGACCGGCCGTGAACTGCATGTGCGCGAGTTCCGACAGCAGGTGCATGTCGTCGGGCTGAAGAAGGCTCGCCTCCTCGTAGTAGCGGACAGCGAGATCGCGATCGCCGCGCAGAGCCGCGATCTGTCCGAGCAGATGCCGCATGGCGGGATGGTGCTCGAACCGGCGAATGCGGCTCTTCAGAAGTGCATCGGCCTCGTCGTACCGCTGCACGGCCACGAGCGTCTCGGCCGCGGCCAGCAGGTACTGCGCGCGTTCCGACTCGAGGTCGGCGGCACGCATGTAGTGTTCGTGTGCGAGTTCGTCATCGGACCAGCGCTGGTAGATGATGCCCAGGAAGTACCAGGGCTCGCTCAGCTGGTCGTCCCGTTGGATGGCCGACTCGAGCGCCATGCGTCCCTCGTCCAGCCGGCTCATCTCCATCAGGATGCGTCCGTGCAGCAGGTGGTATTCGGCCGCCTCGGGGTACCGCTGGGCCGCTTCCGAGATGATCGAGAGCGCCTTCTTGAGCTTGCCCACCTCGAAGGCCTGCTTGGCCTGTCCGTAGGCGATCTGCGTATTGACCTTGTCGATGCGGTTGTAGGCGTTCTCCCTGGCCTCGAGACCCGTCTTGGAGGGACCGCTGCAGCCGGCGGCGACCAGCAGCGCGGCGGTCGCCAGCAGGGAACGGAGAATGGTGCTGTTCGTGGTCATCGGGGGGCTCCCTTAGTCGTTCAGGGCTCGCGTGACGGGCGTGGTCTTCGATCCGAATCCGGCGTCCGCGGTCTCCGACTCCAATCGGGGGAGTTCGATGACCTTGGAGGTCGCCGAATCCGTTTCGACCGGTGCGGACGGACGTTCTGCGGTGGGCACCAGGTCGATCTCTCGATCGAGGATGCGCCGCTGCATGTTCCGGTTCCAGGCTTCGTGCGGCGTCGAACCGAGCGTGTCGCGCATCCGGATCATCTCCGGCTGCACCGATGCGGTCCGCAGCGAATTGTTCGCGTAGTAGAGCGCCAGATCGAGTTCGCCGGCCCGGAAGGCCTCGATGGCGTCCCGGTTGTAGTCGGCCGTGATCTGGTCGCGGCTGAAGGGCAGGAGACCGGCCCGCGAGCCGAGCCGGACGGCGTCGAGGATCTCGAGCCCGTCCTCCCCCATCTCCCACAGCCGCTCGTCGGCGATGATCGACGGGGTCAGCAGGAAGATGATCTCCTTGCGGAGCGTCTCGTCGTCCTGACCGCGGAACGCGTTGCCGACGACCGGGATGTCTCCGAGCAGCGGAACCTGCTCGCGGCGCATCGTGGTCTGCTCCTCGAAGAGGCCGCCGAGCACGATCGTCTCCCCGCTCTGGACGCGGACGTTGGTGAAGATCTCGTGGGTGTCCTCGTTGGGCACCGTGTAGTTCGTCTCGAGCTGGACATCGCCGCTGGAGAGTCGGGGATAGAGCTCCATCCGGATCATCTCGTTCGGTGTGATGAAGGGACGGAACATCAGATGGATGCCGGTGTCGAGGAACTCGACCGTCTGCGTGGTCGAGGTCTCCGTCTGCGTGGTGTTCAGGTAGCCGAGACGCCGTCCGACGAGAATCTCCGCCCGCTGGCGGTTCAGGCACATGACCTTCGGGCGGGCGACGACCGTCACGTCCGTGACGTTGTCCAGGGCCCGGAGGAAGATTGCGAAATCGTCCTTGATCACCCCGAACTTGAAGCCGCCGTTGCCGCTGACGGACTTCCCGACGGTCGAGGTGCCCGCGAGGGCGTTGTCGGTCTTGACGTCGCCGGAGAAGAGCTCGCTCGCCGCGGTCAGCGGCGAGGTCAGGTCGGTGAAGTTGAGGTGGCTGACGAGGGAGAAGTCGATGCCGAAGGCATTGTTCTCCGAGACCTTCGTCTGCAGGATCGTGGCCTCGACCATCACCTGCTGGGGCGAGACGTCGAGCTCCTTGAGCAGCGTCGCGATCTCCTCCAGCTGGGCCGGATAGTCGGTCGCGACGATCTTCGCGGTGTAGGCGTAGGCGTCCGCTCCGTTGTCGCTCTCGTCCGGGTTGAAGCCGTCTTCCACGGCCCCCATGGGCACGGCCTGCCCCGCATCGCTCAGCAGCGGCTGGATGGCCTGGGCCGCGTCGGTCGCGTTCAGATAGTAGAGCTCGAAGATCCGGGTCTCGACCCGTCGGCGGGCCTGTTCAATCTCCGCGATCCGGGCCGCGGGATACACGTAGATGAAGGAGCCTTCCTCGATGTATCCGTAGCCGTTGACCCGGAGGATGGCGTCGAGCGCCTCCTCGAAGGTCACGTCGTAGAGATTGGCGGTGACCGTGGCCGAGACGTCGCGTCCGGCGATGATGTTGCGCTGCCCCTGCATCGAGAGCATTTCCAGCACCTGCACCAGATCGGCATCCTGCACTGCCATGTCAACGGTGCCGTAGCTGGTCATCTCGACGTCGGATGCGGCGGCGTCAGCGGAGTCCTGCGCGGCCGTGCCCGCACCGGGCACGATGCACAGCAGGACCGCGAGGAGCAGACGGGATCGGATTCGGCGAGGAGACGTATGCATGAGTGTTTCTCCGGTCTCCCCCCCGGTGACCTATCCCCTGGAACCGTCCAGTCGGAGTTCGAAGTGCCGGCCCGCATGTTCCAGGACGACGGAGCGGCGTCTGACCTCGATGAGCATGAACTGGACGGACTCCGTACCGCCAGTCTCGATCCAGTCGCCCGGCCGGTACGTCCGACCGCTGATGACGGCCATGGGGTTGCCCTGCATGACCGCCTCAAGTTGCAAGCGACTGATCGCCTGTTCCGGTTCTTCGGACGAGGAGGGGGCCGACTTTCGTGCTTCCGTCGAGTCGGACGCAGGTTTTTCGCTTTTCGGGAAGTAGGCCTCGTTCAGGAGGAACGGATCGCGTTCCGGCTGCAGATCCAGACTGATGGAACGGACCTGGAGACCGTTCTTATCGGACGCCGATGCCGCGTCCCCCCCACCATCGGTGAGCAGCGCGGCGGGCTCGTCGTCCGCCATGACCGTCCGGGGCAGGTTCTTGATCACGATGATCCGGGCCCAGAAGAGCAGTCCCAGGGTCAGCAGGGCGCAGAACACCCCGAACTTCCGCCGGTCGGCGGTCAGGGACACCATGAATCGTCGCAGCAGAATGTTCAAACGTTCCATCTCACTGTCCTCCCGGTTCGCCGTCCTCGTAGACGACGTCCATACCGATGGCCGCACGCACGGTGGGCCGTTTGTTCTTGAAGTCCACGTCACGACAGTTCATGGAGATCGACGTCACGCGGACCAGCCGCTCGAGTCGCTCCACGCGCCGGATGACGTCGAAGATGTTGTCGAAGGTGGTCTCGAGTTCCACCACCAGAGGCAGAATCTCGAACCGGGCGTCCCCCGCCCGATCGCCCCGCCCGCGGACGGTGAAGGTCTGATCGAGCACCGTTTCCCCGTCGACGCCGATGGAGAGGTGCTGCATCAGATCGGCGACGTCCGGCCGGTCCGGCACCAGGCGGCAGGCGTGCGCCTGCCGCTCGTGCAGCCGGACCAGCTCCTCGGACCGACGTTCGAGATCGGCCTCGACGTCCTCGAGGTGACCGATCTTCTGTTCGAGCAGTCGTGATTCGTTCGACAGTTCGAACGCCTCCGCGTAATTCGGCCAGGTGAAGAATGCCGTGACGGTGAGGACGACGGCGATCACCGAGGTCAGCATGACGGTTTCCATCCGCTTCCTGTTCATGGGGTGGTACCTCCGGCTGCGGTCGCGTCGACGGTGACCGCGGGCTCGACTTCGAATGCATGGTCCATGTCCACGATGAACGACAGACGGAAGTCGCGGGCGGGCCGCGCTCGCACGGTGCGCGAGCGGCTGTAGTCGAGATTGACCTCCGCAAACGGTTCGCGACCGCCGATGACCTGGACGAGGGAGGCGATGTCGGCGTCGTTGGAGGCGATACCCGCGATCTCGCCCACCAGACGGCGTGGACCACGCGGCGTTCCGTCCACCCGACCGCGGGCTCCGAACCCGTCGTCGTAGTCCAGTTCGAGTTCGATCAGGGTGATGCTGGGGGGCAGGGAACGGGTCAGGGTGGCGAGCAGCCGCGTCGTCTCGAGCGGAAGCGCCACCTCCGTGTACTCCGCCATGAACGACCGTACGTCCGTCATGCTCGAATCGATGTCCGCGAGACTCCGTTCGAGTTCGAGGGCCCGGTCCGCCCGGATGGCGGTGGCCTCATGGATCGAGGCGGCCCGGTCCAGACGCATGCGGGCGTGGGTCGCGGTGACCAGCATGCACGCGACCAGCGCAAGGCAGGCGCCGGCGACGCGGCGTGTCCTCCGCCCCGCCCGGATTCGTTCGGTCATCGACGCGGTGATGAGATTGATCTGATGCTGCTTCATGCGGCCTGACTCCGATCCGTGGCGTTGGTCCGGCTTCCCGCGGGCCGCGCGGCGAGCCCGCGAAGACTCATGCCCGCCGGGGCGATCCACGCCCCGAGCGATCCCTCGTCGTGCGGAAGCATCGCCCCGAGGTCCTGCTGCAGCCGGTCGAGACCCGTCTCCTGGCAGTCCCCCTGGACCGCGATCTGGCAGGTGGCGGCCACCTGCTCGGCGAGCCCGGGTTCGGCCCCGTCGGCACCGGTGACGATGATCCGTCCGGGTGTGAGCCCGCGGAACGTCACGGCCGCATAACGGAGGCACATCAGCATGTTGTGCGCGCATTCCGCAAGAAGCGGACGCACTGCCTCGTACACCGCCCGATCGGTGGATGGATCGATGAACGTCGACGCCGCATCACCACGCAGACGGGCCATGCGAAGCTCCCGGGCCGCGTCCACCTCGAGACCCAGCTTGTCGGCCACCTGCTCGTCCAGATGGCGGCCACCGATGTCGAGTGTCTTGCAGAAGGCGATCTGATCGCCCCGCAGGATCAGGACGGAGCCGCCCCGACTACCGACTTCGAGCACCGCACGACAATTGTTCGCATCCGCCGCCCGACGATGGTGCCGACTGAACAGTCTCGCCGCCGCCCAGCAGTGGGTCTCGACCGCCTCGGGACGCAGCCCCGCGGCCCAGGCCGCTTCCAGTCTGGCGTCGATCGCATCCCGATGGGCCGCCACGACCACCAGATCACAGCGATCCCCGTTCGATTCGTCACCGGAGGACACGCCACCGGTCCGAATCCAGTCGGCCTGGATCGAATCACGGGGTGCATTCATCTGGGTCGCCGCTTCCCAGGCGACCGCTTCCGTGAGTTCGGCCTCCGGCATGACGGGCAGCTTCATCGACTGCATGAAGAGTTCCTCGCGCGGAAGACAGATCGTGCAGCGACGACCCGCGAACCCTCCGGCTGCGACGGCGGTACGCAGCGATCGCGCCCATTCCACCTCGGGACGGGAACCGGATTCCGCAGTGGCCAGCGGACACCAGGCCGCCCCCGCGACGCGAAGCTGCCCGTTGCTCTCGCGAACCTGCAGCAATCGTGCCTCGCCGGGCAGGAATGCGACGCCGACGTCACCGACCCGCGAACGAAACCATGGAAATGTCGCACTCATCTGCGTACTCCTGCTGCTTCAGCCTTCGAGCTTCCGAACCGTCAACTTGCCGGTCATCGGCGTCACGAGCACCTCGAACGATTCGTCGGTGCCGCGCACCACGATGCGTCCCGCCCCCGCGGGCAGTCCCACCGAGGAGACCGTTCCTCCGAGCGGACCGAAGGTGATCCGCTCCCCGGTGCCGTCCGTGTCGATGTCGCCCAACTGCACACCGTCGTAGCGTTCGTCGGCCGCGAAGTCGACGATGTACCGACCCCGGGCCGTGGCCGTTCCCGAAGGATCGTCCAGGTAGTCGGCGGTCTCCGCATCGAACGGATCCGCGAAGCTTGCTTCATCCACCCTGAGCAGGGCGTACCCGCGGCCGTCATCCAGGAACTGGATCCGGCGGTAGGTCTGGTTGGCCATCGCATCGGCCTGCGCAAAGCCGATGTCGGAGACGAGTCGCCGCACCGCCGCCTGCGTCTCCATGCGCGACAATCCGACGAGGCTGGGAACCAGCAGGACCGCGGCCAGCGCGAGCAGGGCGATGACGATGATCAGCTCCGGGAGCGTGTATCCGTTTCGCTGCCGCATGGCTCAGCGTCCCTCCGATCCGTCCGGATCGTCGATCCGTACGACCAACTTGCCGCTGCGGACGAAGCCGTCGAAGCCCTCCAGCGCGATGCGCAGCGACGACAGTTCGTCGATCAGGGTCTGCCGTTGGGCGATGGCCCGACGGCCGAGTCCCGAAACACCTTCCAGCGCATCGGATTCCCCGGTGACGACACCGGTGCGAGCCGATCCGCTGCGGATCTGGGCCTGCGCCGGATCGACGAACGATCGTTCGGCCACCTGGGTCCAGAGCAAACCCCCCAGCAGCAGTGCGATCACGGTCAGAATGGTGTTCAGATAGGTGTCCTTCGACACGGGTGTTCTCCTGAGCTGTTCCACATGGCTGCATCGGCCCGATTCGGGCCCGGCTCAAGCGCGATCACGATCAAGGTGCAACATCCTCCCCGCCGGCCACGTCCGAGAACATCGATCCGTATGCCCCGAAAAAACGAGGGAGGGCGACAACCGCTCGGTCGCCGCCCCCTGGATTCGTCCCGGTGTGCCCGGCCCGCTCCGCACCGTGGGAGCTCCGGGCATCACCTACGCCTCGTTTCGTCACTCGGTGTATTCCGTTCCGTCAGACGCCACGCCGTACAGTGCGAAGGTCGTGCCGGGGTCGCCGTTGGAAAGCGTCTTGAGCCGCCAGACCCAGCCGGTCGTCGCGGACGGCGAAGTGCCGATCGTCGCCGATCCCGTCAGCGGGTTCACCGGCGCCGTGGTGAGATAGTCGCCGTCGAGCATGTTGTTCCAGACCGGCGTGGTGTCGGATCCGAGCGGATTCACGGTCGGATTCTGGGCCCGGTAGAGCTCGATCTGGCTGCGAAGCGTCTGCAACTGGCTGCGGACGGACGCGTCGTTCGCGTCGTCGGCCGCGTTCGTGAACTGCGGTACGACGATCGCCGCCAGGATGCCGAGAATCACCACCACGATCAGGATCTCGATCAGGGTGAATGCGCTTCGTACGTTCGTGTTCCTTCGGTTTCTCATTTCGTTGTGCTCCATCAAGGGGGGAAGTCGCATGCCGTTCCACCGGTCGGCAGGTCCGACGCCCCCGGATATCCAACCTTCTCTTCGACCGGTCGGGGGGGGCACACCAGTCCCCTGTCCGGGTGCGATCCAGTTCCTCCCCGCCCCGCCCGGGGAATCCGCACAGATCCCCCAGATTGACCACCACCCCCCACCAGAGCGTTAGAATGAGCCTTTACGCCCCGAGGCAAGGAGCCAGACCGTGCGGATCAAGCCCTTTCACCGCATCCAGCCCCATCCATCACGCGCCTCGACGGTCTCGTGTCCACCGTACGACGTGGTGACCACGAAGGAGGCCAGGGAACTGGCCGAGGGCCGCCCCGACAGCTTTCTCCACGTGATCCGACCGGAGATCGACCTGCCCGACGGGGTGGCGTTCAACGAGGATGCCGTCTACCAGCAGGCCGCGCGGAACCTCGAACGGTTCATGTCGGACGGAACGCTGGTCCGGGACGAGACCCCCTCGATTGCGATCTACCGACTCGCATGGGAGGGACGCAGCCAGTACGGAATCGTCTGCACCTGCCACGTCGACGACTACGAGAACGGTTCGATCAAGAAGCACGAGAAGACCCGTCCCGACAAGGAGGACGACCGTACCCGCCACGTGCTGACCCTCGATGCGCACACCGGCCCGCTCATGCTGACCTTCCGTGACCACGAGCAGGTCGATCGCCGTCTGGCCCTGGACACCACGGGACGCCCCAGCGTCCACTTCAAGTCACCCGACGGCGTCACCCACACCATCTGGACCGTCACCGACACCGATCCCTGGATCGAAGCCTTCCGCGACGTCCCCGAGCTGTACATCGCCGACGGCCATCACCGGGCCGCCAGTGCCGCACGCGCCGCGGCCCGTCGTCGCGAGGAGCGTCCGGACGCCGGCCCCGATGCCGAGTTCAACTGGTTCCTTGGCGTGCTCTTCCCCGCCAGCCAGCTGAACGTCCTTCCCTACAACCGGCTGGTGCTGGATCTGGGCGAACACAGCGAATCGGACCTGCTCGAACATCTGGCGACGATCGGACGCATCGCCCCCTGCGAGGATGCGACGCCCGATCGCAAGGGCGTGTTCTGCCTCGCTCTCCCCTCGGGATGGCACCGCCTCGAACTGGACGCCGATCCGGCCGCCGATCCGGTCTCACGCCTCGATGCGGCCATACTGCAGGACCGGGTGCTGGCACCACTGCTGGGGATCCAGGATCCCAGAACGGACGATCGACTTCAGTTCGTGGGTGGAATCAGGGGGACCGATGTCCTGATGGAACGCGTCCGGAACGGCTCCGCCGCCCTGGGCATCTCCATGCATCCCACCGGCATCACCGACATGATGGACGTGTCCGATGCCGATCTCTGCATGCCGCCCAAGTCGACCTGGTTCGAACCGAAGCTCCGCAGCGGCCTCTTCATCCACGCCATGGACTCGAATCGGCAGGACAACGCTCCGCCCGTGACCACCTGAAGCTACGGCATCGTCCGGACTACCATGGAGGCGACATGACCACCCCCACCCCACCCAACGATGCGGCGCAGGCCGTGATCCTCATCGCCGATGCCTTCCAGAACGAGGGCATCGAAGCACTCCGCTCCATGGGCTGCACCGTGCATGCCGAGGCGGACCTCACGACGGCGGATCTGCCCGCACGACTCGCCGAGTGTCGCCCCGACATCCTGCTGGTCCGGTCCACGAAGGTCGACCACGCCTGCATCGAGGCGAGCGACTCGCTGTCCCTGATCCTCCGTGCCGGAGCGGGCTACGACACCATCGATCTGGAGACGGCTTCCGCACGAGGCATCTCAGTCGCCAACTGCCCGGGCATGAACGCCATCGCCGTGGCGGAACTGGCCTGGTCCCTGATCCTTGCGTGCGACCGCCGCGTGCCCGATCAGGTGTCGGACCTGCGGCAAGGAGTCTGGAACAAGAAGGGCTACAGCAAGGCACGCGGCCTGCACGGGCGCACCCTGGGCATCGTGGGCCTGGGACGGATCGGCCAGGCGGTCGCGGAACGTGGCCGTGCCTTCGGCATGAAGGTCATCGGCTGGTCCCGCAGCCTCACCGACGAACGGGCCGAATCACTGGGAATCGTCCGCTGCGACAGTCCGCTGGAGGTCGCCGCCGAGGCGGACGTGGTCAGCCTGCACGTCGCCGCCAATGCCCACACCGCAGGCATGATCGACGAGACCTTCCTCGCGGCGATGCGCGACGGAGCCACCCTGATCAACACCACCCGCGGCAGCCTCATCGACGAGACCGCCCTTGCGGCGGCAATCGACGCCAAGGGACTTCGGGTCGGTCTGGACGTGTACGCGAGCGAGCCGGCCTCCGGCGACACGCAGTTCCAAAATGAACTCGTGGGCAAGCCCTGCGTCTTCGGCACCCACCACGTGGGCGCCTCCACGGACCAGGCCCAGGCGGCGATCGCCGGCGAGGCGGTCCGGATCATCGAACAGTTCCTCGAGACGGGTGACGTGCTCAACTGCGTCAACCTCGCCACGAGCACCGCGGCCTCCGCGACCCTCACCGTCCGTCACCGAAACCGCCCCGGCGTCCTCGCAAGCATCTTCGAGCTCGTGGGCGAGGCGGGCATCAACGTCGAGGAGATGGAGAACATCATCTTCGACGGCAGCCAGGCGGCCTGCGCCAAGATCAAGCTGGCCGGTCCCATCGACGACGATCGACTGTCGGCCATCCGGTCCAACGAGCACGTCCTCAGCGCAAGTCTGACCCCTTTGAACACGGGATGATCCCATGAGCACCAGCACGGCCTCCGTCCTCAACTTCTCCGCCGGCCCCGCCATCCTTCCCCCGCCCGTACTCGAACAGGCCCGGGCGGACATTCTCGACCTCGACGGCACCGGCATCGGGGTGATGGAGCACAGTCACCGCGGCGCGGCGTTCACCAAGGTCATCGAGGAGGCGAAGGACAACTGCCGTCGTCTGGGAGACATCCCGGACGACTTCGAGATCCCGTTCCTGCAGGGCGGCGCCACGTCGATGTTCGCACTGATCCCGATGAACCTGCTGGCCGCCGGCCAACGCGCCGACTACATCCACACCGGCGCCTGGACGAAGAAGGCCATCGAGGATGCACGGATCCTCGGAGATGTCCATCTCGCCTGGGACGGAACGGACGGCGGATTCAGGAGCCTGCCCGCCGACGACGAACTCGATCTCCCGGGTGGCGCCCGCTACACCTACTACTGCTCGAACAACACCATCTACGGCACCATGTGGAGCACGCCCCCGCGATCCGACGGCTGGCTGATCTGCGACATGAGCAGCGAGATGTTCAGTCGTCCCATCGACTGGACCCGCCACGATCTCGTCTACGCGGGCGCCCAGAAGAACCTCGGCCCCGCGGGAGTGACCCTGGTGATCATTCGACGGGAACTGCTGGAGCAGTCGCGACGGGATCTGCCCGCGATGTTCCGTTTCGACCAGCACGCCGACAAGGGTTCGTGCCTCAACACCCCACCCACCTTCGGTATCCACGTGATGGGACTCGTGTTCAAGTGGATCCTCGAACAGGGTGGCCTGGAGGCGATGCACCAGCGGAACCTGGACAAGGCCGCACTGATCTACGATGCGATCGACGCCTCGGGCTTCTACCGCGGCCATGCGGACACCGACTGCCGATCGACGATGAACATCACCTTCACCTGTCCGAACGCCGAGCTGGACGCCAAGTTCCTCGAGACCGCCACCGCACGCGGCATGATGAATCTCAAGGGACACCGGAGCGTCGGAGGCCTGCGTGCCTCGACCTACAACGCCTTCCCCGCCGAAGGGTGCCGGCAGCTGGCCGAACTCATGGGCGAGTTCGCATCCGCCAACGGCTGAATTCACACCAGCGTCCGGACCATCTCCTCCACCTGCGGCCGGTACCCGCCTCCGAACAGATTGAGGTGGTTGAGGAGGTGGTAGAGCTTCGCCACGGCGATCCGCTCCGCCGACTGTGCATGGTCGTCCCGGCCCGCCGCCCAGGCCGCGAAGCATTCTTCGGGGAAGCCCCCGAACAGCCGCATCATCCCGATGTCGAACCAGGCGTCTCCGTACGAGCAGGCAGGGTCGAGCACCGCCACCCCACCGTCGGACAGGGGCAGCGCGTTGCCCGACCAGAGATCGCCGTGGAGGAGCGAGGGATGCGGATGACGGGGGACGAGTCGATCCAGGCGGTCGATGATCGAATCGATCGCCGCCGCCTGGGACGGCCCGAGCCGTGCCCCGTCCCGGGCCAGACGCAACTGCGGCCCCAGCCGGTGCAGGGCGAGGAACTCGACCCAGTCGTCGGACCACCCGTTCGACTGCGGTGTCCGCCCGAGGTGGTTGTCTTCGGAAAACCCGTACCGATCCGCCCCCCCGCGGGAATGCAACTCGCCGAGCCGACTCCCGAAGGCATCCCAGTCGGCCGACCCGGAGGCGCACGGCGACAGGTATTCAGTGATCAGCACCGTGCACGATTCGGTATCCGAGATCCCCAGCACGGCCGGGGTGCGCACCGTCGCCGTCGCCTTCAGGGCGTCCAATCCGGTCGCTTCACCGTGCAGCATGGATGCATCGACGATGTCCGCGACCTTGACCACGCACGTTCCTCCGTCGGCGAGCGAGAGCCGCCGAACGTCGTGGATGCTGCCACCCGGCAGCGGATCGGACGACCGGATCCCGACGCCGAGCCGGTCGCGGACGACGGCCTCGATGGCAACTTCCGCATTCACGGACGCGGCGCGACAAGATCGTCCAGGAGACGCTCGCAACTGACCTGGAGGAGTTCAAATACCAGCTCGAATCCATCGTGTTCGCCGTAGTACGGATCCGGCACCTCCTGATGCTCCTCGTCCGGATGGAAGTCGAGCATCAGCACGGTCCGGTCCGGCGGCGATCCGGCCCGCAGCAGGTTCGCATGGTTCTCCCGGTCCATGCACACGATCAGATCGAAGGTCTCGAAGTCCGAGCTCCGCACCTGCCGGGCGCTGCATTGCATGTCGACGCCGTGCGTACGGGCGGTGTGCTGCATCCGTTCGTCCGGAGGACTTCCCGCATGCCACCCCCCCGTTCCGGCCGAATCGACCGTGAACCGGTCCGCCACACCGCGCAGAGCCGCCTGGTGCAGGAACATCGCTTCGGCCATCGGCGAACGGCAGATGTTTCCCATGCACACGAACAGGATCGATCTGGCCCCGGATACGCTCATGCCTCGTTCGCCACGCTCGCCCGCTGCCCGAGTCCCATCCGAACCCCGATGAAGCCCACCAGGGTGAAGATCGCGATGAAGACGATATAGATCCACTTCCGATCGATCGAACCGGCGAGGGAAAGCCACCCGAGCAGCACACCCAGCGCCGCGAAGCAGTATCCCATGGCGTAGATCGCAAGCACTGCCGACTTGACCGAGCCGAGCCGGCGCTTGAACACGTGGTGCATGTGATGCGCGTCGGGATCCCACATGGGCTGCCCCTGGACCCGCCGACGCACGATGGCGAGCATGGTGTCGATGATCGGGATCGAGAAGATGATCAGGCCCGCCAGCACCAGATGGGTCTGGCCGGTCTCGCCGAGCATGAGAATGATCACCACGGAAGCGTAACCGAGCAGGAGACTGCCGCAGTCGCCGAGGAAGATCGTCGCGGGGTTGAAGTTGTGCGGCAGGAATCCGAGGACGGCCCCCAGCAGCGCGAGCGCAAGGACCACCCTCGCCCCCGCCAGGGTGATGCCGTATTCGAAGGCCTGATCGGGGGAGGCCAACCCGCCGATCAGCAGATCGATCTGCCCCGGACTGATGAAGGTCAGCATCACCAGCGACAGCACGAGGAAACCGGTGGCCATGATGGCGACCACGCCCGACAGCAGGCCGTCCAGGCCGTCGATGAGATTGGTCGCGTTGCATCCTCCGAGCACGAAGATCGCAATGATCAGTGCGCCGATCACGTTCGTCACGTCCAGATGCACGTCCAGGCCGGGAATGGGCGCCAGCGGAATCTGGCCGATTCCCAGCCAGTTCAGCAGACCGGCGGCGACCTTGGTGCCGACGTTGCTCGAGGCGAGACCGGCGGCTGCGATCAGCTGTCCGGCGACCTTGATCCAGGAATCGCATTCGGTCACATCATCGAGCAGTCCGGTGAGGGTGATGAGCACCAGACCGATCACGACCCAGTGCGGCACCACCCGGTAGCCGATGGGGAGCTGCTCCGCGAGCGGATAGCTCAGCAGCAGTGCCACCAGCAGACCGATGAAGACCGCCATGCCGCCCAGGTACGGGGTCGAGCGCGTGTGGATCTTCCTTGCTTCACTGGGGTGGTCCACGATGTCGAAGGCGATCGCCACCCGCCGCAGGATCGGGGTCGCCACCAGCGTGGTCAGAAAGGCGATCACCAGCACCGGCAGCTGCGAAGCGAGCACCTGCCACGGATCGGCCTGTTCGACACTCCGGGCGATCTCGCGCAGGAAGGCCTCGTCACTGATGCTCAGGCTGTTCCCTGTCAACTCGGATCCCCACGGGGTCGCAGTGCGGGCTACGTAGTGCGGTCAGGACTCGTCGTCCTCGTCGCCTTCCTCGCCGTCCGCGTAGCTCGCCATCAGCTCGTAGTTCTTCTTGAAGTAGCCGCCGGCGGTCAGACGCGGACGGTTGAGCAGCACGCCCAGGAGTTCGCCGCGCATGTCGCTGAACTGGTTGATCAGTCGGGCGATGAGGCCTCGTTCCTCGTTGTTGGCCTTCACGACCAGCAGCAAGGAGTCGACCCGGTTGGCCAGCGTGAAGGCATCCCCCGCCGCCACCACCGGTGCGGTGTCGATGATCACGAGCGAATGCGAGCTTCGCAGCGTGGCGAGGAAGCGGTCGAACGAATCGTCGTTGAACCGACTGTAGATCCGATGCTCGGGGGTTCCCGCCGAGACGACCGTGATGGGGGCCACGGAGGACGTCGTGAGAACGTCATCGATCGTGGCCTGCCCGGACAGGACGTCTCCGAGGCCGGGAGCCTCGTCGTTCAGTCCGAGCACCGAGGCCAGACTCGGACGACGGAAGTTGGCGTCGACGACCGCCACGGTCATTCCGGAGGACGCCGCATCGATGGCGAGATTGGAGACCACCGTGGTGGTGCCCGAACCGGGAAGACCGCTGGCGACCAGCAGGCTGGCGTGCCCCTTGCGCTGCATGATGCGACTCAGGGAGGACCAGGTCTGACGGTAGGATTCGGCGATCACGCTCTCCTGTTCGTTGGCGGCACAGCACTCCGCATCCTCGATGTCGGTGGGATCGTCATCGACGTCGGGAATGCTGCCGATGATCCTGGCTCCGGGAATGACCGCCAGATCGCCCGTGGAGCGGATCCGCTGGTTGGTCATCTCCTTGAGGAAGATCACGCCGAGGAAGAACCCCACGCACACCAGCACGCCGGCGGGAATGATCATCTCCGGAACCGGGAACGAGAGCTCCCGGGGCGTGAGGGCGAGGTTGGCCAGTCGGACGCGGCCGGCATCGGCACGCATCTTCATGAGCATGATGCTGTTGAGCAGCTTGAGGTCCTCGTCGCGCTGGGCTTCCAGGTGCGTGCGCTGCGTGACCAGTGAATCGTAGTAGGACGAATCGGCGGCCAGATCCCGGAGCATGGCATCGTTCTTCTCAAGCTCGGTCTCGAGTCCCTCGATGACGTCGGACAGCTGCGAGCGGGAATCCCCGAGGGTCTTCAGCTTCGCGTTGAGGTTCCGCCGGAGGATCTCGTTGCGCTTCGACTCGATCTGCTTCTCGGTCGCCCGGACGTTCCGCTCGATGTTCCGCACCTGCGGCGTGTCGGGATTGAACTGTTCCAGGACGGACCGTTCGGTCGCCTTCAGCGTCTCCAGGGCCTGGAGCTGCCGCTGCAGCGTGACGTCGTACTCCGCCTCGAGGATGTCCTCGTGCGTCGGCTCGAGGGTGCCCTCGAGCTTGGCCGCCGTCTGCATGTACTGGGTCTGGACCGACGTCAGCTCCGAGGAGGACTGCGTCAGCGCCTCGGTCAGCTTCTGGGTCTCGAAGGCGGCCTGGGAATACCGCGGATCGTCGAGGGTCGTGATGCCCTTGGACACGATGAATCCCTGGATCTCGTCGTTGAGATCCTGCAGGGTCAGACGGGTGCGTCGCAGCTGCTGCCGGAACAGCTCCTCGTTCTCGCTGAACTGCTGATTGTCGAGATCCTCGATCTTGCGGAGGTAGGAGTTCGCGATCGCATTGAGGACGATCGGAACGTCCTGCGCATTGTGCCAGGACCACTTCGCGTTGAAGAGGTTGGTGTTCCTGATCTGCGCGGCCTTCACGTACTCCTCGAGTTCGTCGACGGCCTGGGCCTCGAGCAGCACGCCGGTCTGGGGATCGAGGAACCACTCCTGCATCCAGGTCGTGTTCCGTACGGACGGGTTGTTGACCGCTTCGGTCAGCACGTCGCGCTGCTTGAGCAGCAGCGTCTGGGTGTTCGCGATGCGCAGCACGTCCTTGTCGCTCATCGATTCCTTGGTGCCGATGTCGGTGGACTCGAGCAGACCGGGGCGGATCTCGAAGATGACCTCGCTCTTGTAGAGCGGATAGGTGAATCGAAGTACGAAGTAGACGATCACCCCGAGGATGATGCCCACGATCCCCGAGACGATGATTCCGACCACATGCTGTCGAAGCACCCGGATCGGATCGATGGACGGACCGCTCTTGGAACTCGGCTGGCTGCGAGGTCTCGGTGTCGGCTTCATGCCGGAGGGTCTTGCTGTCGTACTGCTCATGCCTTCGATGCTCACTGCTTCCCCTGTGACCATGGCACCGGATTGCCACGCCACCAAGGGGTTGGATCAACTTCTTGCTATATCGTCCTTGAGACGATCGATCTCCGCCTTCGTTTCGGTATCCGGGGCCAAATCATCAGCCAGTCGGAGCTGTTCGCTGGCCATTTCGAGATCGCCGTTCTGCATAAACACCTGTGCCAGATGGAGATGCGCCGAAGCGGTCGGCCCCAGCCGGATCGACTGTCGGAGCAGATCCTCTCCCTCCATCTTCTTTCCGGTCCGATAGGAAGCCCACCCCATGGCATCGAGCACCCGGGGGTCCTCGGGCTTGACCCGCATCGCCAGCTTCGCGAACTCCGCCGCCTTGGCCGGATCGTCCATGTGACGCTGGTAGGAGTCGCAGATCGCCAGCAGGGTGCTCAGATCCGCCGGATAGAGCTGATGCAGGCGGAGTCGACTGGACAGCGAGTCGTCGTACCGACCGAGCATTCCGTAGATGGTGGCCATGGTGTCCAGGATCTCGAGCGATGACGGATCCAGCCTGACGGCCTTGACCGCATACTCGAGAGCCTCCTCGGGCTTGTTCATCGAGGTCGCGAGCACGTAGGCGTAGTTGTTCAACGCAACGGCGTTTTCAGGCTGGAGTTCCACGAGACGCATGAAGGTCTCGAGCGACTCATCCTCGAGTCCACGATTAATCTGATAGCTGCCGAGATTGGAATAGCTCATCCCCAACTCGACCTCTCCCACTTCGCGAGCCATCTCGACGACCTCCGTTTGGAGTTCGATAGCGCGATCGAGATCGGATTTGCCGCCACGCAGCGACCAGTATTGTGCAAGGCCGGCCTTGTTCCAGTAGCCCAGTTCCGGGCCCGCCATCTCCATGGCGAGCTCCTCTCCAAGCCGACCGTCCCGCGCAGCAAAGACCACGTATAGATCGTCGTACCATCGCGTTACCATGGATGGATGCACCGACCCGGCACGGATTTGATTGGCGAGAATGCCGTACTCCTTGCGCAGCTGATTTGCCGCGCGATCGTAGGCCCCCTTCCCTGCCAACGACCGTGCGTAGAGACCGATCGTGACCGGATCGTTCTGCAGACCGAACTGCGGACTCTGGAACAGATCGATCATCGCATCGAAGTCCCAGTCGCTTGCGGTCCTGGTCACGGCATTGATCTTGAACAGCAGGGCACGCGATGGATCTCGTCGGTAGGCGTTCAGGTACGCCTCCGTCGCCAGACCAATTTGGGGCGTTGGAATCGAACTGTAGTAGTCGCCCAGTGCTTCGAACCACGTTCCTTCACTGGGCATCAATGCGATCCCGTCCGTGATGGCCGCCTGGGCCTTCTCGAGGCTGTCCGTCTTCAGATACGCAAGGATCAATCGCTCTCGAATCGGAACCGAATCGGGATACTGCCGACTCATCTGCTCCAGATCCATGATCGCGGCATTGAGATCGCCACGTGCCTCGAGGATGTCGGCCCGCTTCGCAACCAGCGAAGCAGATTCCGGAAGTCTGTCGATGCCTCTTGAAACGACGGCGATCGCCTGGTCCAGCAACGCCGGCTCACGCCGCATGCTGTAGTCCTCGAGCAGACTGTCGGCCAATGAGATGTAGGGAGTCAACTGGGTCGGATCCAGTGCATTGGCCTGCTCCAGATTGGAGAGGTACTGCTTTCTTGCCTCCGCTTCGACATCGGAATCACCGACCGCGATCGCTGCATCCACCCTCGCCTTCTCGAGGATGGCGGACAGCATGTAGGTCCGGTAGTTCATGCCGACCCGGGACTGGATGCCGTCCAGGAGATCATTGGCCTCCTGGAACTTCTGTGTCCGCACCAGAGCCTGGACCAGCCGGTCCTCCACGACGTCCGTCTCCCGTGCTTCGAGCACGGAGCGGAAGTACGGAATGGACTGACGGATCTTGCCCGCGTTGTAGTGCATCATTCCGAGCGCGTAGTCGATCTCCCGATTGGCGTCACTCTGGGCGTCGCGGACATCAAGCAGCAGCTCCGCCGCTTCCATCATTCGATCCAGATCGATGAAGAACTGGGCCGCGACCAGAGCCTCCGCGACCGCGATGTCCTCGTTCGAATCCAGGTAGCTGCGCACGACGCGCACTGCGTCGTCGGACCGCTTCAGTGCGTCGTAGACACTCGCATGCTGCATCGCCTCGACCATGTTTCGGTTGGCCGCCTCTCCGATGGATTCGAGAAGAAGATCGACCTTCTCGTCCCAGGACGCCCGCAGTTCCCTGAGAGCGGCGGCCTGACGCTCAACCGGCATCGCATTCCACTGGCGAAGCGTCATCGGCTCGTAGCCCCGTGTGAAGATGTAGCTGTAGTCGGGCTCGAGCGTGGCGATCAGCAGAGCGAGTCGAATCGCATTCGTCCGGTCACCGGGCTCGCGATCGTGCAACTGAGTGCGGCGGATCAGCACTTTACCCCGGTCACCGACCTGCTCCTCGGCCTCCATCCAGACGTCTTCGATGATGGGATTGCCGATGTAGAGCTCACGGGCCTCACGGATGATCCGCAGGGCGCGGAGCGGCTCTCCATTGACGGGATCAAGCAGTCGACGGGCGTAGTTGATGACCGTGGACTGCCGCCCGGGATTCCGCCGGTACGCCTCTTCGTAGGCCTCCATGGCCTCTTCCTGGTTTCCGAGTTCATCGAGTATCTGGGCGAGCATCGACCAGGACAGATCGGACCAGGCCGACACCTCGGTCGCGGCCCGGGCGGCATCCCCCGCCTTGACCAGTTCGGCTCTCGCACCGTCCGCCTCCCCGTCCTCGCGCAGCGCGGCCGACCGTCCCCGGTGGTACCGGGCCGTGGTCAGGTTTCCGTTCGCCTCGTCGAGATTGTTCGCCTCGCTGAGATCGATCAGCGTCTCGGCGGTGTTCCAGTCGCGATCGTCGATCGCTGTCTGGAAGCGGAACTCGAAGAGGGCGGGATACGATTCCATCGCATACCCGCTGATGTCAGCCTCCAATGCATCGGCGGCGGCGTTCGCCTCGGCCACGATCCGCCGGGCTTCGTCGGCACGTTCGGACAATCGCGAGCGATCGAACCGTCCCGCGACGATTTCCTGCTGGCGGGCCAGGGGGCGCATCGAGACGTAGAGATTCGCCTTCGCCTCGTCCGGGGGCAGCTCCTGCTGCTCGATCTCCATCCGCACCCGATCGACCGGACTGGTGTTGCGGCAGATGTCGCGGATCGAAGCCAGCAGCGGACTGTCGGGCTCGAGCTCCAGCGCCCGGTCGATCATCTCGTTCGCCCGCTCGTTCTCGCCGAGCATCGACAGGGTCTGGGCGTAGGCACCAAGCACCCGGTAGTCGTCCGAGGATCCGTCTGCCAGCGCAGCCTCGAGGACCATCCGGGCCTCCTCGTACTGTCCCTTGCGAATCATCGCGTCTGCCGTCCGGACGACGCGGAGCGATTCATCCGTGATCTGGTCCGGATCGAACTCGTTGCCCCGCACGAGCATTCGCAGAGCATCCTTCAACGAACGCACCTCCTCGTTGTCGATCTGCAGGCTCGGCGGAAGTGATTCCAGCGTGGCGATCCCCTGCATCGGACGCCCCATGCGACCCTCGAGCGACGCCTTGGCGATGTAGTGCCGCAGCGACATGGGATCTCGCCCGATGGCCTGCTCCAGGCGTTCGAGTGCGAGCCCCGACTGCCCGGACTTCTCCAGACTGAATGCCGCGGCCCGCAACGTATCCGCGGTGGGATTGCCGTCCATGAAGATCTGCTGTTCGAAGAGCCGTGCGGCATCGCGGTACCGCTCCTGCCCCATGGCGATCCGGGCGTCGGCGTTCAATGCGACCACGTTGTCCTTGTTGCCGCTCAGGAACCGGTCGAGCAGGCTCCGAGCCTGCAGCACCCGCTCCAGCTGCAGACCGTCGACCTCGTCCGATCCCGCACCTGAATCGCCGACCCATCGCTCGTATTCCACGTCGAACAGCAGATTCGACGCGTTGGCACGCATGCCGAACTGCTCCAGTGCACCGAGACTGATGGGCTTCTGCTCGGCGTCGATGATGTACTGGGCATTCTCCCGTGCCGGCTCGTACGCTCCGATCGCACGGTACGACTGCGCAAGCATCATGCGCATCCGATCGTCTTCGGGACGGCTCGCCAGATAGTCCTCCAGCAGGACGATGGCCCGCTGGTGTCCGTTCTCGCGGTCCACCCGGCTGATGAACGACAGCAATTCGAACAGCTTGGCCTCGTACGCCACGGGGTCGGATGCAATGATGCCTTCGGCGTGGTCCAGCGCGACCTGCATGCGCTCGTCGAGTTCCCGGATCTCCTCCAGGCTGACGCTCGCCGAGTCGCTCTGGATGCTCGCGTTCTGGACGAGCTTCCGGATGTAGAGATCGCGAAGCACCATCAACGCCACCGCGGGTCCGTTCGGCGATCTGGTGACGGCATTCTCGAACGCGCGTTCGGCGATCACCAGATTCTTCTCCTCCTGGCTGAAACGGCCTTCGAGGCCCAGCTTCCTCGCCACGGACAACCGTCCGAAGGCGAGTCCGGCCAGCCCCTCGTCGCTGTCGGGCCGAAGAGCCAGATGCTCCAGCAGTTCGGCTTCGCCGGGGAACTTGATGTTGCCGTCGACGTCGATGTTTTCGGTCATCTCTCCGTCACGCAGTCGGATCTGGCACAGACCGAAGTACAGCTTCCCCATCGCGTATGCATCGGAGTCCTTGGGGAACCGGCCCGGCAGCAGCATCTCCCTGGAGATCTCCTGCAGACGTCCCCAGAATGCAGGGCTGTTGGTCAGTCGAGCCGACCGGTAGGCGTCGCGGGCAATCGCGAGGTAGTTCTCCTCTCGGTTTCCGGTGTTCTTCGCCTGCTGCATCAGGGCCGCCTGCATCTCACCGTAGAACTCACGGGCCTCCTCGACCGTCAGGGGCACCATGTTGGCGTAGGCCGAAATCAGCTTCTCGAGGACTGCGGCGTTGTCCGGCTCGCGGTAGATGACCCGCCCGTAGTACTTCCTCGCCTGGTTGTAGTCTCCGGCCGCATACGCCTGGTCACCGGCCCGAACGTTGCGCGAGTTCCTCGCCACGTACTGGTAGGTGACGAGACCGCCGATCACGATCGCAAGTACCAGAGCGGACGACACGATGAGTGCGATCATCTTGACGTTCAGCTTCTGCTTCTTCTTCTTGCGCTTTTTGCTCTTAGCCATCTGCTTGGATCCTGATCATGGGGTGAGAAAGTCGGGAGGTGGTCGTTCAGTCCTGCTGCTGGACTTCCGCCCAGTCGGGCAGGCATCGCATCAGATCGGTCAACATGAGTTCCAGAAAGCCGCTGGAGATTCCGAGGAAGTCGTCTTCCTCCAGGTCCTCGTCGCCGCTGATGGTGAACTGGACCTTGCAGTAGTACGCGTACCGGTCGTTCGGCTGGTACGCGAGAATCCGGACGCCTCCGGCCTCCGGCGTGAGCCGGCCGTTGGCGATGAAGAAGTAGCCCGCGTAGATACGGGAGCTGGGGAGCTTCGGATCGTGGAATTCGGTGGTTCGGAGTTCAAACTCGCCCTGGGGCATTCGAACCAGCATCTCCTCGCCGGTCAGCCAGTTCCTGGAACCCTGCACACGGAACGGCTCGCCGTCGATGACATGGTCCGGATCCAGCCCCCACTGCTCACGATCGATGGACATCGGCCGGTTGGCGGGGCCGGCCCGCTTCTGCAGTCCGCCCGCCACCATGCAGCGGTCCGCCACGTGCGGAACCATGTCGATGGTGCCGGTGTAGTACGCAAGGTGGAAGTGGACCACGGGGCGTCCCGGCAGATCATCCGCCCGGTAGGTGCGGGACAGGTAGACATCGGTGCCCAGTTCCTCGACCCCGGTCTCCGGAATCCGGTAGTCCTCCAGCATGGTCCATCCCTCGACACTGGTGGGAAGGTTCGCCAGCGAGTTGCGGAGTTCGACGGGCGCCTTGCGGAGGTAGACGTTCATCGCCTGCATGACGAAGGTCAGGCTGACGCCCCCGCCCACCAGCACCAGCACCGCGGCCACGAACGTGGCGCGCACCCTGCCGTCGAACCGGACGAACAGCGGCTCGTCCGCCTCCTTCCCGTCCGGGTCGGATTCGTCCTCGTCCTCGCCGACCACGATGTTGCGCAGCAGCCACATGACGCCCAGGTAGATGAAGAAGGCCGGCACGAGCCACAGCAGCCCGACCATGGAATGGAAATCGCCGTCGGCGAGATTCGAATCCCAGGTGGCCAGGATGCCCAGCGTCATGACCCGCAGAATGTTGACGAACAAGGCGGTCGGGAATGCGGACAGCACCAGGATGACGCGCTGCCACCAGTGGTCGAGTCCCCGGTAGGACATGGCCACCCCCAGCGCCAGGAACGCGACCACCATCCGCATGCCGGAGCACGCCTCCGCTATGTTGACCGGAATGACTTCTCCACCCTGGTGGATGCGGAGGGTGTTCCCCTCCTTGGCCATGTCGAAGCCGAACAGCGTGAGTCCCCAGTAGGAGCCGTGCGCCGCGATGTCCTGCAGGAACTGCGTGAACCGAAGCACCGCCGTGTCGGACAGGGTCTGCCCGAAGACCACCAGGTACCCCAGCGGGAACCAGAGCCACCGCATGGGGCGCCAGCCGCAGAACAGGAGCGCCAGGCCGAAGATGGTCAGCGCGACTCCGAAGCCCATGAGGTTGTGGTGCTTGAAGGCCGCGGGTCCAAGGGCGATGAAGCTGTACCAGGACACGCCCAGCACAAGCAGCACCAGTCCGGACCACGCCGGCCGGAAGGGCTCGGCGAGGATCGCCCGGCGGTTCAACCACACGAAGTAGCCGGCGATGAAGGGGATCACCACCGTGTGCCCCCAGTCCGCCTGCTGATTGATCGCGAAGCGTCCCTGCTGTACGAAGAATTCCCAGAACAGCCAGACGACGCAGCCGAGTATCACCACCAGACCGAGAATGGCCCGGTCCTGCGGCACGGTCCGGATTTCCGGAACCTCGGGATGCGTGACGGTCGAACTCACGCAGCACGCTCCCCACTGAGAACGGAAGGCTGCACTGCGTTGAGGAGGCCTCGTGTCATGCTCGATCCCAAGCCACCCGGATCGGTCGTCCCGGCAGCGGGATCACCGACCGATATTGGTCGGGGGTGGTCCAAATACGTCGTTACCGAAGTTCCGGTCGAGCAGGAAGCCGAACCCGTAGGTCATCCGGAGTCCGTTGCGGAAGACCGCCAGCGGATACGCCATCCAGTTCGTACCGACAATCACGTGATCGTTCGCCTTCATGTACACGTCCGGTTCCGTACGCCGACGGATGGCCGCGAGGTTGAGGCGGATGGTGGCCTCCCGATCGTCCCCCACGATCCGGGTGAGATCGACCCGATCCGGAATCGCAAGGGCGCCGAGACCGCCGGCGGCGGCGATGAGCCGACTGAGGGTCAGTTCGTCCGACTGCGGCAGGGTGTACACGCCCGGGCGGGTGACCTCCCCGTCGATGTAGACGATGCCGACGGGCGGACCGTCGACGTAGATCTGGTCGTCCGGTCGGATGATCGCGTTGTAGCTGTTGTCACCGTGCAGCAGTGGCTGGTAGGGAATCTCGATGACCCGTTCCAGCACCATGTCCGGTGCCCGTCCCGGATCCGCGCGTTCGGCATCCAGCGCATCGGCAACGGCGCCGGGAATGTCCGACGACTCCACCCGGACCCACTCCTTCTTCTCCGGCACGTAGATAAAGGCGTTGTCACCTGCGGTGGGCAGGTCCGCGTCCGACTCGAGGTCGTCGACATCGACCGCCTGGGGCGCACGGAGCCGGGGAGCCTGGAGGTCGTCGATGTCGATCATCGGCTCGTCCGCTGCGCCGTAGGCGGCGGGAGCGGGCTTGATGTCCGCATCATCCAGCTGCTGGATGATGCGTTCGATGTCGACGGCCGGCCCCTTCGTGCCGGACGCCTCCGGACGGTCCGGGGTTCGTTCGCGTTCGTAATGCGGAAGCAGGTCGTCGGACAACGTGACCTTGCGGACGATGTAGAGCTTGCGGGTGGTCAGCGGCGCTCCGCCGGCCATGGCAAGCGCTTCCAGCACCCGCAGATTCGGATCCCGAAGCGTGAAGCGGCCGGAAGACTGGATGTGCCCCTGAATGGTGTAGGTGAATGCGTTTGAGGTCTCGATGGCGACATGCACGGTGGGATGCGACATCACATCGCGGGCCAGCAGCATCTCGAGTTCGTTCTGCAGTTCCTGCGCCGTCATTCCGGCGGCAAGGATGTCTCCCAGCTGCGGAATCCGGATGTAGCCTCCGGCATCGACGTCCCGGGTGAACGGATACCACTGGCCCTGCTGGTAGAGCTCGTAGATTTCGATCCGCACCCCGTCACCTGGATGCAGGCGGTAGCTGAGGTTGCTGGGTACCAGGTCTTCGGGGCGAACCGTCGTCGTCTGGCCCCAGAGATCTTCGCTGGGTTCGATCACATCGATGCGATCGAGGATGGGCATGGTGGTGGGCGTTTCCATGAAACGCCCCGTTCGCGACGGATCCGCAAAGCTGTTGACGTCGCAGCCCACCTGAGGGAGCACCATCGTCAGGACGGCGAGCAGGGACACGCCGATTCCGAACGGGAACCGCCGTGCACACCATGCATCTTGATGTCGTGATTGCTCCTCCAACACTCTGTTCTCCAACGACGCGATACGAACCAATCGGCCCCGAGGTTCGAATGAATCCCCTGTAATGGAGCCCAAATGCGGGGCAATACCATTTTGCCCCACGCAGAAATCCCCCCCCGGAATCGGGCAGGCCTGTTGACATCGACTTGATCCGGTCGGGTTATTGAGTCACAGGGCAGCAAGAATGCCCATTTCAATGGTTATGAGACCCTGATCGGCAGAAACAGCCGACTACTTCATCCCCAGCCCCCCGCCTGAGAGCGGTACAATCTGAACATGCCATGCGGACAAGGCATTTCATCGGCGGTCGCCCTTCAGGCCAGGCATCCACGCCCCCTGGGAGGAGATACCGCACGCCAGCACCAGGGCGCAGGGCGCGTCAGCCTCGAATCCATGGTGCTGAACAATCGCGGTAAGGCCGTTCAACAACTCCACATAGGCAAAAAACCGGACTGGATCCGCGCCAAGGCACCCGGGGGGGCTGATTTCCTGGAAACCAAGAGCCTGATCGAGGCCAACGGACTCCACACCGTATGCCAGGAGGCATCCTGCCCCAACATCGGAGAATGCTGGAGCCGAGGCACGGCCACCATCATGATTCTCGGCGATACCTGCACCCGCTCCTGCGGCTTCTGCAACATCAAGACTGGCCGGCCTCCGGTCACGGACACCGACGAGCCCAGGCGTGTCGCTAAGGCCCTTTCTGCAACCGGCTTACGGCATGTGGTGATCACGTCGGTGGATCGCGACGATCTCAAGGACGGCGGAGCCGCAATATGGGCCGACACCATTCGACGGGTCCATGCCGCCTGCCCGAACATGTCGGTCGAAACCCTGGTGGGCGATTTCAAGGGCGATCTCGATGATCTGCAGGTTGTGGTCGACGCCCGACCCGAAATCCTCGCCCACAACATGGAAACCGTCGATCGGATGCATCCCGCAGTGCGACCGCAGGCCCGGTACGAACGATCACTGAAGGTTCTGGCCCATATTCGCGAGCAGGGACTGGTTGCGAAGACCAGCATCATGGTGGGCATTGGCGAACGGGACGACGAGGTGCTTGAGCTGATGAGGGACATCAGGGAAGTGGCCGACACCGACATCCTGACGATCGGCCAGTACCTGCAACCGACCAGAAATCACCTCCCCATCGATCGCTGGGTGCATCCCGAGCAGTTTGACGAATGGCGTCTCGCCGGATTGGAGATGGGATTCAAGGTCGTCGAATCCGGACCGCTGGTCCGAAGTTCGTACCACGCCGAGGAACAGGCCCAGCGGCTCAGTCCGGCCCAGCGTGAGACGGCCGAAGCGATGGATGCAATCCTCGCTCACGCCTCGGCACGGGGCTGAAGCACACTCAGCACGACGCAAAGAAACGAAGGCCGACGTGGTATCGGCCATCGATGCAACGGGACCACGCCACCACGACGGACACCCGACCACCATCCCCCCTGGGGAGGCGGGCCCGAATACGCCCCGTCATGCCGTCAAGCAGCGGCAGCGTGCTCTGGATGAGACACCCGTTTGCGCTTTCGTTGACCAGTTCGTAGCGACCCGGCAATCCCGGCATCATGTGCCAGTCGATCACCACCTCGTCCGTCGCCGAAGTCCGGGCGAACGACCGTCGATCGGTCGGGCCGGCCTGAAGCATCCTCGAGAGTGAGCGGTCGTTGAGCATCCTCGCCACTTTCCAATTGGATTCGACCCGAGCCAACGAGCAATCGAACGAGAGTCCGCCGGGGGTTCCGTCTGTGCGGTTTGGTTCGTCTGCACGGTCCGGCCGAGCCCCCCCACAGCTCCGAATGCCTGATGATCTCGAACCCGGTGACACGATTGCCGAGAGACATGGCATGAGCACCTCCACCACCAACGGCATCTCCCGACTCGACCGGAATCAGACGCCGGCCTTCGAGTACGCCGACGTCGCGGCGGCGGACGTCCTCGATCCCCCCGAATCGGAGCTCGAACCCCGTACCCCGGAGCCGACGAATGCGGCCACCGATGGTGATACGCCCACCCCCCCGGCGGAACGCCCACCGGGGTGCACCGAAAAATGCACGGCGGTCGAATCGTCGTTGCCAACGGATCACCATCCCGGCGACCGCGACGACCACCCGTCCACGACCCGCCGGCTTCTGGTGATCACTGCACTGACCACGCTGTTCTGGGCCCCGATGGCGTGGCTGCTGCACTGGATCGGCTGAATAAAAAAAGGGACACCGCGCTGGCAGTCGCGGTGTTCCGGGAGGAGAGAAGAGAGAGAGTCGTGTTCAAGGCGGGAAGCCTTGGAAGGGTTCGTTTGTCGTGCTTCTGAGAGGACAACCCCGAAGCCCCCGTTCTCTTTCGGTGAAGCATCGTTTTTTTCGTGGGACCGGCAAAACCCCCCATTTCAGACACGTACCGCCACATTCGGCGGACAGCGACTGATATAAGAAACCGTAACCAAAGCCCTTCGCCTTGCCGCTCCGCGGATTTCGTCACATGAACGAACCAGCCAACCATTCCTTGCACGACGAGCAGGTCGAGACGGCACGCTTGTGGAGAACCCAGCTCTTCAGTTCCCACGCCTGGCGTCGGTACCTCATCTTCGTGCTGGCCGCGATCGCGACGGGCGTTGTGGCCTGGTACTTCCGAGCCGCGGAGAACTGGGGGCATCACTGGTTCGAGTTCCTGCGTGGCAACGTCGGATGGACGGAGGAAAGCGACTGGCGGATGCCGGCCTGGGCGGGCATCGCCCTGCCCATGATCGTTATCACGCTCGGCATGCTGGTGATCATGCAGCTGCGCGATCGCTGCTTTCCCGGCACCGAGGGCACCGGAATTCCCCAGGCGATCGCCGCCCTCAAGACGCCGGAGGGTCCCCAGCGATCACTGATGCTTTCGTGGCGGATCGCCTGCGGCAAGGTGCTCCTGCTCACACTCGGCCTGTTCTCGGGGATGACCATCGGCCGCGAAGGCCCCTCGGTCCACGTGGGCGCCTGCTTCATGTACCTGATCACCAAGGTGACCCGATTCCCCGCCCACCTCGTGCGGCGGGGACTGATCCTCGGCGGAGGCGGGGCCGGCATCGCCGCCGCCTTCAACGCACCCGTGGCCGGAACGATCTTCGCCTTCGAGGAGATCGGCCGGTCCTTCGAGAAGAACAACGCCGGCACCATCATCCGGACGGTGGTGATCGCCTGCATCGTCGTCATCATCCTGCTCGGACTGCAGGGAATGGCCTTGCCCGACTATCTCTTCTACGGGCAGGTCGACGCGAACGCCGGTTCGTGGAACCTCCTCCAGTGGTCCTCGATCCTGTTCATCGGAGTCGTCGGCGGCCTGCTCGGCGGCTTCTTCGCCCAGTGCGTCGTGAAGGGCACCGGGCTGGTCGGAATTTGCATGAAGATCAACTGCTGGGTGACCCCGCTGGTGATCGGCGGCAGTCTGGCCCTCCTCGGCTGGATCTCCGGCGGCGATTCCTACGGAAGCGGCTACCCGCAGGCCGAGGCCATCCTCATCGAAGGCACGCAGTACTCCTGGCACTACCCGCTGATCAAGGCGTGCGCCAGCTTCTTCAGCCTGATCAGCGGCATTCCCGGCGGCCTCTTCGATCCGAGCCTGTCCGTCGGAGCCGGACTCGGACAGCAGTTCATCCCCTGCATCGACACGCTGTTTCCCGGTATCGACCACAAGGCCATCATCATGATGTTCATGGTGGGATACTTCACCGGGGTGGTCCAGAGCCCGCTAACCTGCGCCGTGATCATGGTCGAGATGACCGGAGCCCGCTACATGACGCTGCCGCTGATGGGGGTCGCCGTCATCGCCTACGAGTGCTCACGACTGATCTGCCGCACCGCGATCTACGAAGCACTTGCGGACCTGTTCCTGGGCAAGCTCGAAACCAGGACCTGAGAACGCGTTCAAACGGCATTTGAACCGCTTCCGGGAGACCCGGCGGCGTTTCTTCGGGTGCATGCGAACCCGAAACCGCCGTCCACGTAGAAGATGCGAGGCCGACCGGTTTCCATCTCCAACCATGTGCCGGCCAGCGCGGCCTGCACGTCCGACCACCTCTGATCACTGCCCTCACGGCATGCCCGCGTCCGCGACATGCAGCGGACGTCGCCGTGGACCGGAACCGTCATATCCCATGCCGAGCAAATCCATCCAGAACGATCTCGATCTCTATCTGGCCCAGATCAGCCGGGTCCCGCTGCTTACCGCCGAACAGGAGAAGCAACTCGCATGGCGCATCATCAACGACGGATGCGACACCGCGAAGGAGCACATGATCCGTGCCAACCTCCGGCTGGTCGTGAGCATCAGCAAGCAGTTCACCCGATCCGGCGTTCCATTGCTTGAACTGATCAACGAAGGGAACCTCGGCCTGATCAGGGCGGTCGAACGGTTCGATCCCGCCTACGGAAACCGGTTCTCGACCTATGCCACGTGGTGGATCAAGAAGACCATCAAGCGCAAGATCATGAGCGGCCGCCAGGCGATGCACATCCCGTCCTACATGCTGCAGCGGATGGCCAACTGGAATCGTACGCTGCGCGAACTGGAGGATGCACTCGGACGAAGTCCCACCCCATCGGAACTGGCCGATGCGATGCAGGTCCCGCGCAGCAAGCTCGGATTGATCCAGCGGACGATGGCCGCCGTCCAGCGGTCGGCGACGTCCGGCCCGCGGGAGGAGCCCAGTCGCTCCCACCCCCTCGACGGGTTCGCCGATCCCGGCGGCGGCCGGGATGAGATCGAACACCGCGACGAACTCAGAAAGGTCCGTGGCCTGCTGGAGGGGCTCGACTCGGTCACGAGCGACATCATCCGCATGCGCTTCGGGCTGGATGGACACGAACCGATGACCCTCAAGGAGATCGGCACGCACCTGGGCCTGACCCGGGAGCGGGTACGACAGATCGAACACCAGGCGCTGGGGCAGCTCCTGCGCGGCTTCAGTCATCGTCACCTTGATCGGCGCACCAGCCGGGCCGGCTGATCAGGACGGAGCGCCACCGGCCTCCGGATGGTCGAGGGCGTTCCAGATCGCGATCGCTCCAAAGCCCATGAAGAGCAGTTGGATTCCGAACAGCAGCCCCGGAGCCCACTCCGCATCGCCCGGATACCAGAGCAGCAGCAGCACCCCGAGCAGAATGCCCGCAAGCCCGCTGATCACCTGGAGGCCCGCAGTTGACGACGACCGCGACGGCTTTCCGCTCACGTCCATGATGCCGCGAAGAATGCAGAAGAAGGCCATGCAGAGGGTCAGTCCCTCCAATGCAGCCCACGGCCACATCAGAACGACCAGACCCAGCGCGACAAACATGACGGCGGTGAACACAATCATGCCGCGATCCTCCGCGCCCGGAAGGCCGACCCCCCGGACGAGCAGCAAGACACCGCTGAGCAGTGACATGCAGCCGATGAAGATTGCCAGGAAGCCACCCGCGATGAACGGCAGCATGATCGCCAACGCGCCAAGCAGCAGGAAGATGATCCCCTCCGCAAGAAAGAAGCCGCGACAGTGACGCATGATCTGCCGGAGGTCGGGGGCCGAAGGCGTCGATGGCAGTACGATATTGGAGGGATCGTGCATGGCGACAGGATACGGGGCATCGGGATCGGCTGCAGCGGCCGGCCCGAACGACACGAAGCCCGCGGATGCGGGCTTCGTGCCGGAGGTGATCGGCTGACCGGAGATCGGATCGTCCCACCACTCAAGGCGATCCGATCGGGGCCCGATCGCGCGGATCAGCGTTCCGTGACCTGGACCCTCCGCGGCTCGACCGCGGGGTGCTTGGGCAGGTTCACAGTCAGGATTCCGTCGCTGTACGTAGCGGTGATCTGGTCGGTGGCGATTCCGGTTCCGACACGGAAGTGCCGGTGGAAGTCACCGAGTCCGTATTCCTGACGAGAAATGCTGCCGAGCTCGTCGTACCGATCGGTCACGGCTCCGGTCATCTCGAGCGTGCTGCCGTCGACGTTGATCTCGATGTCCTCGGGCGTGGTGCCGGGCATGTCCGCGAGCACGATGAATCGATCCTCGGCCTCGTAGACGTCGACCGGTGCCCGGAAGGTGTGGGGATGCTTGGTGAGGGTCCGGCACTCGCCGACCTGACAGCAGGCGATCGGTGCCACGGTGGTGCGTGAGTCGGTGTTGTTGGCATGCATGTTCATGGCGTTGCTCCTTTCGTTCGTTCTCGTCGTTCAGCCCTGCGTCACGGCGATGCGGCGGGTACGGCTCGTGCTCGCCTTGGGAAGCGTGACCCGCAGGACACCGTCGACCATCCGGGCCTCGACCGCGTCGACTTCGACCTGGGTCGGAAGCCCGAGGGAACGCTCGAAGACGAGCTCTCCGCGTTCCTGACGAAGCGGCGTCGCATCGTCCGGGACGGACAGGCTGCGGGCGCCGCTGATGGTCAGGGTGTTGTCCGCCACGGTGATCTCCAGATCCTCCATGGCGACGCCGGGAAGCTCCGCCTCGACGTACAGACGGTCGTCGTCCTCGATCAGGTTGACCGACGGGCCCGTCAACCGGGCATCGGTCAGGCCGATGTTCCGGACGAAGGCGGGCACCATTGTGTCGAACATCCGATCGATGCCGTAGCGGACGCGGTTCATTGCGTTGTTCGGGGTGAGAAGTGCTTGCGTGTTCATGACAAACCTCCGTTTCTGGATCCGGGCGTTGCGCCCGGTCTGGTGTTGTTTCGACTCGCGACTGCGAGCCGAAGAAATGAAAGCAACACCCGTGCCAACTGAATCCCCCGGCGGAGGACGTCCGGACGATGCATGCACCACCGGTCCTGCTGCCACCATGGCAGCGTCGCCGCCAGGTCGGCAGTCCCGGTGCGCTGCGCAACGCAAGCCCCCCGGGCCTGCAGGACCCGGGGGGCGCTCCATCCGACGAAGATGTTCGTCATGGACCGGTCAGGCGGCCGCAACCATCACGCGTTGCGCGGTTGTGCACCCTGCATTCAGCTTGGGGAGCCTGATCGTCAGGATTCCTTCGGCCAGCGTCGCATCCAGGTCCTCGACCAGGACGTCGGAACCGAGCAGCAGGGTTCGCTCGATGCTCTTGAACGAAGGCTTCTCCTGCAGCAGTGTCCGGCTGTTCTCCGCCCAGCGGGTCGGCTTGATGCTGCCCTTGATCGTGAGGGAACGGCCTTCGACCAGGATGTCCACGTCCTCGACGGATGCACCCGGAAGTTCGGCCAGCAGGATGTATTCATCCTCGTTTTCGTAGATGTCCAGGGGAACGAAGTCCGTCATCGTGGTCGATCCGAACGTCTGTTCGGGCATCACGTCCACCTCGTCGACCGGCGTGCTCCAGGGAGTGGTTGCCAGGCCGGCCAGCCAGGCTGCGAACGGATGGGGCATGGTGGTACCCAGCGTTTCGAACGTGTTCGGAGCCATCCACCCCTGGAAGGGCTCGGTGCGTGCGAACGGCAGGTTCGATCCGTTCGCGAAGGTGGGGACGAATCGCCCGAAGGCATTCGCCACCGTGGGGGCGAACGTGTTCAGACCGTAGGTGAACGGATGCATTCCTCGGTTCATCATCCGGACGACGGGGCACCCCATGGAGGGGCGGACGTCGGAGATCCCGTACTGACCCGCGAATCCGTTGGATGTCGTGGTCGTGCGGGGCTCCGCGTTGACGGAACGGTTCACGAACGTGCCGTTGCCGGTGCCGTACGTACGGTCGAACTTCTGATTGTCTTTGACTTGGATCTTGATAGCCATCACGAGACTCCTTGTGTGTTCTCGATCGGCGAGTCGGCCTCGAACCATTCGGGGACTCTGGCTCGTCGCTGGCAGACATGTCACAATCCGCGTGCCAATCGCCAGCCCGGCTCGGGCGGCAGGACATCCGGCTCCGCCGAACCGCGTTTCGAAGGCCTGCAGCCGCGAACCTACGAACGGATGTTCGTAGGTTTCGAGCCGCCCCACCGACGGGATCCGCTCCACGACGGGCGGGGTCCGGTCTGTCAGCGTGGCGGATCTCCTGCCGAAGTGACAGCACTCACTGCATGTCGACGGCAAGCAGCCGTGCGCCCGGCCACTCGGCCAGCAGGGCCCTTCCCGCCACGGGCCCCAGTACGCAGACCGCCGAGGCCAGGGCATCCGCCGTCGCCGCATCCACGGCAACCACCGACGCGGCACGGCGGACCGTCAGGGCCCAGCCGGTGCGGGGATCGAACAGGTGCGAATACCGCACGCCTTCCATCTCCAGGAACTGCTCGGCATCTCCGGAGGTGGCCACGCCACAGTGGCTGAGAACGACCATCCTCGACGGCTCGGAGGCATCAAGGGCAACGCCCACCGACCAGCCCGTGCGACCCGGTGGCGGCGCTCCGATCGCCATGTCCCCTCCGATCTCGACCAGCGATGCCGGACACCCATTTTCGACCAGCACCGCCAACGCGGCGTCGGCGATCCATCCCTTGCCGAAGGCTCCCAGATCCAGCCGCATGCCCTCGAGATCGAAAAGCACCGTCGAGCGAGCGGCGTCGACGTGCACGAAGGACCAGCCCACCCGCGCGGCGGCATCCGCCACCGCATCATCGGACGGCAGGCGTTCCCGGCGGAACGACTCGCGCCAGAGCGAGCTCAAGGGGCCGACGGTGAGATCGAAGGCGCCACCGGTCCTCTTCGACAGCAGCCGGCCGCGGGAGATCGCCGCCAGCAGCTCATCCCCCACCCGCACCGGCGATCCCGCAGGAACCAGACGCAACCGACTGAGTTCGCTCTCCGTGCGGTAGTCGCTGAGGATGGACTCCAGGACGTCGATCCGTTCGAAGGCCGCCTTCGCCGCCCGTTCCGCCCGATCGCGATCCGGAGCGTGGATTCGGAGGCTGACGGTGGTACCCAGTCGAACCCGTGCATAGTTGAAGGGTTCATCAACCACCGCCACCGGATGCTTCGGATCGGCCGGAACCCCGGCCTCGACCGCACGAGGCTGAATCCTCGCCTCGGATACGGAGCAAGCCGAGGCTGCCACCGGGATCAGCAGTATGATGAAAGACCGGAGAAGAGAGAACGCACCGTCCATGCCGACAACCATACCCAAGCCAATGAGATCGATCTGCAACCCGGCCCTGCTCGCCGGCGGAGCGATTCTCCTGTCCGCCTGCGGGTCGATGGAACCGGTCGCGAAGCCCGCCCTGGCGCCCTTCACCCAGTCCGTGGGCACCACGGCCCTGGAGATCGAACTGATCCCCGTCCCGGGAGGCGACGGCGTCGACTCCTTCTATATGACGCGGATGGAGATCGACTGGGACCTCTTCGATGCATTCGTGTTCGATGTCGACGAGCTTCCGGTGAAGGGGACGCCCGAGGCGGAGACCCGCCCCACCCGTCCCTACATGCTGGTGGACCGGGGCTTCGGACACGCCGGCTACCCGGCCATCTCCATGTCCTTCCGCGGCGCCCGGGCCTTCTGCGACTGGATGACGGAGCAGACCGGCCGATCCTGGCGGCTCCCGACCCGTCGGGAGTGGAGTCACGCCTGCCGCCTGGCCGCCGTACCGCAGTCGGCGATGGACGACTACGCCTGGTACGAGGCCAACGCGGAATGGACGACGCATCCGGTCGGCACAAAGGCGCCCGATGCAATCGGGCTGCACGACATCCACGGCAATGTCGCCGAGTGGGCCGTCGACGAGGACGGCGGAGGAATCGCGATGGGCGGCTCCTTCGTCTCGAACCTCGACGGACTGGCCTGCGGAAGCGGACAACTCGACACCAAGGACTGGAACGAAAGCGATCCGCAGATCCCACGCAGCATCTGGTGGCTCGCGGACGCCCCCTTCATCGGATTCCGCATCGTCACCGATGCGCCCCACTGACCCAAGGAGCATGCGCATGTCCGAACCTGTGAAACCGACGACGGACTTCTCCCGACGCCAGTTCGTCACCGCGTCCACCGCCGCGATCGGGGCCGTCTCCATGGTCAGCCCTTCGCTCGCCTGGATACGCGGAGACGACACCATCAAGGTCGGACTCATCGGCTGCGGCGGCCGCGGCACCGGTGCGGCGGGACAGGCCCTCAACGCCGACCAGGGAGCGGTCCTGTGGGCGATGGGCGATGCGTTCGACGACCGGCTCCAGGCCAGCCACGGCAATCTGGTGGCGCACGCCGGCGACCGGGCCGAGGTCCCCGAGGAACGGCGGTTCACCGGTTTCGATGCGTACCAGAAGGTCATCGACAGCGGAGTCGACGTTGTGATCCTCACCACGCCGCCCCACTTCCGACCCGCCCACATGCGGGCCGCGATCGAAGCCGGCAAGCATGTGTTCGCCGAGAAGCCGATGGCCGTGGACGGCCCCGGGGTCCGAAGCGTGATCGAGACCGCGCGGATGGCCCGCGAGCGGAACCTGAGCCTGATGTCGGGGTTCTGCTGGCGCTACAACGTTCCGAACCGCGAGTGCTACCAGCGACTCCACGACGGAGCCATCGGCGACATCCACACCGTGCACTCGACGTACCTGACCGGACCGCTGGGCAAGCGGCCGCGGCAGGACGGATGGTCCGACATGGAGTGGCAGATGCGCAACTGGCAGCACTTCAACTGGCTGGGCGGTGATCACATCGTCGAGCAGGCGTGCCACGCCGTCGACAAGATCAACTGGGCGATGAACAACCGCACCCCCGCCCGCTGCTACGCCGTCGGAGGCCGCCTCTGCCGCGAGGGGCTCGAATCGGGGGACATCTACGACCACTTCGGCGTGCTCTACGAATACGACGACGGCGCCCGTGCGTTTCATCTCTGCCGCCAGATCCCCAAGTGCTGGGGGGACAACACCGAATACATCATCGGATCCCGCGGCAACTGCTCGGTGAACAGCTGGGGACCGACGCAGATCGTCCGCAACGGTGCCAACGAGGAGACCTGGCGCTACCCGCGGAACGGGCCGAATCCGAACATGTACCAGGTGGAGCACGACGAGCTCTTCCGTGCGATCCGGAACGGAACTCCCATCAACGACGGCGACTTCATGGCCCAGAGCACGCTGATGTCGATCATGGGTCGCCAGGCGGCCTACACCGGCGACACCATCGCCTACGAGGATGCCCTCAACTCCGAGCATCGCCTGGGACCGGAGGAGTACGCCTTCTCCGATCTGGCGATGCCCCCGGTGCCGCGACCCACCGACAAGGGGACGGGAGCATGAAGTCACCCGATCGAAGGCAGTTCCTCATCTCGTCGACCGCGATGCTCGCCTCGTCGGCCGCTCTCGCGGGCGTCTCGACCCGCTCGGAACCCGAGCAAGGAGCAACCATGCCCGACGGCACACGGAAGCGGAACATCCAAAAGGCCGTCAAGTACGGCATGATCGCCGACGGGACCACCGTCCTCGAGAAGTTCCGATCCGCGAAGGCGGCCGGCTTCGAGGGGATCGAGATGGACAGCCCGAATCAGCTCGATCCCGAGGAGGTCCTTGCCGCCCGGGACGCGACCGGACTCGAGATTCCCGGGGTCGTGGATTCCGTGCACTGGCGCGACACGCTGTCGCACCAGGACCCGGAGGTCCGGGCCCGCGGGGTCGCCGCGCTGGAAACGGCGCTGCGCGACGCCAACACCTACGGCGCCAGCACCGTCCTGCTGGTCCCCGGCGTGGTCAACGACGAGGTCAGCTACGGCGAGGTGTGGTCCCGCTCCCAGGAGGAGATCCGCAAGGTGCTTCCCCTCTGCGAGGAGCTCGGCGTCGACATCGCGATCGAGAACGTGTGGAACGGATTCCTCATGGGGCCGCACGAGCAGGCCCGGTACATCGACGAGATCGGATCTCCCCGCGTCGGATTCTTCTTCGACGTCGGAAACATGGTCCGCTACGCAAGGCCCGCGGAGTGCATCGACGTGCTGGGGCCGCGGATCATGAAACTCGATGTCAAGGAATACAGCCTGACCCGGATGCGTGAGGAAGGTGTCTGGAAGGGCTTCGCGGTCGAGATCGGCGACGGTGACTGCGATTGGCCCGCGGTCGGAGCCGCGCTCGACCGGCTGGAGTGGTCCGGCTGGGCCAGCGCTGAAGTCGGCGGTGGCGACACCGCGCGGCTCAAGCAGATCGCCGACCGGATGGAACGGGCACTGCAGGCCTGAGAAGGAGACACGTCGCATGCCACGCAATGACAAACGACTGACGCGACGGGACTTCGTCGCCACGACCGCCGCCGGCGCTGCCCTGGCCGCAACGCCGATGGCTCTCGCCCGCGGAACCCGCGCCGGAGGCGACGATGCGATGCGCTGCGGCGTCGTCGGCTGCGGCGGCCGGGGCACCGGCGCCGCGGTGAATGCGATGCAGGCCCATCCCTCGACCCGCATCGTGGCCATGGCGGATCTCTTTCCCGATCGGCTCCAGTCGAGCCTCGGTCACCTCCGCAACCAGGCCGAGTACGCCGACCGGATCACGGTGAAGGAGGAGGACACCTACACCGGCATCGACGCCTACCGGCAACTGATGGCCCGCAACGACATCGACATGGTGATCCTCGCCACCCCCCCGCACTTCCGTCCCTACCACTTCGAGGAGGCGATCAGACAGGGGCACCATGTCTTCATGGAGAAGCCGGTCGCGGTCGATCCCGTCGGAGTGCGACGGGTGATCGAGGCGGCCGAATCGGCCGATCGCCAGGGCCTGTCCGTGGTCGCGGGAACGCAGCGGAGACACCAGCCGAACTACATCGAGGCGATGGAGCGGATCCGGGACGGCGCTCTCGGTGACGTCGTCATGGGTCGCTGCTACTGGAACATGGGCGGCCTGTGGAGTCACGAACCCCGCGAGGAATGGTCACCCATGGAGTGGCAGCTCCGCAACTGGCTCTACTTCACCTGGCTCAGCGGAGACCACATCTGCGAGCAGCACATCCACAACATCGACGTCGTGAACTGGGCCATGGGCGGACCGCCGGTCAAGGCCGTGGGCATGGGCGGACGCCAGATGCGCACCGAGGATCGCTACGGACACATCTTCGACCACTTCGCCATCGACTTCGAGTACCCGGGAGATCGGCATGCGATCAGCATGTGCCGGCAGACCGACGGCTGCGCCGGCCGCGTCGAGGAGCACATCCACGGTTCGAAGGGCACGATGCACCTGTACCCCGGACGTTCCGTCATCGTCGGTGAGACCGAATGGTCCTTCGCCGGCCCGACCCCGAATCCGTACGTGGAGGAGCACCGCAACCTGGCCGCGAGCATCCGCGGCGAAGGCCCCCGGCTCAACGAGGGCCGGCGGGTGGCCGAATCCACCCTCACCGCGATCATGGGCCGGATGTCCGCCTACACGGGACAGGACGTGACGTGGGAACAGGCCATGAACTCGAAGCTCGATCTGACTCCGCCGTCCTACGAATTCGGAGCCATCGACACCCCCCCGGTCCCCCGTCCCGGTACGGACCCGCTGATCTGACAAGGAGCGATCGCCATGCAGCGACGTGAATTCATCACCACCACCGCGGCCGCATCCCTCGCGGCGGGCCTGGGCGGAGCCGCCGCCGGCCAGACCGCACCCTCCGGATTCCCGCGTCCGACGAACGGAGGACCGTTCACGCTGGACTACGCCCCCCATCTGGGCCTGTTCCGGCACCACGCGGGTGACGATGCAGTGGCCCAGATCGACTTCATGGCCGAAGCCGGCTTCCGATCCATGGAGGACAACGGCATGCGGGGCCGTTCACTCGAGGATCAGCAGCGAATCTCCGAAGCCCTCCAGCGGAACGGCATGCGGCTGGGCGTGTTCGTGATGAACATGGACGGCGCCTGGAGGCCGAGCCTGACCACCGGCAGCGCCGACGAGCGGGCCCGCTTCGTGGAGCACGCACGCGAGTCGGTGGAGGTCGCCAAGCGGACCAACGCGACCTGGATGACGGTGGTCTGCGGCGAGGTCGCCGAGGGGGTTCCGATGGAGGAGCAGACCGCGAACGTCATCGAGGCGCTCAAGCAGGCCTCGGCGGTCCTGGAACCGCACGGTCTCGTGATGGTCTGCGAACCGTTGAACTGGCGCGACCATCGCGGCCAGTTCCTCCGCTACACGCCGCAGTCGATCGAGATCATGCGGGCGGTCGACTCACCGTCCTGCCGCATCCTTCAGGACCTCTACCACCAGCAGGCCACCGAAGGGAATCTCATCGACCACATGAACGCGGCCTGGGACTACATCCCCTACTTCCAGGTCGGAGACAACCCCGGCCGCCGAGAACCGGGGACCGGCGAGATCAACTACGCCAACGTGTTCAAGCACATGCACAGCCGCGGCTACGACGGCATCGTCGGCATGGAGCACGGCAAGAGCATGGGCGGCAAGGAGGGCGAGGTCGCCCTCATCGAGGCCTATCGGTCGGTCGACCCGTCGTGAGCCGTCAGGCCGCCGGTTGCGCCGGCGACTTGCGCCCTGGGTAGAACAGCAGCATCAGCAGCAGGCATCCGATGGCCATGTACATCGGCACCGAGAACAACTTCGCGAAGTCCATGACTCCGTCGACATTGGCCCAGCTCCCGACCACGGCGGTGGCGAACCAGCTGCCGACGATGATTCCGATCCCGACGATCACGAGATTGAACAGGTTCTGCGCGGTGGCACGAACATCCTTCGTCGTATTTTCATCCACCACCATGAAGGCGACGAAGATGAAGCAGCCGAAGCAGACCCCGTGCAGCGCGACCCCGGCCAGCACGTAGGGGAGTGACGGCATGTAGGCGAAGAGAGCCATCCTGGCCGCGTAGGCCACGAGACCGATGCAGAGCAGCGACTTGCGGCCCAGCGACTTGGCGAGCAGCGGCATGCAGGCCAGCACGAGGATCTCGCTCATCTGGCCGATGGTCATCAGACCACCGCCGCCCACACCCAGTATCTGGTTGATGCCGCTCGCGAACGAGTTCGCGGCTTCGCTGCCGGCGGCGTTCTGGATGCCGGTGACAAACTCGCTGGTGAAGACGAAGTAGAACTGGTGGATCATGCTGACCGGCACGGCGATCAGGAACAGCGTCAGCAGCGGCTGGAAGCGTATCTCGCCCAACGCTTCCGCCCAGGCGAGCTTGCTGCCTTCGTTCCGTGAAGGCGGGGTGTTCGGAAGGGTGAAGCAGAAGATGCCCATGAGGACGCCGAGGCCGGCGCTGAGATTGAAGGCGAAGATGCGTCCGGCATCCTGAGCCGCCTTGATCTCCTCGAGCGTGCCGTCCACCGGCGTGCAGGCCCGAAGCAGGTACTGGCCGACGAGGATGCCGGCCACAATCCAGCCCACCGTGCCCCACAACCGGACGACACCGAAGTCGCGGTCCCGATCGGGCATGTGATGGAAGGCCAGCGAGTTGGTCAGGGCGATGGTCGGCGCGTACACGAAACCGTAGACGCCGGACATGATCGCGAAGGGGACGAACGAGTCGATCTGCCCCAGACTGTAGATGAGCACCGCGCCGATGAGGTGACTGATGCCCAGCAGCTTCTCCGTCGCAATCATGCGGTCGGCAAGCTGACCGGCGATGAACGGACCGAAGATCGCACCCACCGCTCCGGCGGAAAAACAGATGCCCGTCTCCTCCAGAGAGAAACCACGGTACCCCAACAGGAACGGGTAGAGGAGGGGAAGCCAGGCCCCCCAGATCGCGTACTGAAGGAACATCATGAAGGACAGGCGGCTGCCCAGTCCCAGGCCCATGCGTGGTGCGGCGGTGGCGTTCATGCGTCGGTGC
>MDTD01004333.1_pt1 | contig 50187 bp, 30 predicted proteins | sample 811221 | NCBI WGS metagenome assembly MDTD01 (sample SAMN05326646, study PRJNA326480) | marine metagenome | isolation source: seawater | place: Pacific Ocean: South West | collected 2011 | reverse complement strand
AGGTACTGTGTTCGTTCTCTCGTGAGGATAGGACTTCAGTCCGTAGCTCACGAAACTTCCCCTAACCTACCGGCTTCAGCCGGTAGTGGTTCAGTTCTGATGGAGGGATTTCGTCTACAGTGCGTCTGCCAAGTTCACAACGGTCGGGCATTTTTTAACCTGGAATGTGGATGATGGTATATAATAAACCGCCAGACTTCCATTCATCAACACTACCAAGTGAGCCGTTCTTTATTGTGTGCTGAGGGGGCTATTCATAAGTTTTTTATGATATTTTACCATTCGTTTGATTTCACAGTGTCGTGGGTAGATTTCATGTGCTCTTTTGGCCAGAATGGATCCCTCGAACTCAACAATTTTGATTAACCCTTCTGCAATTGATTGGATATCAGACTCTCTAGGTTCGTTTGTTGGATCACTATTGTATTCATTATATTTTCTAGCTGGATTTAGCGTTGAAGTAGGATTCGTAGCTGAGCTAAAAGTAACGGGTTGTAGATATTTTTACTATTATGTATTACTTGTTCATTAAGTTTTCGTTGTCGTTGGTGATTGGTCAATCGAGCCATTGAATGTCTGCATGCCTACCGTGTTCAGCGGTGATTTTTGCAGGTCGATCCTGTATCCAGATGCGTTGAACATGGATGGCAGCCCAGCCATGGGGCAGAGTTACCGGTTTGCTTGGCCAGGACATAGGGTCTGGACTATTGATATTCAGCTGCGGGAATTGAATGAGCAGTTGCTTGAGCAAGTGGCCTGCAAACGTCACAAAGCAGTCCTGTTGGAAGGGGTATGCTCTGCCGCCACTGCTCCATTTTGTCGACCATTCACGCCACATCCCAAACCACTGCGGGATATATTTGCTTGCTACCTCATCAGGCCACCATTGGGCAGTCAAATCGCGATGCCCCATATCCAATGCTGCCTTAATGGGGCGGATGGCGGAGATGGGAACACCACTGAGGCCCTGCATTTCCTTGATCAGATCTTCTCGATTGGTGGCACGGGTAAAGGCTTTGTAGGTTGGTTCGTACCATGATGTCTCGCGACGCAAATCTTCGGGGTCGGTCAGAATGACCATGTTTTGTGCAATATTTCGCCACTGAGGGCGGGGACGCTTGCCGAGCTTTTCAGCCATGTCTGATGCAGCAAGCAACATTCTTTGGAACGCGCGGCTCACTGGCGGTTCGTTTTGCGTGTCACCATATTGCTCGTTGATGTAAAGGTTATGCACTTTGTAACCACGCTCAGTCAGTGTCACCCGGCTGACCATCCAGTCTGCGGTCCCCTTGAGGATTGGCCATGCCTTTTCGCGAAGAAAGTCTTCATCGCCATGTGCGTTGGCGTATTGCAGAAAGGCGTCAGCCACAAAGTGATTTTTAAAGGCACTTGCACCAAGACAGCCAACAGCATCCATGCGACTGATATTGCTGCCTAATAGACAGGTTTGGTTGGGGATCAGTAAACCATCCTGTCCGGCTGCCAGCGCATTGCGATGGTACATGTCGATCTGTCGCGTGCGATAATCCAGGATCGCACGCGCAGCGCCGGGATTGGTCAGCAGGACCGCGGGATAGGTGTAGTATTCACAGTCACTGGTAAAGACATGTCCCGAATAAGCGTTGGCTGCATCGATCCCCCATAAGCCAAATGGGGCGATACTCAATGGGCTTGATCGATGGATGGAACTATGGACATAGTAAAAAGCTGAGTCAGCATATTCCTGCAGTGTGCCTACGTTGGAGACACATGAGACCTCAATGACCGGCCTGCCTTCCCAGAGTTCAAGCCATGCTTTTCGGTTCTCATATTGCATTCGATCAAAGCCGACATCTTTGATGTGATGGAGCATGTGAATAGTCGCAATATGCGGTTCATCCTGCTTGGTTGAAGGTGTGAGGACGCCATATTGTCGAAGGCTGACATTGTGGCCGGGGGTGATTTTGAGTTGATGAGTGCAAAGGCATTGATCGAGCTCGTTGCCCCAATTGTTCTGGCGTGACACATACTCGTCGAGACCGGCGACTTCAGTGAAAAACCCTGCACCGACGGTGGTCATACTCCCGCGACTTTCCCACAACAGCACGGTATCCATTTTGGATTGGAACCGAAATCGCTCAAGGCATTGCCCGGGAAGAGCGGTTGGGTCCATGATGGCTTCAAGTTCCACCATCAATGGTCGATCGACTTTAAGCCGAATTTCCTGACAGCAGGCAGTGGGAATGACTTGTGAGCAGAATGTCACTACCTCGACATGAACATGATGACCTTCTGGCCCAAAAGTAAAGGACGTGGTCAGTTCGCCAAAAGCAACATCGAGTGATTGCTTGTGTATGTGAATCAGTTCGGGACGTTCCGAAAGTCGACAGACAGTATCGGTGTGAATCACAATATCAGCTTGCAATGGGAAGGGGGCGAAGGTCTGGCTTTCCAGTCCGGTTGCTGCATCGCGACCGATGTACCCGTTGACTAAAACCTGGGCATCACGAAATGGGATACCACCAAGACGTAAACCGATCACACCATTGCCAAGACAGGCATGCTTGCGCGTGGGGTCCGACCAATCCTGGCGTTGGTAGTTGGGAAGGTTTGCAGGACGCGAGAGTGTACTAAAGCTGGGGTTTCCTTTTTGACGTTTACCTGCGACATAGACTTGTTCCATGAGATTTCTTTGGTGTTGCAGTCAAAGGTTGTTGCAATGCCGCCTTTCATAAAAACATAAAAACGGTTGGTACATAAGCGTGCAATATTTATTCGTAATAGACCGCAAACATGAATTGGATATGAGTCGTAAATCCAGGGAAGGTTAAACTGGTTGATCGCGTCTTTTACCAGTCGCTACGCCATCTGCCTCCGCTGGCACCTTTGGCGATCACCAAGGCTCTTGAGCTGTCAAAAGTGGTTTGGACCCAACCGATGTCAGAGTCAGAAGCATTGGCCCAGGAAACAGAGTTGTCGATGAGTAGGATATTGCCGCCGCTGGGGATACCGTTTGCCTGTGTGTGTCGGTTGATAAATCCAAAATAACGGCTGTCAAACAGATTGGGATACCACTCGGCAAGGACAACCGAATCAGACTTGACTGCGGAACTGGTTTTAGGAGCATCCGCGCGATAGTCACCCGAGGTGATTGATGGAAGTTCCAGTCGATCCATTAGCCATGAATCATGTTTAACTCCTGAGCCGCGATTGGGGTGCCGACGCCAATATCCCAATGTTTTGTCGTATGCCGATACCGCATTGAAGTATCCGCCACCTGTTACAGAAATGGCAGCGGTGCGTTGGGTGACCGTTCGTGTGTCCCAGTCATCCCAGAACATGTGCGATGAGACCACTTCCGGGCAGAACCAGGCGCGTGTCGATCCGTTGGTATAGGAAACCAGCGTTTCGGTTATCCATGGCCACCGAGCCCGCCCGTATGCCACACGGGTAAACGTCGTGGCATTGGGGCCGAACCAGGCAGAATCGGTACAGCGGGACAATATTCGCAACGCCTGATGTTACTGTGTCTCACGCGAATTTGACCCCATGTCACCGAATTCGGCACCGTTTGCTGTGTGGGTTATCAGTGTTTGTTATATCGCTGCTTGCGACTCACAGCCCTCCGTTGCCAACGTGATTGTCGACGGTTCGAGTCCGCTGCCCCGCTCATTGACAACGGCTGACAGCAAATGTCAGTTTTGTTTATTGTGCGCACTAGGTGAGAGTTATGGGGAATTGGGGTTTGATCTTGAGACTAGTTCTTTTGTCATCAATTGACAGCACCCAGACTGGCGTTTGGCACTATTTCTGGCACCGGGGCGGTTTTCCTGGCTTCGAATTCGGCCTGGGGGTTCTTTTTGACTGTGAAACAGACCGTTGGCCGCAGAGATGTGAGTGGTAGCCAAAATTTACGTTTATCGATTTCCTAAAGATCTAAAAAAATGCTCATTAACTCAGAGTTAGCAGTCATGTTTTTGAATTAAATATCTGTTAAACAATATTTTATATACTGTCTCCTGTATAGTGCTTCAGCCGTTTCATTATCACCAAATGGTGTCTACGGTTATCGTTTGAATTGAAAACTTTGACTTTGAAAATCGCATGAATATACTAAATAAAGGTTGTTACTGTTCAAATAACCCTTATTTTAAATCTGCTTGAGGCGAATCAATGAAAACTAGTAAATCTCACCGCCGTGCATTTACACTAATTGAGCTGTTGGTTGTCATTTCAATTGTGTCACTATTGATCAGTATTCTGCTCCCAGCATTGGGTAAAGCCAGGGCATCGGCACGATCGATTCAATGTGCGAGCAATCTAAGGCAAATGGGTATTTCAACAGTAACTTATACGGGCGATTACAAGCAATATATTCCGTTTGCATTGGATTTGACATCTGGTGCCACGTTTGGTGGATACTGCACGACTCGTAGCCCTGGTTGGTATGTACGTATTGCTGATTATTTAAAAATTGATGTGGTTGATTATTGGCGATTGGGACCAACGTCGGCCGGCCTTCAGGCACCATGTTTGATGACCTGTCCGGAAAAAACAGATATCACCTATCCCAATGTTCGGCCTGTGAATTATGCTCCAAATGCACATTCTGCCAAGTATGCGCCAGCAGTATCAAGTGACTTTAGACAAGGAAGAATTGATCAAATTCTCAAGCCAACTGAAAAAATATGGCTTTTAGATATGAATTCAGGCATTGATCCCAGCCGGTTTACCGCAGACAACTTTGATGATGCGGCTTTAAATTACGGTGGGTTTTCAGCGAATCACAATGGGGTGGCTAATGTTCTATATTTTGATGGTCACGCTAATAATCTGAGCCTTGACCGAGCGATCAGTCTTATTCCCGGCCCGGGACATTGGGATGGTCCTTTCTGGAAGCCGTTTGGCGAGTGATTGTCAGGCCCCTGGGTATTTCAGTTTGTTTTGAATATCTTTTCACGCAATAGAATTTTAAATTGGATCTTATTTATGTCGCTTGATAGCTACTTGAAATCCGTACGCCCATACATGATCTTGGTTCTTGTTTTGGTTGTGTCAGCAGGCAATCTAGCCTTGGCTAATGAAACGATTCTTGAGAAAAATGACGCAAGTGTTTTTAGACGCATGAACTCCAAAGGGCAGACCGAGGTGAAATTGGAAGGTGACCGCATGCAGGTCGCCAAAAGCGACACGCAGATCAATTGGAATGGGGCGCTACACCGTGTTGATGTACGTCAATATCAAAACATGCCAATTGCTGTTCGCTTTGAAGCCAATGTCAAGGATGTTAAAATCTATGGCAATAAAAGCTTTCATGGATTTAGTTTTCTGCTCGAATTTATCGATGAGCAATCAACCAATGTGATTGGCAGAGAAAATGTCACCTTCCGAAAGCAAACCGATGGATGGGAAACCACAAACCTGAATATAACCATTCCAGCCAAGGCACGATGGATGGATGTTAAATTCGTCTTCGGTTTTGCAACCGGACTTGCCGAAGTTCGTCAGTTACAAATCAAGCAAAACATATTCAAAGTTGTTAATCAATCGTCCTCGGACTTTAAAACAGCATTGATCGTTCAGAAAAAAAATGCTGCGGCTGCTGAACAAAGTCAGTTGGCTTTAAAGGATGCTGGCAAACTCATCGCAACAAACAAGGTTCTTTTTGATAACGATGGTTTGTACTTTCATATTCAAGTCAATGATGACAGTTTTTTTCAGGTATACAAAGGGATGAATACCTGGAAGGGCGATAGTCTGCAAATGGCCTTTGATCCATTGTGTGACAGGACGGCTAAGCCTGGCGATGAAGATTACGAATTCTGTTTTGCCTTTGCAGATAATCAAGCTGAAATAACGCCCATTCTGATCAAAAAAGAAACGGTTTTTACGCAGCAGGATGTCAAGTTTGATTTTTCCCATACAACTGGCAAACAAAGTTACGATATCCATCTGCCATGGCAGGTGCTGGATATACACGACACGGATAAGATTGAAAAGATGGGATACGCCTATGCCATTAACGACAACGATGGTAAAGGACGCACAGGTTACGAATGGGCTTCAGGCATTATTGATGGGAAAAGCCCGCAAAAATACGGCATTCTGATTTTTGACAAGCAAGACCTCGGCATAGGGGCTGCTGCGATCCTGGATCATCAAGACCAGCAATTCTATGATGACGATCAAGTTCATTTGATCCTCCTCGTCCCTGCTGTTACAAAAGCGATCACCGAAGCACAATATACGATTCGCATCAACAAGAAAAAGGTTTATGCGAATACCTTGAATCTGATTCAAGGTGAGAATCGCCTGCGCGTTTCCTTTCCTGCAAGTCTGCTTGAATATGGTTTGAACGATTTGAATGTTGGAATTTCCGCAGCAGATCATCCGTTGCTCAATCAGATATTTCAAATTACAAGAACATCGCTTGAGCAAGTTAAGAGTGATATAAATCGACTTCAACAAAACAATCTCAAGCAAATTGATAGTCTGCAGAAAGTACTTGGCAACTTACCTTCGGATCAGCTTAATACAAAACGCGCCCAATCCAGTTTGGGGGTCGGGCAAATATTTCATGAATTGATCGCATCAGACTTGTCACAGGAGCGTTACAATTTAGCTTTGCGTCAAGCACACCAGATAAACGAAATACTTAACAAGGCGTTAAACAGTGTCAAGACCGAACAAGATCAACAGGTGGTTCGTCCGGTACATATGCCAATCAAGCCTGCGGACGGATGGTTCCGTGATGCCCAGGGCATGCCCGTCTTTTTGTTTGGCTCTTACGGGATTGAAGATATCAAATCAGTCAAAAGTTTGAACTTTAATACCAAAAGAATTGCATGGCCTTCAATCCATCATTTTTTTAAATCAGACGCATTAATTCCATCATCAAGTGTCGATAATGTTTTGGGAATCTATGTTAACTCTATTCGCAAAGCATTCCAAAATCAGCTTGTTACTTGGACTGATCCGCTGAATGTGATTGAAAAAAGAGTTCCTAAATATTTTAAGAAACAATACCCAGAAGCGTTTGTATCCGGAAATCACTTTTTGGATCTCGACCCAGACCATCCTAAATTTATTGAAGCTTGGGATGCCTATGTAGGTTTGGTCGCTAAGGCAATTCATCAGTCTGGTCTGAGTGATAATATTATTGCCATTGATCTGCAACGCGAACCAGGGTTTTCCAGTGTGACGCCTTATACCGAAGCAAAATACAGGGATTATCTCAAAGATAAATACCATCAGATCGATCTACTCAATCAATCTTGGGGGACTGATTTTAAGTCTTTTGAAAAGGTTGGTAATCCCAATAGCTATTTTTTAATCCCCAATGCCTTCTACGATTGGTGCCAGTTTAACAACCAGAGATTGATGCTGCATTTTAAGCGTATGAAGTCACAGTTCACCGATGCGTTTAAAGGGGATGCCATTCCGCCGATCTCCATGACACTCATGAACGGGATCCATTGGCGAGATAAAAGTTATTACAGCACCGGCTATGATCGTGAGCTGCTAATGAAAATCACAGACGTCAATGGTTGTGATACGCGAATCTATCCCGAAGCGGACGAACACTTTTCGCTTGACTGGCAGAACCAGTCGATGTCATTTGATTTTCAAAAGGCATTGGATCCTAAGCAGCCGATCTTTGATTCTGAGTGGCATTCGGTGCAATCTGTCGGCCATGTGCATCCTGTTGTTGATGCAAAATATCTTAAATGTGCGTTAAGGCTTGCAACATGGCATGGTCTTGCGGGTTGCCATCTATGGTCTTATACCGGGGACCGCGATCAAAAAGACCCGATCTATTTAATCGGCAATGCAATGACTTTCCCACTGGTTCTTGAAGCCTACACGCACGAATCATTAAAAATCAACCAAAACTTTGACAGAGTTACTTCCTTTGCCAAGTCCCACAAACCCATTGCTATTTACTATTCCTTGCCTTCTGCTGTCTATGATGGAATAGCATATCTGGAAGTACTCAAAAAAGTTTACCGAGCTTTGTACTTCCAGGATGTGTCCGTGACATTTGTAACGGATCAGATGTTGGAAAATGATGTGATTAATCAACGTCAGATCGAATTGCTGGTCATACCCAATGCCAGGTATGCTGATGCCAAAGCCATTGCGAAAATCAAGCAAATCCAGCAGAAAATCCCCGTTGTTTTTGTTGGCAAAGACTGTCTTTCGCAAACTCCTGCTGGGAGCGGGGGCAACCTCACCCCTTTTGCTCCATCGATCCAGTGGCCGATTCATTCAAATTGGCTTGACTATATTGAGCCTGCGACGAAGGTGCTTGAGCAAGCGAAGATCACCAGAGCTTTTGGACTTTCCATTCAAGACACAGAAGCTAAAATAAAAACCATTGAAGCGCGATTTGCCCGGTTTGAAAACAAAAACATCGGTTATGCAGTCAATTTGGGCAAGTCCGCTGTTACATTTTCAATCACGAATCAATCGTCTCGCCAAACAGTTGATGTGTTGGATGTTGACACAAAGCAGCTAATGCGTGAAATTACCTTGCAACCTTACGAATTTATTTCCTTTGACATCGTAGATAAATAAGTCTCAAGCAATGATTGAAAAAACCAACCCAACCAAGCGATTATTCTCCAATCTGGCAGATCAAATCCGTAATGAGATTATTTCGAATCGGTTTGATTCAGAAACCATTTCGGAAAAATTGATCATGGAAAAATATGGCGTCGCAAGAAATACGGCCATGAAAAGTTTGATCGTTCTGGAAGGGATGGGCTGGGTTGTCAGATGTCCTGGTAAAGGGACGACGATCGTCAAAAATAAAAAAGCATTGAAAAACACGATCAACATTATGATGAAAATCAACACCATTGGTGACGATCTTTTTCATCAGCGATCATGGACAGCCTCCAAAATTATCAATGCAATGGGCAATGAAGCAAGAAACTTACATGTCAATTTACGGATTCTTTTTCTGCATCAGGATGATACTCTGGAAGAAAAAGTTGATTCCATTCTTGCAATGGGGGCGAACCAGGCCTTTGTTGCATTGTATGAAAATCATATGGATGAAATCATCCCGTCCCTGGTTAGCCAAAAAGTACCTTATATCGTTAGAACCTATCCTCATGGTGAGTTCAACCAAATTGGTGTCGAATCCTGTCAGATCACGCAAAAAGCTGTCAACTACCTGATTAATACATATTGCACGAAAGACATTCTTTTTGTATATCCCAATGAAGGCTTGGGACATCATATTAAAGGGAGATTTGATGGGTATTGCCAGGCATTGAAGAAAAATAATATCGAACTAAACAAAAATTTGCTGTTGCCGATTCACCCGTATCATCCCAAAATGCTTGCACAGGATCGGACACAATTGGAATCTGCAATCAAGCAAGCATCTGTCATTTTTGCTGCCAATGGTGCTTGTGGTCTCGTGGCTTATGAAACACTAAAAGCAATGAAACTTAAAATGCCTGATGACAGGTCGTTGCTGGTTTATGATGACTTTGATGAGTTCGATAAGATTGATCCGACTATTTCTGCAATAAGAAGTAATTATGAAGAGATAGGTAAACTTTTGATTCAAAAATCTAATGAAATGATCAATAAGGGTTTTCGGAATGATTTGCGAATCCAAGTTAACGGCCAATTGATGTTACGTGATACCGCATGATCTGGTTGGCAATAAAATAATTTACAATACATAAGCGATAAATATGTATTCTTGCTGTATATGTAAATGGGAATACTGATTTTGAAGCAAAAGGTAGTTTAATGTGTTCAAAATATTCAGAAAAAGCAGATTCTATTATTAGGCCAGAGTTTGTAGCAGTACTAAAAAATTTTCAAGATTTTGTGCAAACTATTGGCAAGCCGGATTGGCGGCCGATGCTTGCTTATGTTGCAGAACTTCATGCAATATCGACCCATCCAGCTAGATTTCCTTTTACTTATCCTTGGGAAGAAATTGGCCCCGGTTATTGTTATGGTCCAGCGTTTGGTCACTGGGATATCGTGCATGCAGCATTAGATGTGATGCAAGTGCAACCAGAGCATGCGTATCAGCAATTGGTGAATAATTTTTCAGTTCAACAGGATGATGGTCTGTTGCCTGGTTCAATATGGTTTGGTGAAGACAAGCCTCAATGGAATAGAGTCGCTGGGCATCCTCCTGTATGGCCATATGCTGTCGATCAATTATTCAAAATGCATCCACAATATGATACGGTTGCATTTAGAGAGCGATGCTTTTCAGTTATATCACGCCAGATTGAATGGTTTGAGAACAACCGATCTGCTGATCCTCAAGGGTTCTACTATACAGACATCCTCAATCACACGTGGGAGAGTGGTGTTGACGATGGTATCCGTTTTCTTAATACACAATCAGGACCCTATGCTTGCGTTGATGCAACATCACATCTTTTTGCTTTGTACGAGACTGCATCAATTTGGGGAAAGTGCCTGAAAAAAGATGTTTCTGATTACATAGATAAATCACAACAATTACGTGAATTTATCCAGGACAAACTTTATTCATTCCAAAGCCGATTTTTTCACGATATTTGGAATGTGGATGATCCAGATAGCCGCGTTATGACAATTGAAGGTGCGTGGCCCATGATTGTCGGTGCTGCAAAAGAATCGCAAGCCAATGGTGTGATTGAGAATCTGATGAATCCGGAACTATTTCTTTCCGATCATCCATTAACCACCGTTTCAATGGACGATCCGCGATTTGAATTGCGAATGTGGCGTGGCCCTGCGTGGAATTCCATGACATATTGGGTTGCACTTGGCTGTTTGCGATATCATCATTCTGATGCTGCTGCAACTTTGTTGGAAAAAGCATTGGATCAGTCTGCGAAGCAATTTGAACAAACTGGAACCATATGGGAATTCTACCACCCATTTGGTGGTGATCCAAGAAAAGTTGCCAGAAAACCCGGTACTGAGCAAAATTACCCATGTCCTGACTATCTTGGGCATAATCCATTGATTGCTATGACTATTTTATGGCAACATAGTAAAGAATAGGATGCAAGCAAGATACATATATTGAAATAACTGCATGTCGAATTGCAAAGGGTATGATTCGCCATATTTATGGCGGTCTGATTTGTGCCATTTCAAAGAGACTTTATTGCTATGTGGAATTGAATTGGAGTATGTAACACAAATTGTTCATCAAGTCATGTATACAGAATCCAAACAAGCCTAAGTAATAATCCGTTGCGTCGCTACAACCTTCAGGTTTACGACGTTGCCCGAAAGGTGTTTGAAATCGTGTGTGTGATGGTTATTGGGTTGTACGTCCTTAGCTTTTCAAAGGCACCACCATGTTCCAAGTTCGCTCCAATTCTTCTCTGCCATTTTGTAAAACTGAAGTCGCCGCAAACAGGTGCGTTGGCTTGCCGTTTTCCAATAACAGTTGCGGGCGTTCGAAATTATGCTGGATCGTTACAGACTGATCTTCCCATTGGACTTTCCGACTGTAGGCTTGCGGGGGATCGCTTAGCTGCCAATCCATGCCGTTGGTTGAAACAGCATGCAAGCCACAGCCTGATTCGCCGGTGATGTTGGCATTGATGACTTTCATGATCATTTCATATCGGCCGGGCTGACTTTCCCAAACAAAGGGATCTTCAATGTTGGCATTAAGGTTAAAAATTGGATCGTCCTGCAAGCGGGTATATGGGCCAAGTGGGGTATCGGCTGATGCGATACCGAAGCGAAGGTTGTATTGATCCTCGCCAACCGCACCTGCGGATTTGTAAATCAGCAAGATGCTGCCATCACGACAAACGCAAGGCGCGGGGTTGGTAGTCATCAGGCTGTCCCAATGGTTTGGTCGGGGCATGAGGATCGGCTTGTCCATGCGCTGCCATGGTCCGTTGGGATCGGAGGCAATCGCAACACCGACGCGCTGATTGCCACGCGCTTCCCAGACAGCAGGACTTTCCCAATCCAGCGGGTTGTCGGGTGTGGGGGTTGGCCCGGAATAGGTCGTTCCGGTGTAGTACAGCAAATATTGGCCATCGCGGTAACAGACACTGGGGTTATGCGTCATGCGACCGTCCCAATATTCCTCACCCCGAGGGGGCAAAATGGTCTGCACATATTCATATGGGCCTTGGGGCGTTGCTGAGACCGCATGCACAATTTCAGAATTAGTCAGCCAGTGAGGCCGAAAAGCCAGCGACATGGACCAGCGTGAAGCATACATGTGAAAACGACCATCAGGCCCAGCAATGACCGAGCCGCACCACACCCAATAATCTTTCATGGCAAAACCGCCATCAAGCGGCGCAGGCCGGATTTTTTTCGAGAATGCCTGATGCGATTGATCGTGATTCATTGCATTAACGTCAGGAATGACTGGTTTACTTGCAGAATTCATCTGTGTCGACCTTTTATTTTATTGATTTGTTAAAACGAGACATATGTAAATATTGCATTGGCTTGTTCTTTGGCATTCAGGAGTCAAATGACACGTATGGGTTTGACTTCACATTTCTCAGAGCTAGAATTGACTGTATATATTTACAGTAAATTATGCAAGGAATTCTATCCCAATGCCACCGACTGTGACACTACGAGAAGTTGCCCGACAAGCTGGTGTATCACCAACAGCGGTTTCGCAGGCCATGCGAGATGCATGCAAATCAGCATTTTTGAGTGATAAGCGACGTAATGAAATTTTGCGCGTCGCTCGTAAAGTCGGTTATCGCCCCAACGACGATATCGCTGTGATCATGCGTGACAGAAAAGGTGGCCCGGATCCATTTTTAATTCAAGCATTTTTAGGTGTTCATCAAGCGATTCAGGCCTCAGGCGGTCGTGCGATTCTTGAGCATGTCGCTGCAGGAAATATCCCCCAGTCAATCAGTGGCTGGCAGTGTGGTGGGGTTCTATTTTTGGAAAACGCATCATATTACCCACAGGCAGTTGAATCTCTGGATGAAAAAGGGATCGCCTATGCCACGATCAATCCTTCGCAAGATCAGCCAATGAATTGCATTGTCAGTGACGATGAACAGGCCTTGCTCAAGGGACTGCAATGGCTCCGTGAACAAGATTGCATGGATTATGCCTTTGTCGTTCCTCAAATCAATCACTGTAGTTATAACAAACGGCTTAATGCTTACATGGGTTTTATTCGACAGAGCGGCTTGTCTCCCCGTGTATTTAGTGACACGGATGTCAAAGAAAATCTCAACGCAGTGCGCAATTTACCTGCTGATAAACGCATTGGGCTCATCACCATCAATGAATGGTATATGGCATTGGATGCAATTTTATCGCCGCAGCACGATGTCAAAATATTGACGCTAAAAAGCGCGAATTCAGCCTGGGCCAGTCCGCAGGCAACACTGGATGTCCCTCTGTGCGAGATGGGTATCAAGGGTGTTGAAATGATTCATCAGAAATGGGCAGACCGCAGCTTGCATAGCCCATCAATTGTCGTGATGCCAAAGTTAACAATCAGCGAAACTTAGTCGGTCTGAAACTTTCAGATCATTTGATTTTATATTTTATTAACACGATAGAACCTGTGATTCAGGTGGAGGATATCCTATTGTTTAAATCATATAACCGTTTACATCGTCTCTTGGTTTTAATGATGGCATTGTCTGCCGTTCCATGCATGGCTGATACTTTGCCTGATATTGGTTTGTCGACACAGAGTTGGAATCTATGTACAGGAGCTACTATCGAGAACGGCATTTTGACGATTGATGGTCATGCTGATGCATACCGACGTGTGAATATCGAAGTGCCAGCAACTGCTTTTGGCCACACCAAGTTTTATTTCACCGTTGAGGTTCGACTGAAAAATATTGTGCCAGGGACGGCGATCTATTCGCGTCCAAAAATAAAAGTCTACCAAGATGGCAGCAAAGCATACCTTGCCAGAAACATCATCGGCCTGCCTGAAAACCGATGGTCCCTTGTCACCTTGGAATATGAAATCACCTCACAACAGAATCCTCAAACACTCACCTTTGAGTTAGGAATTCAGCAATGCGAAGGTCAGGTTGAATTCAAAAACCCAATGGTTTTGCCACAAGCACCTGTATCGACATTTGAATATCCGTTTGATAGACCTGACAATCCCAATTGCAGCTTGGATATCAATACATCGAAATTAACGCCGATGAACAATCACCTGCTTGGTGCCAATCAGCAGTTTGCAGGAAGCCCCATCAAGTATGGCGATTCATCCATTGACGATCTGATTCGCAGTATTGATCTGCCGCAATTGCGTTTCCCCGGCGGAACCGTCAGCAACTTTTATGATTGGCAGACTGATGGATTTTTCATGCCTGATCCTTATACAGGTCGACTCAAAACGTGGATTGGAAATTTGATCGATAAAGATGACAAATTCGAGTTTCAAGCCTATGCGAACCTTTGCCAAACCAATCAAATCGCTTCGCAGTTGGTTTTTAATGTTCTGAAGGATACGGTTGAAGAGTCCGTCTCTCGTTTGCAAAATCGACAGCAGGCTGGTTTGACTTTTGAATATATTGAACTGGGGAATGAAAATTATTCCAGTGCCCAACAGGGCGGGCGAATTGAAGACCAAGCTGCATACATCAGCTTTACCCAACAACTCAATGATGCACTCAAAGCTGCTGATCCAAGTATCAAAACTGCTGTTATGAGTGATGGCAACATGATGGACTGGGATCAAGAGCTTGCAGGTTGCAACTACTATGATGCAGTGGTCATGCACCCATACCTGAGAGTGGATACCACGGTATGTGATGATGAAACCATCTCTTTGTTACTTAGTGCCTACAAAATATTCAATGAAGATGTGCAACATTACACCGATTTGTTTGGCAATCGCGATTTGCTTTTAAGCGAATGGGGTATTATTGGCATGCGGTCAGATAATGAGGCGATGAATAATATTTATACTGCCTTGTCAGTTGCAGATAAGTTTCTTGCGATTCTCAAACAGTCTCAAGAAGGTCCGGTTCGCCAGGCATTGATCCATATCTTGATCAGTACCAAAGAAACCCCTGAAGCTCAGAGCCTTTTTAACTGCAATCGTGTTACCGGTGAACGCTTTCAATCAAGACGCGGTGTTGTTTACCGTAACATTATTCATACTTTCAAAGACAGTCAGGTTTACTTGGCCCAAAGCACATCGCCTCAATTAACAACCGATTTACCCGCAACGATTGCCCGTGCAGTCAAGCGGTCAGATGGCAAAAAAGTTGTGTTCGCAGTAAATAAACTTGATGTCGCTTGCCCATTGGAATTGAAAATTGATGGTGTCGTCCACACTGGCACCTATACGTTGAAAACTTACACCGAACCGCAACTTACCGGTTACGGCTGGTATCCATTTGACCAGGATGTGATGGCAGTGCAGCAGGGGACAGGTGGTATTCAACTCCCACCATTGTCTATTAGTGTGATTGAATTAGATTGATCGTGCATGAAGCAACTTGTGTCAATAAATCAGCGACTTTAAAAGGATATAAAATGTTTTCAAAGGCGATTAAATATACGGCTCAATCGAAGCAAAATATTAAAGGATTTACATTAATAGAATTGCTGGTTGTAATTAGTATTATCTCAATCTTAATAGCGATTTTGCTGCCAGCTTTGGCATCGGCACGAGCCAGTTCACGCATGATCCAGTGTGCATCGAATCTTCGCGGGATTGGCGTGGCAATTAGTATTTATGCTGATGACAACCAGGATTATTTACCTCAAACAACGATTGGTACCCAAACGTGGTCAGTGCATCTTGGCGAAAAATATCTAAATATTCGTGCTGGAACTTTATGGAGTTTGGGGAATCGCCCACCTTCAATCTTTGCCTGTCCAAGTACCAATGATGTGATTGATGTAAACGGAAATAACTCTGACTACGGTCTAAATGCAAAAGTCAGTAAAACCACATCATCATTGCGTCGTACAGACATTATTAATGCAAGCGAAATTATCCAAGCAGCTGACGCAGCAGTGCGTGACCTCAACGCTACAGCCTCATTAAACCCAACGATTCTTGGAATGGAAGGGCGGCATAAACAAGGCCTTTCGTCCATTGATTCAAGTAACATTGTTAATGCACTATATTGTGACGGACATGCCTCATCCAAACAGATTGGTGATCTTGTCACCGGTCTTTATACCACGGCCTTCAATAAACGACCATGGAAGCCATGATGTCCATGTGCCATGTTTGATTAGGGATAGAATGTGTCAGTAGGTGGTATGGCTCAGTGTGTAGCGGAACAGCGGATTGTTTCGCTGATTTGACACGTTTTTATGAATTTTGAAGCGCCTGATTTCTCTAATTCCGTTCGCAAAATACGTAACGCGCATGTAGCAGCAATTGTGTTGTTCATTGGGTATGCAGAATTTAGTCGGGTTTTACGTCGCAAGACAGTACACAGTGATTTTGATCACCGGCAGCATGGCATCGTTACCGAATCGGCACCGTGTCATCGAATTCGGCACTGGAATCCAGACGTTGGCCTGGCCGGGATTCGAGAATTCATTGGGGGGGGAGATATCAGTTGCTGTCGCAACTTGTTTGGTTTGGATGACTGAATTTTACTGGGGTGGTTGTGTTGTTGGCTGGAAGAACAATTCGATTTGTACATGTCGTATGATTTTACGTTGTACATCATCGACTGATAGAAGATGGCGATTGCCTTGTGGGGCGTAGGAAAAATGGGTGATGCCTTGATAATCGATATGCACTTTACCATGTTTGGAGACATGAAAATACTCACGATCTGGTTTCACGGCATGGAGTACAGCAGCCAAGTCATAGGTTGGTCGATCGTATGGCATTGTCTTGTATAGCTTGTAAGCTTTCACAACCGTGTGACAATCAATCCATTTATAATCGTTGAGAATGCTATGAGCTGGATAGGTGATTGGTGCGCCAGCTTCCCAGCCACTGAATAAGATTTGCGCGGGACATTCGTGAATAAAACGAGTCGATGCAGGCAGGTCTTCGGTGATGTTGTATTCTCGATGGGTGTTTGGTGTATTGCAGGTTATGTCAGTGAAGTTGCCAGCCATCATGACCACATGACTTACTTTTTGTTCAAGGAGTTTCTTGCCATTAAGTGATGAAGCGTTGTCAGGTGGTGTCATAAGCAATTGATACAGATTGGTGCAAAATCCGATGAGGATCAATGTCACGCTGTGGTCTTGGGCATGGGCGTGTAATCGACGCAGCAGGATAACTGCTGGCATGTAATCTCCCATAGGATGCGTAGTCGGGAACTGTGCATGTCCATCAGGTGTTTTTCGTTCGACGATTACACGATTGAATTGGCCGACTTCTGGTGTGACCCCATTTTGCACCATGCCGATCGGGATATCTCCGTTGCAATAAAACATGCTGATGGCATCTACCATGGCAGGGGCGTAAGGATTGTCCATCCCCGTGTCGCCCAAGCCGTCATGCGGCATAGCCGGATCGAACTCACCACCAACTTCTACACCGACCCCGCCTTGCTGGACGTCAATGGCGCGGTCAATGCGCTGCCGGATTTTGCTGGAAGGCAGATTGCTTAGTCGTTAAAAGTCAAAATTGGGCCTGAAGAACAAAAAACTTTCTGATAACGCAAAACAATACTGCAAACACGCAAATATCCATGGGCATTGTAGAAAGACGAAATCATAACTTTATACTTCTGATGGGTTAATTCAGTTTGATCATTGGTACAGATAATAGTGATGTACTCAATCACGCCAGGACTCTTTTGATGAAAGATGCACATCAGATGAAATGCAATGAAATGCAAGAGATCGAAGGCACAATGAGCCAGCGAGATGGTTTGGGATTTACACTGATTGAATTGTTGGTGGTGATTTCAATCATTTCACTGTTGTTGGCCATTTTGCTACCTGCGTTACAATCGGCACGCAAGTCCGCTCGAGCAACAATGTGCTTGTCGAATCTCAGGCAGACGTCGATTTTGCAGGGAGCTTATGCAGCTGACAACAAAGACTTGCTTCTGCTTGATGTGAAAAGTACTGCCAGTTTTTACTACCAGATCGCCAAGTCAGGGATAATCAACGAAAAAAACGCAGTCTACAAATGCCCCAGTGCCGAATATTACAAGTCTTCAATCACAAATAATGTGGATTACCCGCTGAATCTCCAGTCAAGAACCTATGCAAGCAATTACACAAGTTTTTGGAAGGGCAGTAGCAGTTACAGTCTGAGAAAAGTCAATGGTGATTGGGAGGGGACGACCAAGGAGTTCAGGCTTTTGGAATGGAATCAGTTGGCTGAACCGGGCAAGTATTTTCTGGTGATGGATTCAAAGCGGAATGGCAGCCCGCAAAACAGTTTTGAAATTTACCCGGGAAATTACAACTGGTCTGCACGTCCATGGTCAGTTCATACCAGCGATGGTGGTGCGGTCAATACGCTGTTTGCGGACATGCATGCCAAGGCTACCAGCCAGGAAACCTATTACAACTACCTTCATGTCGGGACGCAATTTGCCTTCTCCGGAAACTTAGTCTGGTAATCGCACAAGTTATTGCAACATTTTCAGTGAATACTGGAGATGTCTTAATTAAGGCCTGAATTTAAGTATGTTATCTAATCTGCAAAAAACAAGCTGTATTGTGTTAATCCTTTTGGTGCAAAGTTTGGGGGCGGAAGCATCGACCAGTCAACCGCAGGATAATGTCATTGATATTCAGCAGAAGCTTGCCAAACAATTATCTTCTGAAGACGGTTTAATCACACTTCGTAATGGCAAAGATGTCAAAACAACGATCCCGATTGATCCGACATGGTGTCGATTGGTTCTGCGTGGACGTGTCAAAGTGGATGCGATTACGCCAGGGGAAAAATCATGGAATACTGCACGAATCAGCGTGTTATTTCGTGATGACAAACAAAAATCACATTGGAGCAAGTGCCCGAGCTGGCGTGAAGTGACAGATGGTTGGGTGAGGTTTGAGCAGGTCTATGAGGTACCTGATTACGCTAAGCAGATTTTAATTGGACCAGCGATTTATTCAGATGGTTGCGTGCATTATGCGGATATGCAGCTTGTGACGCTAGATGAACAGGCAGTTCGTCAAGCGGATTTGCCCCAGGAAGTAAAGCTTTGGGGGAGAGAGCCGATTGAAGTGGTCAGTCGCACGCGCGATGAGATTTGCTTAAATGGTGTCTGGGCGTTTGTGCCTGCATTGAATCAAACCGAAGCTGTGCCCCAAGACGGTTGGGGCTATATTCGCGTGCCCGGTTCATGGCGTCCGGGAAGTTGGCGAGGCTGGATGCCCGGCATCGTTGCGCGAGGTTTTGGCAATCGCTGGATAGACTTCGGTAAAGGGCGAAATACCTTTGCAGCATGGTATCAACGTCGTATTGATATTCCTGAGCAATGGGCAGGCCGACATATCGCATTGGACTTTGCCCGTGTGAGTACGGATGCGGTGGTCTTTGTGGATGGCAAACGCGCAGGGCAAGTCACATGGCCAACGGGTGAAGTGGATATCACGCAGATGGTATCCCCGGGCCAATCCGCACAGTTGCAGGTCTTGGTCATTGGGACACTCTCTGAGAAAGAGACCATCAACTACATGGGGCCCAACGCAGATCAAATCATCAAGACCAAAGCACAACTCGACAATACAGGTCTGATTGATGATGTGATCCTTAAGTCTCGACCGATGGGCAAACATATCAATGACGTGTTTGTGGTGACTTCAACACGCAACAAAACTCTGTCTTTGGAAGTTGCACTAGATGGTTCCTACAAGGCACAACAGGTTGCATTGACCGCTGAAATTTACGACGCCGCAGGCAAACTGGAAAAGGTTTTCAAATCCGAGCAGCAACTTTCTGATGCAACAAATCCCAAGTGTGATTTACAGTTCCAATGGGATGATCCCAAGCTTTGGGATGTCGGTGAGCCCAATCTCTATACGCTTTTACTCACCGTACAGGCTCAGGGATTGAACGATGTGTACCATCAGCGATTCGGTTTTCGCGAATTTTGGATTGATGGCAAACGTTTCTATTTAAACGGCAAGGAAATCCGTTTCCGCCCGACCAGCTGTGGCAACAACTCGCCCGAATCCGTTGCCCAGGGCATGCATGAGATGATCGACCAGGTGATCAAAGGCTTCATGTCGATGGGATTTAATATCGGCGAACTCTGGCCTCACGATCATGAGCGGCGCGGCTTTGTCGAGTTTCGCCCCCACTGGTATGACCGCGCGGATCAGCTGGGTTTCCCATTGATGGGCGTGGCGTTGAACATGAGCCAGTTTGCTGCGTCTTGGCAGGAGCCGGGTGTCAAGGATAACTGGCAAAAACACATGCAAGATGAATTACGTCGTGTGCGCAATCATCCCTCCGTGTTGATCTGGGCGACCAGTCCCAACCGTTTTGGTCATGCCGAAGATCAAAATCCCGTCTTGCTTGGCAACAAACAGCAAGGTTTCATTGATCTGCCTGCCTGGCAGAAGCTTGCTGTTGCCGGTGAGGATGCTTGCCGATTGATCAAAGATTTTGATCCAACGCGCCCTGTTCTGGTTCATTCGGGAAGTGCAGTGGGGGATGTCTACAATGTCAATTCCTACTTAAATTTCATCCCTTTGCAGGAGCGCATGGATTGGTTGAGCCAATGGGATAAGACTGGCAATATGCCCTTGGCCATGATCGAATTCGGCACGCCGCTAAGCTATTCATTTTTCAGGCAACGGACCTTTAACAAAATATCACGCAGCGAACCCTTGATGACGGAATTCTGCGCGACCTACCTCGGCTCCGATGCTTACACACTGCAACGTCCGGTTTACCGTGATGCCATTGCCAAATTGTATCTCAGCGATGATCTTTACCGCAGGGGTTTGTCCGATGTGTTATGCGCTGAACCGGCTTTTCAAAAATTGCAGACTTTGTTCGTCAAACAAACATGGCGGGCATGGCGGACATGGGGCATTACAGGTGGGATGATTCCCTGGAGTTGGGCCAGCGGTTGGGAACGACAATGGAGTAAAGGCCAGACTGTCACGTTTGCCCCGTTCAATCCCGGTCGACGTGGCACGTATCTATCCGAAACAACCAGCAACGCCTATTACAATTTTCTTCCTCAAGGCGTGACCGAATATCCGTCTGGCAAGACATTGAAGCAGAACAACGGCCCCACGCTGGCATGGATCGCAGGTAAGCCCGAATCGTTCACAGAGCAGTCGCATCATTTTGCGGTTGGCCAGCAAGTCAACAAGCTGGCAGTACTGCTCAATGATACAAGGCACAGCACGTCATATCAACTACGTTGGCTGGTTCAACTCAACGGTCAGGACATTGCTAAAGGGGAGCACACCGGCAAGTTAGATGTTGCGCAAACCCTATTTTTACCGATTCATTTTGAAATTCCTGATTCGCTGTTTGCTCAAAATGCTGCGGGTGAAGTTATCTTAACTGCAAGTATTGATGGCAACGAACATCATGACACATTCGATTTCACTGCCCATACCAAACCCCACAAATTGGATTATGGCAAAGTGTACCTTTTTGATCCCGTTGGACGAACCGCATCGCTGCTTGAGTATCTTGGGGTGCCGACACAGCCATGGAGGCCAGCTATCAAAAACGGGCTTCTGATCATTGGGCAAAACGCATTGGTTGAACATGGCCAATTTCTACAAAACGTTCAAACCTATATAGAACAAGGCGGACGCGTGTTGCTGATGGCACAAGACCCACAATGGGTTCGAAACAACACCGGCTTGCGCGTGGCTCGTCATGTCTCCCGCCGAGTCTTTCCCGTTGCCAATCATCCGTTGGCTGACCAATTCAATCGCGAAGAATTACGCGATTGGACTGGGCAAAGTCGTCTGCTTGGCAAGACGCATGCAACCCTGCCACAGATCGATTCCTATCTGGCGCGATGTCCAGCGCCGAAGTACGGTTGGATGTGGGGCAGTCAGGGTGCAGTGAGTAGTTGTGCAATTGAAAAACCACACCACAGCCGATGGCGGCCGATTTTGGAATGTGAGTTTGATCTGGCTTATTCCCCACTGATGGAACTCGATGAAGGCAAGGGACGCATGATCTGGTGTTCGTTGGATCTGGAAGACCAAGCGTTGGTCGATCCCGCAGCAGACCGTGTTGCTCGAAAGGTCCTGCAATATGCAGCCCATGCTCCTTTGAGCGAAAATGTTACCCAAGCCACGATGCTGATGGGTAATGCCTCAGATGCGTCGCAGTTGAAAAAACTGGGGGTGGCATTTGAAACGATTTCTGCCATCCCACATAAGCAGGGCCTGTTGGTGATTGGTTCTGATGTTGCTTTTGATACAGAAAAACTAGAGCAATTTGTGAATCAAGGTGGCCGTGTATTGGTATTGGCGCGGCAGGAATCCGACGCACCATTGGGTGTGAAGTTGCAACACGTTGATGCCTTTGCCGGTTCCGTTCATCCACCTCAATGGTCAGATTGTCGTGGTATGAGTGTTTCAGATTTGCGTTGGCGTTCAATTGATCGTGCATGGTTGTTAACTGCCAACTCTGCAGATGAACAACTTGGTGCCGATGGCTTGCTGCTCAAGAAAACGTTGGGTAAGGGGCATATCATTTTCACGCAGATCAATCCTGAGCAATTTGATGTGGAGCATAAAACCTATTTGCGTATGACACGTTGGCGACAGACCCGCGCGTTATCACAACTCATGGCAAACATGGGGGCGACCTTCAAGAGTGATCAATTGATCTTTGCTGCCAAGGCGGATGACAATCAAGCTTCGCAAGAGAAAGTCCTGAAGCTCAATGGGCCATGGGCAGCCAGAATCACCGACTACAAAACGGCTACGGATTCAACCAATCGTTACGAGGATCACGGTCTTAGTAAACTGGCCATGCAAGCCGTCTCCCTTGAAGCGGATACCCATACATGGCAGAAAAAGAACCTGCCATCCTATTGGAATATCTTCGGCGGAAAATGGAGCCATGCCCTGGGCGAAGCTGTCTTCCGCAAGCAGGTTCAAATTCCCGAGCAATGGCAAGGGCGTGATCTGGTCTTACGCATCGGCCCGATTGATGACATGGACGATACCTATTTCAACGGCGAGTTGATCGGCAAGACAGATGCCAGCACGCCTGCTTATTACAGTCACCCGCGCGTCTACACCATTCCCGCCAGATTGCTGCGAAAGTCCGGCAATGTCATCGCCATTCGCGTCTTTAACAACTACGGTGATGGTGGTGTATGCAGTGACGATCAAGGTATTTCGCTGTCGCTTAAGTCCGAACCCGGGCAGGATAAGACTCTGCCCGGTGATGGATATTACTGTGATGATTGGCGAGATGATTTTGCATTGGGTGATGATCCCTACCGCTACAAACGTTGGTGATTGTCCTGCTAAGCAGTGTTGATTGAATTTGTAAACAAGATGTTTTCAGTGAGTAATGTGTAATGACGATCTGGCCTGTTGATGTTGGCATTCAACCATGCACAGACAAATGTCTGGGTGACATTTCCGTGTCGTGTCATGGCGATCGGTTGACGATGTCCAATCGTCATTTTCAGATGGACGTGTTGATTGATGAGTCTTCTTTGATCGTGCAGAAGTTGGTTCATCATGATGCGACCGACGAATCATGGGTCACGCACAGTCAATTGCCCGTTTGGTCATTGCCGCAATTTCAGGCTTTTGGTGCACCTGGCGAACCTGAGTTAGATGTGCAGACGATTTGCGATCACCCGCTACTCACAGATCAGATGGTCGTTTCGGTGACCTATTATCTCAGTTCGCTTCAGATGCGTTTGCGTTACCAATTCACGCTTTACCCCAATGTTGCAGGTTTACGCACGCAGTTGAAGTTCCAATTTGAGACCGCGCACGATCCAGAGCATATTCCCAGTTGGTTAGGGGATAGTCTGAGTCTGCAACTGGCAATGAATCTTGAGTACTCGCGGCGGTTGGGGGTCGGTTTTTACAACGATACGCAGCACCGCAATTCCCGGTTAACGCCCATTCGCCGCGCAATGCAGATGGCTGGCATGCCTGATGCGTTGGAAATCTGGGATTGGAATAACATACTATACATCGAGAGACATAACGCAGGTTTGGCTATCGTCAAAGAGTCGCATAAGACCGTGAACCAAAACGGCATTGACGGTGGTGCGTTCCTTGTTGAGAAGAACCAGCTTGGTGTCAGCGGGTTGGGGTTATGCAGCAATCATTACCAGGGAACCGCATGGCACGATCTGCCGGGTTGGCGCGAAACATGGGCAAACTGGCTGGTTTTTTACCGAGGTGATCAAAGCGCACGTCAACTGGCGATCAAGCAGTTTGATCGTGCTCGCTACCCCTTTAAGCCTCAGCGTGATGCGATCGTGATGAGTAACACATGGGGTAGTCGTGGGTCAGGTGAACGTTCGCGCCAAGCTGCGGATCAAGCCAATGTGCTTCGGGAAATTGACAGTGCTGCTGATCTTGGGATTGACCTTGTTCAGATTGATGACGGTTGGCAATGTGAACCTGCTGCGATTGATCCCACATCGATCGATCGGGATTGGCTGCCAAATCCTGAAAAATGGCCCGACGGTTGGCAGGCACTGGTGTCGCATGCTCAAGCCAAAGGCGTTCGGTTGGGACTGTGGTTTAACAGTCATGTTGATGTGCAGAAAATGCTCAGCAATTTAGATGCAGGTGGGTTCGTTCGTTTCAAGCTGGACTTTGCCAATTGTCAGACACGCGATGAGTTGGAAGGACTGCTTGCCAAGGCCAAAGTATTGGCTTCTGCCAATGAATCAGATGTTCGTGTGAATTGGGATTTAACAGAAAACGCTCCTCGCGTAGGCTATTTTATCGGGCGCGAATTTGGCAGCCTCTATCTGGCTAACCGTGAAAATGGCCCTGAGCCGCTGCATCGCTTAAATCATATTCGCTATGTCCCAAGCTTGATTTTGCGCGACGCATGGCATCTTGCTCATGACTTGAATCTCAACCAGTTTCAGATCAGCTATCAAAATCTTGATCTGGTCATTGATGATTTATCCAATTGCAAAAGCTATACGCATGATTACGCATTGGCCATAACACTCATGGGCTTACCCATCCTTTTCACCGAAACGCAACGGCTTAGCGATTTGGCGCGTGCACAAATCCGACCACTGCTTGCGCTTTATCGGCAATACCGCGAGGCGATGACGCGTGGCTATGTTTTCCCATTGGGGCAAACACCATCGGATCACGTGTGGACGGGTTTTCAGAGCTACGATCCTGATTCGCAGGATGGGCACATTCTCTTGTTCCGTGAGTTACACAATGCCGATTCATCCGTCACGCTGCCTTTACATTTTGCTCAAGGCAAGCAAGTACAGTTGCAGCGGATATGGAGCAGCAATGACATGCTGATGCAAAGCGATCACTCAAGCGTCATTGCCTGTAGCCACAAGACCGCTGTAGCAGGATGGTATTCGTATCAACTCAAATGAAATCAAGGCTGGCCGAGCATTTTTCGGTAGACGCTGGGTTTGCTGCCGAAGTCACGCGTAAATGCTGCGGAGAAAGCCGAGATGTTTTTGTAGCCACATTGACCGGCAATGTCGTGGATGCTTTGCGAAGTGTCGATGAGCAGTTCACGCGCACGGTTGAGTCTGGCTTTGCGAATGATTTGAGCCAGTGATTCACCCAGAATATTTCGGCACTTGGTTTCAAGACGCCGCCTGGAGATCGGCACGTGATCAAGCAGTCTTTCGATGTGCAGATCACCATCGAGATTTTCCATGATCAGTTGCATGACGGTTCGTAAATGAATGTCTGTAAAGTGCAGCGCATTGGTTGAGCCGCGTTCCGTGACACCGACGGGTTGGAGCACTTGTGTGCGTGGTGCGCGTGTTTGATTTTCGATCCAGTGGGTCAGCATCGCCATGCCACGGTACCCGCGTTGCACGATGGCGGTATCAACGCTGGAGATGGCAGGTTCACAGATCTCGCAAATCGGAAACTCATCGCCGATGCCCAGTACACCAATATCATCGGGAATACCCAATCCTAACTCACGACAAGCATAAAGCAGATTGGCTCCCATTTGGTCACACGAGCACCAGATCGCTAAAGGACGAGGCAGTGATTGGAGTTGATCGCATAACTGTTGCAGATGTGTTTTCCACTGCTCAGAGCAGGCCTCGGGCAGAATCTGAACATACGGACGATTGTGTTTTTCAAGTGTTTGAATGAAGCCGCGAAAACGTTCGGATGCAAAGTTGGGATCGGCGTCGGGGTTGGGCTTATCCCATCCATAAGTGGCCATTTGATAAAAGCCGCGCAAGACAAGGTATTCAGCTGCTGTCTTACCGATAGCATAGTTGTTACACATGACCGTTGGGAAGGTCGGATGTAACTGAATGTCGGTGACATTGACGACAGGTAGCTTGATTTTTTGCAGTTTCGGGATGTTTGCAGGTGTATCCAACGCAGCGAGGATGCCGTCCGTCTGGATATTCAGTTGGTTATTGATAATCAATCGAACATGTGGTTTTTCACGGGCAAAGCGACTGGCTCCTTCCAGAATTTTCGTTCCAAAGCTTGATGAGCAAGGCAGGTAAAGCTGGATATGCACGGGGGGGTGAGCCATGTCAGAATCTTAGCATTGCTTGATGGTGCGATCAACGAATTGGACGCATACCAAGCGAATTGACCCGTTTTTTTGACTTTGCGTGCCAGCAATATCACTTTGCGCAATCAACGCATTTCGCTCTGTTTTTCGCGTCTAGAATCTTTGCAACTGGAAGCCGAGTCGGTTTCGTATTTATCTTTTTCGGAGATCAATGATGTCCATCCAAAGTCAAACACAAACACCAGCATTTCCCCAACCCAACGATCCAGCATATGTCGTGCCACGCAGCTATTCGGGCGTTGTCCCAAGCCTTGCGCAAGTGGCCGACCTGGGCAAGGTCCGTTCTGAAATTGGTGTCGGAGGGTTGATGCCCTGGTGTGGCAAACTCTATGTCATCAATTACAACTCGCACAAGGCTGACTCCGGCCCGGGGGTGGGGATGCGTGTGATTGATGAGAATATGCAGATGCTCAAGCATCCCGAAGGCGTCGACGGGACGTATGCCAATCGTTTTGTGCATTACCCAACCAATCGTCTGATCATCGGTCCGCATGTCGTTGACGAACAGCACAACGCGACCACTATTAAAGAACTGGTGCCGTATCGTCTATGTGGTGTTGCCAAGCATTTGACGGATGATGCACTTGTTTATGTGTTGGCTATGGAAGGGGAGGTTTTTGAACTCAACCCGGTGACGTTTGAATGCAGACAGATCATGGACCTGCAGGACGAACTGAACACCGAAGGCGAAGGCCGCGTACATTTCAAGGATTGTTACAGCCACTTCGGTCGATTCGTCGTCTGTTCAAACGAGTACATGGAAGCAGATTGGAAACGCGAACGTGCACAGGGACGGTTGGCGCAATGGGATGGCAAGGAGTGGACCCTTCTCGAACGCAAGCCCTTTGTCTGTGTGACTGGTCGTGGCAATGACGGGGGAACGATCTTTGCCACCGGCTGGGATCAGGCATCCGCGATTTTGAAAGTATACACCCATCAGGACCAAACATGGCGAACCTATCGCATGCCCAAAGCTTCACATTGCTTTGATCACAAATGCCAGACCGAATGGCCGCGTATCCGTGAAGTCGAACACGAACGCTTCCTGATGGATCACCATGGCATGTTCTATGAGCTTTCCCCTTGGGCGTATGGGAATCAGGTTTGGGGCATTCGACCCATCAGCACACATCTATGGGTTCATGGTGATTTCTGCTCCTACCGAGGCATGCTTGTGCTGGGCGCGGACAATGCAAGTCCTGCGTGGGGTTATATCGACACCGCCGCTGAGCCACAATCCGGACTCTGGTTCGGCAAGACCGATGATCTCTGGAACTTCGGCAAGCCTGCAGGTTGGGGCGGTCCTTGGTGGGATGAAGCCGTCAAAGCCAATGTGCCTTCCGATCCCTATCTGATGACCGGCTTTGATAACAAATGCCTGCATATCAGCCACGATGCCAATGTGCAGGTGACGTTCACCATTGAGGTTGATTTCATGGGCTGCGGCCGGTTTAAGCAGTATGTCCAATTAACCGCTGGGGCTGATGGTTATGTGCAACATACTTTTCCCGAAGGTTTTTCTGCGCATTGGATACGCATAATCAGCAATCAGGAATGTATAGTAACCGCCCAACTGTTTTATACATAGGATATTTGTGAATGGTTAAATAATGCCAAAGACCTTGAGGCAGAGGTCCAGAATGACATTATCGAAATAAGCGATGAATTTCGCCAGAAACGTTTGGACTGTGTTGAACTACAAGAAGAAATTGATAGCTTAAAAGCTCGTTGTAGCAATATCTGCGAAAACCAAATAAGAATGCGGCGGCACCTTCGCCAGTAATTAAATTTGTCAGAAAATGAAATACCTTTTGCAGGTGAATTGATAAAAGTACGAGATAATCAAAGTGATTGGGGCAGGTCAATTGAACGATTTCTGCATAGTTTTGGTTTGTCACTATTGGTTCTGGACGATTATTACGAACGAATTTCACATTGGGTTGATCATACTCATTTAAATGGGAGGCTTGTTTATTTCCGAATTCGTGATGCGGACAGCAATCATCGTCCTGATTTACATAAGGACTCATTTGTTCATAAGCTGCAATTTAAACCCGAGACTCCATTCTACGCATGGATCAAACGAAAGGTGTCGCGACGATTCAATATTGTTGCTGTGAAACACATGAACAGTTTCGTCGTGAAACACGGGGTATTACGAGAGCCGGCCAGATTAAGTTACCAGGTGATCGGTATGAAAAGGATGATCGCTACGTAATCAATGACCGTAGTCGATTTGATCTTGGCTGGAGTAATGTCGAATTCGGACCATGATGACCTGCCCTTCAAATGACGTGCATGATCGCGAGATTCTCGCATAAGTCTTGGACTAGGTTTGAGGGGGCAGGTCACGGTATAGTCGGATCGAACTCACAATCAACTTCTACATTCATCCAGGGTTGCTGGACGTCAATGGGGCGGTTAATGCGCTACCGGATTTTGTTTGGGTAATTCCACGTATGTTGAGCAAATTTCGTATCTTTGGTGTGTCTAGCGTGAAAAACCATTTTAGCTGATCTCAATTGACGCAGTTGTTGATTTTGGCTCGTTAGAAGCAGAAATAATATTGCCTATGCTTGACTTCATAAAATGACAGTCATAAAGTGATATGCATAACACTTAAGGAGTGTCGTGATGTCAGCCAATAAATCTGTATCTATTGGGCAAATTGCAGACCAACTTGGCATTTCAGCAATGACAGTCTCAAGAATGCTCAATGCAAAATCGCCGCCTGTACGGTCCGATGGGCTTAAAGCCTATAAAGCGGTCCGGCGGCTTGCTGATGAATTGGGGTATCGCAAGCCTGCTGCACCTCGAGCAATGGTGACCGGCAAATATAATACTATTACGGTGCTTGGGAGTACACAATGGTGTAATAACCATATGACTCGCAACCGACTGCGTGGACTCCAGGAAACGGCGGAAAAACATGCAATAAGTTTGAATTTCGTTCGTATGGATGACCAGAATCTGGTGTCGAAAAAAACGGCCCCGGATATCCTCCGGAATATGGCCAGTGATGGTTTGTTGGTGAATTATGTAACGGGTTATCCAAAACAGTTGGATGCTATATTGCATCGTTATCATATACCAGCAATTTGGATGAATTCCAAGCATCAAACTGATGCGATATATTTGGATGACTTCAAAGGCAGCAGTGAAGCTACAGAATATCTTCTCTCGCTGGGGCATCGACGAATTGGGTACTGGCATTTAGGAGATGTGGATACTCCTAATGAGCCGCATTACAGTTTGATTGATCGTCGCTGTGGGTATGTTAACGCGATGAAACGAGCGGGCGTTCCAGTTATGGAAATGTCTCCGGGCAAAAAGTTGGAATACGACCAATATGCCTCGTTTTTGAGGGAATGGCTTGGGCGGAAAAAACGGCCGACAGCTGTGATTACCTATAATCCACCACATGCGATGGCTGTGATGACGGCTGCATTACGACTTGGCTTGAAGGTCCCAGAAGATGTTTCCATTTTACATTTTCACGATGAAGTAAGCATGTATCAATTTACAGCCATGCATGTGCCTGAATTGACGTTAGGCAAGCAAGCAGTTGATATGTTGATGAAAAAAATATCACGTCCAGAAAAAAGTTTGCCTTCTGTGGCATTGCCTTTGTCGATGATGTTAAAAGATAAAACGTGTGCTCCACCACGTAAATAAGTATGTGCTGGTGGGTGATAGTATAAATGGTTTATATCAGTCGTGACAGGTTGATTATATCAATCAGCATAGTGTTCATTGGAGGTCTATTGAAATGCAAATTGGTCGAAATACATCACGTACCGTGTTGAATCAAGATGCTGGTGGTTTTACTTTGATCGAATTGCTGGTTGTTATTTCTATCATTGCACTTTTAATAGCTGTTTTGCTCCCTGCCTTACAGGGAGCACGTAAAGCTGCACGTAATGTGGGATGCTTGAGTAATATGCATCAATTGGGTTTAGCATTCAGTGTATACGTGAGTGAGAACAAGTATTATCCCCGTGTTCGCGAAAGTACCGACGGATGGCCAGTTATCGATACTGCTAATGGCGGGGCATGGGCTGCATACCTGGCACGGTATGCCGGGTATGATCAGGATCCTGCCACGATTCCACATAGCAATGCATTTTTCTGTCCAGCCGACAACGTGAATACAAGAGAAGTTGCTCCAATCAGCTATAACCTGATATGTGGAATCTACAACTATGGTGGCACAAGATACCGTGGCATTGGCGTAGATAAAGTCTCTGACAGTGATGTGCTTCGCCCGGCAAAAACCTTTGTTTTGAGTGAGAGAGCTGGTAATTTGAGAATACAATTCCATTATGGTGTTCAGATGCGTGTTGAAGGAACAGATATTCTCAAACTGGCGACATGGCACAATGGTGGTGGGTCGAATTACCTCTATGCTGATGGCCACGCTGGTAGCATACCCTTTGATGAGAAGCCAGGTACCCATGACGCTCGGTGGTACTTTAATTCGAATGATTAATACTTAGATTTTTTAAATATTATATTTGTGTTCAATTAATTGTTTCGTGGAGGAATGGCTGATGGGTTATCGTAGTGTGAACATGGTACGAGTCTTTGTTGTTATCACAGTGACGTTGCTGATGTTTGTTAACCTGGCGCATGGGGAAAACTTGGGCATGGAGACTGGAAATATGATTACAGATCCCGGCTTTGAGTTGTCACCGCGACAATCTCGCTGGGGAAAGAGAAATTGGTGGAAGCGGGTAACTATTAATTCGCAAGGTAAAAAAGTCGTGCAGAGCAATACTTTTTCATTTGCTCAGGATGAAGATCGTCCGCACTCGGGAAAATACTCTCAAAAAATATCCCTGATCAAGCACCTTGGTGGCGATTTGCAGTTTTTTCATGCCTTAAAAGACGTTGTGGCAGGTGATTCGATCCAGATTCGCTTTTGGACCCGTGGTCCGGAAAATATGACCCAGATACTTATGCAACTAAGAATGGACGTTTCACCATGGACGACCTATTTTAAAGCATCCATACCGTTGTCCAATCAATGGCAGGAGCATGTGTTTAATGTGACGCTCCCGCCCAAAACTCAGCCTGAAACAATGACACTGATGTTTAATCTGGATGAGGAAATATCGTTTTGGATGGACGATGTGTCCGTGGTCAAGCTCAAGCCGAAAGAAGATGGCGAGGTGGCTCAGGGGAACCAGATACCCAATGGGACATTTGAGGTGGGCATTGATAAATGGTATGCCACATTTCGAGAAATAGGCGGATATGTAAATTCTCCTGTGGCGTCTGAGAACAATATCAAAGCTGTGTTTGAGTCAGTACCAATCGATGATGCGCCGCATAAAAAGAACTGTCTGCGATTTGAAGTACTGCCTGATTGTCGAATACAGATTACATCTGCATTTTTCAAATTGAAGTATGGACGTGAGACCAGAATATCTTTTTGGTCGCGCAATGAAGATAAACGTTATGCGAAGCTGAAAGTTGCGATCGTCGGTGGGGAATTTCCTAACTTAATTGAACAGTTTCATACGTTTCAGAATAGAGGAACGAAATGGGCAAAGCACACTTTCTATGTAAAACCCAAGCCATCTGTAGGTGGTCGGTATGTGCTGGATATCAAATCGCAAGAAGTTGGAAAGTACTTGATCGATGATATTCAGGTGACACAGGAATTATCATCAGAAAATGCCATTTTGGAAACCCCAAATGTGGGTTGGCAAAGAGTGGATGAATCTGCTTTGGGAAACGTATTTACATCTGGTCAGCAGCCAGAGTTTGATGTTCTGGTTGAGGGCTTGCCAGGTGAGAAACAATTGAAACTGACTGGTAGTTTGTTAGATACATGGGGAAATCAATTAAAATCTTTATCATTGAAAGTGCCTTTGAATGAAGATGGTTTGGGACGGGCAAGATTGAAATTGCCAGCAGATCAATATGGTGCTTTTAAAGCAGAAATGTATCTTGAGGGTGTTGAGGGAAACAAGCAACCTGCTGTCGAGATTGTTTATAGTGTGCCGGTTGCCTTGCCCCCGATTGATCATCCAGAGGATTCCTTTTTTGGTAGTCATGTTCATTTCACCCCTTACAATCTGCATCTTGCAAAGTTGGCTGGGGTGCGTTGGTTGCGTTGTCATCCTCCTTTGGACACCAAATGGGAAGTGGTTGAGCCCGAGAAAGGCGTCTTTAAATTTTCATTAGAAGGCGCGAAGCGAGCCACTGAGATGGGGTTTGCGATCATGGGGTCACTGGACTCGGTGCCGAAGTTCTACGCAGATATACCTGAGAAGGCTTTTCATACATGGTATCGGTGCTACCCACCCAAAGGCGAAGAAGGTTGGAAGGCGTGGGAGCGTTACGTGCAAAAAACAACCGAAGCGTTCAGGCCATACATTCACACATGGGAAATCAGTAATGAACCTGACGGTGCTTTTATGCAGATTCCAGATGGGCTGGTACGCGAGGAAATCTATCTGGACTATGTGAAACATACCAATGCCGCTCTAGCGAATCGAAAAGATATCACACTCATAGCAGGTGTTATTACCGGTGCGGCACGGACGTTTATGCAGGATATTTTGGATCTAGGAGTTGGGCAATATGTAGATGCTCTGTCGTTTCATCATTACAGGCGAAATATCAAAGAGGGATTGAGCAGTCGCCAAAAAGATATTCTTCACTGGAAAGGGTATTCCAATCGCAATGGTGATCCACTTGTACCATGGCATACCGAAGGCTATGTTTTGCCCTTTGTTCCGACATGGTTGAAAACTTCTGGTCATGTTCACGCCGAATCTGAGGTGTTAACACCGGGAATTGGCACGGCCAAGATCATACAGGTGTTGGTCAGCATGAAAGCCATGGGGGCTCGGACACATTTTTTATACACGGGTTTTACACAACCTAATGGGATGGCGATCACACGAGCTGATTATGCTGCCATCACGGATCTCAATGGCATGACATCGCCGGGTTTACCTGCACATGCCGCGTCGGTCTATTTTCTAGAGGGTTCCAAGCCTGTTGGATATAAAACGGATGTTACTTCAAGTCAGTCAGAATATTCCTTAGCTACATTTACCAAGAATGAACAAAGAATTCAGGTTCTGTGGTCAGAAACGGACTGGCCGATAGGTGAGTTACCAGAGTTGGAAATGAATGAGAACGTCCGATTCTACGACATGATGGGTAATTTGATTCGTGACAAAAGAAATGTCACCGTCAGTTGTCACCCTATTTATATGGTTCAATAATGCAATTTGAAAATATGATTGATGGTGTTCGATTGACTCATGATAATGTGACAGAGCGATAATATTGGTTTTTGATTGTGGATTTTAATCTGTGCAGATGTTAATCGAATCTGAGTTGTCCAATCATACGCGTCTATTAATTCTTCAATCGACATGCTGGTATGCCGAGATCGCGTTGGAAGTGGGGGCTAATTTATGTCGATTGGTTCATTGTCCAACGGGTTTGGATGTAATTCGACGTCCTAAAACATATGAAGCTTTTGAAGCTGCGCCAGAGTGCTATGGTATTCCTGTTCTGTTTCCGCCCAATCGTATTGCCGATGGTCGATTTGTGTTTAATCACCGGGAGTATGTTCTGCCATGTAATGATTTGAATCGCGGCAATCATATTCATGGCGTGATGCTTCGAAAAACATGGCAGGTTATCGAACAGACTTCTGATCGTGTTCTTCTGCGATATGAGCTTACTGCAGAAGAAGGCTATGGTCACGACTGTATGCTGGAATTACACTATTGGTTAGATGATGCGGGATTGCATCAGAGGATGCGTGTGACCAACTGTAGCGATTCAGTTATGCCGATCGGATTAGGCTATCACACCGCATTTACCATGTTTCCTGATTCACGGATGCAAGCAACCACTGTCGCTCAATACTGGGAAATTCTTCCTCCCAGAGCACTTCCCACCGGCAGGCTGCTTAATTGGCATGATGATGTTTGGCCTTGTACTGATTTGCAGCCAGTGAGTTGGCATTGTCCGATGAGCACTGGACAACGTCACGGCAAGTCGTTCAACAGAGCGGTCATTACACACACAGATAAGAAATTGCAGGTGGTATATACGGTTGATCAACAGTTCAAGCATTGGTACTTCTGGAATGATGCGGGTGGCAAAGGTTTTATCTGTGCAGAACCTCTGTCCTGGATGGCCAATGCACTGAATATGGCACTTCCCATTGAGATGACAGGTGTACAAGCGTTGGCGCCTCAAGCAACATGGTCGGCATACACTCGCATTTCAGTACAGGCACTGTGACTCAATGAATTCTTTTTTACGCAGCGATGACTCACTAACCCATTGTTATTGGTTCTGAGTTGTTTGATGTTAGTTGAATATGTTTTGATGGTTGATAAAGGATCAGGTAGATGGTAGTTCTTAAAAATGCTTTGATAAGGTTGGCAATGACTGACAGTGGGGAGTTAGAAGAGTTGACGCATCTTCCAACGGGTCACAATTATGCGTCCGGCGGTATGCTCTGGCGGTTGTATTTTCAACGTGGTGATCAGATGGATCGTGAGATTGTCGGCTCGAGCAGTTTGCCGAAAGTAACAGCCACGGATGATACGTTGACACTCATTTATGACGGTGTTCAATACCAGCAAGAGCAGTTGGCTATTTGCGTGACAATTACGGTTAAGTTACTGAGCGACGAGACACACTGGTCTATGACGTTGCAAAACAATCAGTCGGATATCATTCTACGCGAATGTCAATTTCCATTGATTCATAGTTTGGAACTTGGGGACAGAACGGATGTGCTTTTGTCACAATTTGGCGGTCAAATGATTCCCGATCTGCCGGCCGAAATCCGTAAGTTCCATACTTTGTATAAAGCTTCGGATCATTTATTCCTGCAAATGGACTTTGGCTATCCGTTTGCAGCGGCGACGAACTGTTATGTTTTCCCAGGCGATGGTCAAAGTCTGTACTGCGCTTGTCACGACGATAACTTCGAGCACACCCGTCATCTATTTCGTCTTTACGGGGAAAAGCTTGAGTGTGGGTTTGCCCGTTATCCCAGTTTGGAACCGGGTGAATCATGCACCGTTGGCACATTCGTACTCAGCCCGCATGCCGGTGGTTGGCACGTTTCAGCAGACAAGTATCGCCGATGGGCCGATAGTTGGTTTAACCCGCCAACGCCACCGCAGTGGGTCAAGAGGATGAAGGGTTGGCAACGTATGATCCTTAAGCATCAATACGGTGAGGTTCATTACGATTACAGCCAGCTTTCAGAGATTCATGCCGACGGCTTGAAAGCAGGAATTAATTCGGTGAACTTGTTTGGTTGGTGGGCAGGCGGGATGGATAATAGCAATCCCGATTATGTTATCGATGAAGCGATGGGGGGCGAGGAGGTATTGCGAGATCGAATCGCTGCGTTTGAGGAAAATGGTTCAGTCATTCTCTATTTCAACGGTCGTCTGATCGACGTGAATACCGACTACTACAAGACCGTCGGCAAGGATATTTGCGTCAAGGACAAGTTCGGTGCTCAAGTTCGCGATGCCTACCGCTTTCGCGCCAGTGGAACTTACACCGGGCTTTATGGCAATCGAACTTTTGTTGCAGCTTGCCCATGGTGTGAAGCGTGGATGGATAAGATGAAAGAGGCGGTGGGTATTGCGGACCAACTCGGATGCAAAGGCGTATTTTTCGATCAACTGGGAGGTGAGGAATTTCCCTGTTTTGATCCATCGCATGGCCATGATGTACCCAACATGAAAATGTCATGGCGCAAAGCAGAATTGACACGAGAATTGCGCGATTACGCACGATCTCTTAATCCAAAGATGGGTATTGGCATTGAATTGTTAAGCGATGTCACGGCCCAGCAATGTGACTTTATCCACAACCTTTTTGGTTATACAGAAGTGCTTAATGACTGGGAGACAACTGGTGAAAAGCCGATTCCCAAGTATTTCATTGAATGGTTTCGCTATTGTTTCCCCGAAATCATTATGACGGATCGAACGATTCGTGATGACACAGATATTCCGAGACGCGTGAACATGGCATTGCTTCGAGGCTTGCGCAGCGACGTGGAAATTTATCGTTGTCGCAAAACGATTAAAGAAACGCCTACTTACGCAGCGTATCTGAAGCAGGCCAACATGTTACGGGATCAATATGCGGAATTCCTGTTGGAAGGACGCTATGTTGATACACAGGGATTCGCTTGTGATAACGATCAGGTCGAAGCTCGGGCGTTTGTCAGTTCTGATCGCATGGCCGTGCTGGTGACACAAAGTCACCTGGATCAGATTGACGTGACGATCAATGTGCCGGGATACACTTTTATGGAACATGGTGGTTTGGGTGAATGGAATTCGCAGAAAGCTGGTAAGAACATACAACTAACCTTACCACGTCACGCTCTGGCAGTTTTGGTTTACAAGAAGAAGAGTTTGTAATGGCACTTTTCACGCCCATGAAGTGAATTTTAACGTGAATTCTTCGAGATAAGAAGAACGTCAGAACACGTGTAGCGGTGCAGAAGATTGTCACTTGATAATTGTCGGGTTTTGCTCGTTGAACAAACCCTTTGCCACATGATCATAGCACTCAAAATCGCAGCAGGCGCGTATTGATCGCGCAGAAAACGGAGTTCCTTGACAAGTGAATACGGGTTGTCATTTTGCATTCAGGCAGCATGGCGTGTTACGGTGATCTTGATCACTGGCAAATACATGTCGTTCTTGAAGCCGCTGCGTTTAATGCGAATGTGAGTATGGGTTGGCCAATCTGCTGATCGGATTGGGATTGGCTCATCGGGTTCGATACCATTCCATGCTTCATCGGGTGTTAAACCACCAAGGGCTTGATGTGCACGGATGGTGTTATACTAAAGACTGTACTGATCCAGGCGATATTGCAAATTCTGTTGCATTGGCAGCAACCAGACTGATCGTTGACAAATTACTAGGGTTCGAAAAAAGCGTTCGATCTTCCCGTTAAAATTTGGCATCCGGACGGGCCCACGAATATGTTTAATGCCCAACTCGTTCAAGCTATCTTTGTACTGCTTTTGAAATTCTCCACCATGGTCAGTGATCACATGTTTGGGAGTACCACAATGATTGACTGTCTTGCAAACCAGTCGAAGTAACTGCTGAGTGTTAGGCCGTTTTCTGTAAACATGCAGACACAACAACCGTCGAGTCGCACCATCAAGGATGGCTGCAACGGTGTAAGAAAACCACAGCACCTTCAGGCTCGTCAGATCCATATGCCAGACATCGTTGCGATTGGTTGGCGTTAACAGGCCATGTGGTTCAGCACCGACGGGCGGATTTATCGGTGGTCTTCTTTTCCTGACTTTCTTCGGAGCAGGCGGTGGGGTTTCACGCAATATTCGTTGTACCGATCGCCTGCTGATCTGAATGCCAGCACGAATCCAGTACCTCGCAAAGGTTCGCGTGCCCATCTCAGGTTCAGGATACAAATGGCGTAATTCATGCACCACCCAACGCACCGCATCGTCAATCCGGTTCCATCGAACCATGGGAAACAGCGAACACGTTGGATCGCCATTCTCCATCGTCCTGATCCATTTACGGATTGATTGAGGATGGATCACAAACCGTTTGGCAACGATGGCTATGCTCCAACGTTGTTGCCGCATCAATTGCACAATAGCGAGATGTTGTTCGGGTGAGTAATTCGGACGTTTCTTGGGAAGCATATCCGCACGTTGGCTGCGCAGGATTTTCAGTTCACGTTTGAGCCACTCAAATTTGGTGTGTAGTTCATCGCGCTCCATCATCAGTTGCAGTACCGGCGAAGCAGTTGATGCCAATCGACACCGAGCCAACTGGTAAGCTTGAGCAATGACGATGGCCACGGAATCAATCAGCTTCAAAGTCGACGTACTGGTAAACCAAGGCATGGCACACATCCCGGAAAAGGAGGGGTATTGTACCAGCGGGTTGCTTGTGATTATTCCGTTGTATGTCAGTTGATGACAATTCCTGATCAGTCGTGGATTTGTCATGCAGTGATATGCTTGCCTACCGTTAATACAAGCTCGAACGACACGCTGGTATCGGGTGATTTTGCCTTGTGGTGACCAGGTCGTAAACTAGCTGTCTGCTCATTGCCAGAAATGGCTGATTTTCCTTCCAGATCAAGTAAAGGTACGGTAAGACGTCCATGACCATTACACAGCAATAGCTTGATCAATGGCTCACTGCACCGTCGGAAAACGAGCATTTAGAGTTCAAAGAGGCAAAGCACAACTACCATTTCGATAAGTTGGTCAAGTATTGTTCCGCCATCGCGAACGAGGGTGGTGGCACAATGATCCTGGGAGTGACAGTTGTACCGCCCAGGCGAGTCATTGGAAGCCAGGCTTTTGAACAGATCGAACGAACCAAGGCAGGATTGATCGAACGGCTATGTCTGCGCATTGATGTGCAAGAAGTCATGCATCCCGATGGCCGGGTTTAGGTGTTTACGATTCCTTCCCGTCCGAATGGCATGCCGGTCAGCATTGAGGGGGCAGGTCATGGTCCGTATTTGCCTGGGCACAGGTCTTTAACTTCGGCATCATGTTCTGTGTACGGTCATCTGGAATCTAATCTCTCTCTGGCAAGTTGATCGCTGGACCATCTACTTCTTCATCACCACCATCGCGTCGCGGTGTTACTTGCTTGATTAGTAATGAAGGACTTTTTCAGGGGCGACTAGTTAAGATCAGGCTGGGGGGGATAGTCTGACGAATTCGCTTTAAAACTCATGCTGGTTCCCTCTCGCTTGCGGAATGTATGCAACGTGATTGTCGACGGTTCGTGTTCGTTCACCCGCTCTTTGACAACGGCTGACAGCAAATGTCAGCCGTTGTTTATTTTGCGCATGGGGCGAGAGTTAGGGGGATTCGGATTGGTTGGCGGTTTTTTTTGTGAGTTCTTGACAACAAACGCCTATCCCAGACTGACGTTTGGCACTATTTTCGGCACCGGGGCGGTTTTCCTGGCGCCGAATCCGGCACTTGTTTGTCGGTGTTGCATGCTTCAATGTTTTTGTCGCAATCAAACAAGTTTATTGACTGTCAGGCTTGACTTTGGCGTGGAGACACCTAGTATTCATGCGAACGTAATAACATTAGTTATTGCGTTCGCATTGGACCTATGAATGACGGTAACACTCAAACATGTGGCGCAAAGGGCGGGTTTGTCTTGGCAGACGGTCAGCAAGGTGCTTAATGACCAAGGACACCTGTTTCGGCCTGAAACACGAAGCCGCGTTCTCACCGCTGCCCGTGAGATGGGCTATGTCCCCAACGCGGCCGCCCGCGCGATCCGCAGTCAGCAGACCCGTCAGATCGGTTTGCTGCTGCGGAATGAAGACGGGCATCGGTATCACAACATGGCGGCATTTGTTCTGCTGCTGGGGATCAATGCCCGACTGGAGTCTGACGGATATCTCCTGAGTGTGGTGCGCATCGGCGATATCGGCGGCAAGCGCCAGGCCAAGTCGCGCGTGTTCGAAGAGCATGTGCTTGATGGCCTGATTGTCTTCAGTCAATTCACAGACGAAATTGTCGATTGGGTGTCCAAGCAGATTCCACGTTGTATTTGGGTGGACTCCAATCACGATGAGAAAAGCAACTGTCTGCGTCGCGATGAATTGCAGGTTGGACACTGTGTGGCCAGACGTATATTGAATCTGGGATATCGCAAGGTGTTGTGGGCGGGACAGACATCGGACGCCGGATCGCATTTCAGTCTGGCGGATCGCTTTAATGCCATCACCCAAACATTAGCGGAAAATGGTGTGTCATTTCACGTGCTTGATTCATGGCACAAACCCGAACAGAAACGCTGGATTTATACGCAACTTCCGCAATTACTCAAGCCGGACACCGTGGTGGTGGCTTACAACCTGCATGCAGCCCAGGCGGTATTGGTGGCAGCTTCAACCATGGGCTTGATGATCGGTCGGGATTATGGCCTGGTCTGTTGTGACGAAACACCGGAAGTGGATGAAACATGGCCGGGACTTTGTCGTGTCGCCAATGACCGATTTGAGATGGGTTATCAGGCGGCGGACATGATGCTGGATGTGCTCAACAGCAAATCACATCAAACCCCATCACGACAACACCGCGGGCAGTGGGTGATCGGCAATACCGCATGGGGACCGGGCAACGTCGCGGGAAAATGATGGAATTGAATCATGGAACATGAAAGTTCCGATGCATGGCAGTGCGTGTATTGGATACTTCAGACAATCGGTAATCGGTAACAGGAATGTTATTTGGAAACTTCAGACAACAGGAATATTCAATGAAACATAAAGGCTTCACACTTATCGAACTGTTGGTGGTGATTTCCATCATTGCAATTCTCATCGCCATTCTCCTGCCGGCTTTAGCCAAGGCACGCGAGTCCACGCAGGCGATCGCCTGCGCCAACAAGATGCGTCAGGTCGGTATCGGCGTACTGATGTATTCCCAGCAGTTCAATGATTATCTGCCACCTGATGGGTGTTACAACCGCAACGGTTATTCATCACGCAGTCGTCTGACTTGGTGGCCGAGCCTGGTGTATGAATATGCGACCAACAAGGCCCAGCCCGCAGCCGACAGTTGGGGGGACAACTACTGGCCGATGAATGGTGCGGGATTTTCAAGCAATCTTTTCTGCTGCCCATCGGCGATTACGAGACTACAAAGTGATGATCACATCACCATCGAAAGTGAAGTGACCTATGGCATGAACATGGGCGCGTTCAGCGCGGTGTATTACAACTCCGATCGCTGGTACACCCGCACGCTTGAAGTGCTCGCGCCCAGCACCACCATCTGGATGAATGACTCGGCCAGGACCAGTGGTACTTCATACTCCATCGTTTCAATCGCATGGGGACCGGGCGCAACCTTCTCACCTTCACTGCGTCATTATGGTGGGTATGGCTCAGGTGAACTGGTGACCGAATGGGTGGCAACCAATCCCGGTAAATCCAACGCATGGTTCGTCGATGGTCACGTGCGACCCATCGGTTATGACGAAATCAAAGGCGATCAATCCAATCTCTATCGCGGCACGGCCAAAATGCCCAAGCGATAAAAGCGCATAACACGCGCTCATCACCAGCTACATCTGAATTGTGATGTGGCCTACTAATCTGTGAATCTTCCTGTATAAGGCTCTCTTGATGTCTGTCTATCGCTTGATCGTATGTTGTATTCTGTCATCGCTCTTGCTGCGTGGCACACCTGTCATCGCACAATCTTTGACTGTCGTTCATGAGGATTTTGAATCTTATCTGAAAGATGGACAGACCGTATCACCCATCGCCGATCAGGGGGCCTGGAAATCATCACCCTATGGCAAGCCCGGTGGCCTGGTGGTCAGCAAGTCCGACAACGCAGGCAATGCAACGGTCATCCTCACCGCGCCCGCTGGCGGTGATCATCATGCTCGCCTGCTTTTTGACCGTAAAACATGGGAGAAAGCGACAACTCATCAAGCTTGGTGCCTGGAACTCAAAGTCCGCAACGGCATGCAGCTGATGCTGGGTGTCAATCCCGCATACAACCCCAAACCCGCAATCCAACTCAAAGTCGGCAAGTCCATTCAACTGGTCACGCCCAATGACAAAACGATTCAATCGATCAACAAACTGCCTGATGATTGGTTTGTTCTCCGGTTGATAATCCAGCAGGATCAACAGAATGCCGACACACTGCATGCGTGGGTTGCTGTCAAAGCACTCAGCGATCCCGATGCATCCTACATGCTTGATCCAAGTCTGCGCGACGTCACCATCGACATCAGTGATGTGCCTTTGTCACGCTGGGATGGCATCAAGTTTCGCATCGATCATCCAACCCATCAGGTTGACGATCTCACCTTTCAAGCGGTTGATGATGTCAAATCTCTGCTGGCCGATTGTGTCGAAGGACAGGTCATGCTGCCTTTTCTCCCGCTGCTGGATCACATCACATCCCCGCGCCAGGCACTGGATCTTGGGGGTGTCTGGCAATTAGCGTTTGGTTCCGACACTTCCATCGCGTTTCCCCAATCATCTGCTGACAGCATGATGGTGCTGGTACCCGGCGAACATACATCCATGATCAACAGTGTTGCGAAGTTCGGTCAGCGCGCCTGGTTTTTTCGCGATGTGATGATTCCCGAAGATTGGGCGGGAAAACGCGTGACAATGCATTGCGAACGCGTCACCGATCAATGTGACATCCTCGTTAACAATCAACATGTCGGACACAGCGACGAAGCCATTCTGCCCTTTGCCATGGACATCACCGATGCGCTTAAGCCCGGTCAATCCAATCGCATTGCCATCGGTGTGCTCTCCACACGAACTACTGGCAATGACGGTACACATCGTCCCGTCGGCTGGACATGGTTTCACCAGCAGTTCAATGGCATCCCGTTGCCTGTGCATCTGCAGACACACGCCAGCGTCTTTGTGTCGGACGTGATCGTGAAACCCGCGCTTCACAATGGTGCACGCTTAACCACGCAATTGACCATCAACAACACGACCGATCAATCGCGTCAGCTTGCGATCTCAGCCCAAACGCGCGATGGGCAATTTCAACACACATCAAAAAGCATCACGCTTGCCGCACACAGCACACAAAGCATTACACTCTCTGACACATGGGATCAGCCGCGATTGTGGTGGCCGCATGATCCGCATCTCTATCAGTTGCAGATCAGTATCAGTGAGAAGAATCAGCTTGTTGATTGTTACTCGCAGCGTCTTGGATTTCGCGAGATGCGCGTGGCGGGTCATCAGCTCTTACTCAACGATGTGCCCTTCATGCATCGGCGTAATTCCATCATCCCGTATTTGTCCACGATGCAGCCAGACACATTTGCATCCATGGTCAGGACACTGCGACAGTGTGGCTATGTCGGTTCACGTTTGCATGGTGGGCCTTCCATGCGCTTGTTGTCGATGGCTGATGAATTGGGATGGTTGATCTCACCGGAGTCTGCCATCAATGAACCGCGTGGGCATCAGGTTGCCGATGACTATTGGCCGCACGCCAGAGATCATGCCATCAACATGGTGCGTCTGTTGCGTAATCATCCGTCGGTGATTTACTGGGGATTGTGCAATGAGTTTGGTTCCAACTACATGCCATCTGACAGCAGCAAAGGGCCATGGGTCGATCAATGGCTTAATGATCTTGGCAAAGAGGTCATGCAATTGGATCCCACGCGCACGGTGACCTTTGATGGTGAAAATGATCTTGGGGGACGCGGACATGCCGGCCCAGCACCGACACTTAACTTCCATTACGCATGGCAACCCTTCAAACCCACAAACATGATCCCTACCACACGCAACTGGTTGTTGGAAGGTGGGATGCCCTGGCAGGCAATCGCCTGGGATCAAAGCAAGCCGATCATGCTCGGTGAAGATATGTACGATCCCTATTGCATCCATTCACCCTATGGTTCAGCACAATGGGGTGGTAACAATGCCTACGATCCGCAGATCGCACCACGCGTGACATTTGATGCCTATCACATGTTGGCCGAAGGTTACTACCGCGCAGGTGTCGCAGTTTGGAATCCATGGGGACTCAATGAAACGCGACCTGCGGGCAAAGCCTATGTCGAACTTGGGCAGTCCATGCCTGATTACCTGTGCGCAACTGACGAAGTCAATCGCACCTTTGCATCAGGACAGACTGTCAATCGAACGCTACGCATCTACAACATGCTTTTTGCAGATCAACAGGCAACACTTGAAAGTCAATTGCTTGCCGATGGCAAGCCGACGACACATAACCTGTCACGCATGACACTCAAAGCTGGACAAAGTCATGTCATGCCCGTGACATTGCCGATGCCGAGTGTGCAAAAGGTGAAGACCGTGCAGTGGCAATTGCGTCTTGTCTCTGAAAACGATCAAGTGTTGTGTGACCGGATTTATGAGTACACCGTGTTCCCATCACCATCGCCGGTGGTTGCTCCACAGGATTGGGCAGTGGTGGGGCAGGTCCCGTTACCAGCACTTAACAGTCAACATTTCGAAACTTTGGATAAAGCTCTGGCAACCAATCCCAAGCGTTTGTTGCTTGCAGGTGTCTCGCTATCGGATGCACAGGGAAAATTACTTGACGACGCAGTGAGCAACGGCTTACATGTCACTTGGATCGCTACACCTGCACAAAGCTGGTTACCCGCCCCCCTGAAAACAAGTGACGGACACCGTGCCTGTTTTGCGTTTATCAGCCGGCCTGATGATCCACTAATGCAGGATTTGACCAACAACGCGATGGGCCTGTGGGGAGATGACACAATTGTTGCCAGTGATGCCTTGCTCAAACCTGATCGCGGTAACTATGAAGTCATTCTCGCATGCGGCGCTCCCAATGGTCTGACCCATGCAGCCATGTTACGTATGCACCGTGGCAAGGGATCGTATCTCATGTGCCAGATGCCACTGTTAACCAAGGCAAGTGAAGACCCCGCTGCAAATGAACTGTTGCACCGGCTGATCAATACGCCCATTAAATCTAACACATCGACAGGTACGTTGGCAGTGATGGTGCCGGTGGATTCGAGTTTACCTCAAGCCTTAAACAATCTGCGAATTCCCTTTATTGACATTTCTCCTGTCGCTAAGCCTCATCTGTTGATGATTGATGCATCACAGTCGACTGTTGATGCACAAGCCTTGGCAAGCGTCCAACAACAATTATCACAACATCGCAGTGTATGGTTGCAGCGCCCATCCCAGGCATGGTGCGATGCATTGGGGCTGCAGACGCGTGTCACATCACAAGACACTGCACAGGTATCCTTGCATCACACTGAGCAACTGCTTGCGGGGTTGGACAATGATGATTTTTACTGGCAACGACATGGCAAGGATTCATTGCCGATTGTGCAACAGGTGTTTTCTGAATCAGAATCATCAGCAAGTCTGAACCCGGCCGGGCTCTTGATCAAGCACATGACAAATGACGCCGTGATCATCGCCTGTCAATTGCGATGGGACCAGATGGCCGTTGCCATGCCCCAGCGTAGTGGTCGGATCATTCGTACCTTGCTGAACAATGCCGGGGTGGACTTGGGCAATGCTGCCATTCAAAATACCCACTGGAAGTCAGTGGACATAGCATCGGTGTGCAATCGTGATTATCGCAGCCTATTTGGCCAGGGACCGGATTTGTCTTATTTTCCAGTCAATCGCATAGGTTTGGACCCTGTGTTGCACGTTCCACGACCTGTCGAAGCGTTCACCCCCACAGTTTATAGTGAGGATGTTCCCTTCACGTTGACTGACCCACAGGCCAATGACAATCGTGGAGTGATGGTGTTAAGCAGTGCGACTTCGTCTACCGTAGAACTCCCAATCGTCGCGATGACTACACCATCCATTTGGATGATGGGCACCGCAAGCGATACGTGTGCTGCTGGGGACACGGTTGCCAAACTGCAACTGACATACAGCAACGGTCAGACAGCAATCCTTCCCATCGTCCTCGGGCTGCATACCGGTTCGCTGACACACACGATGCCACTATCACAGGGACGCATCGCGTGGAGTGGGCGTGCGCGTTTTAATGCTCACAAACCAGAGATGGTATATCTGTATGCATGGAACCTTGCAAACCCACATCCGCAATGGACCGTCACTTCAATGCGACTGATCTCAGATTCAAATGATGACATGCTGGGTGTGGTGGCTGTGACATTGGAACAGTAATTCGAACGTAACACATCATCATCTTGATGTGATGGCTCTGAACGTGTTGTTTAACTGAACATCTGGTTTTCTGACCAAACATAGTCAAAGGGAATTGCCATGTACCATCGTACAGTGTCACTGCTATCGGTCTGCTTGCATCGTTTGTATGGACGGTTGTTATGCGGCGTTCATTGCGGGGTGGTATTGGCAGTATTCATGGTGATGCAATTGCCTGTACAGGCTCAAATCAATGCGTTGGTGAATCTGGATTTTGATTCGGATGCTACGGAACTGACATCAAATTTCACCGAGCATGGTCTGACAGGTAGCACCACATTTTCCTATCAGACTGCTGGTGGTCTGGGCAATTCGCCGCGCGTGTATGTGGCTGGGAACTTCGATATTCTCCGGTATAACACGCCTTTTTCCGGCATTTCGACTACAGATACCGGTTACACGGTTTCAACCTTTTTCAAAGCAGTTTCCACAATCAATGGTCTTAACGGCAACTATTCCATCGGTACCGCATTACTGCCGAATACCAACTCAGTCATGGGAATCAATACCACAGGCACGGCCTATCTCACTGCGCAGGTCAGTGCTCTGGCTACACCATCAGGCACGCCGACACAATATGTGGTAAATCTGCGATCATGGAATGGCAGTAGCTACATCATCACGTCCAGTTCCAATGTATTCACCTTGACATCAGGCAACTGGTGCAAACTCACCACAACCTACAAACTCACCAGCAGCGATACGTTTTCCGCGACGATCACCATCGATGATTACGGTGCAGACGGTAGCAACTCGCCCGTACGCATCATCACCTATAACAGCACACCCTTGAGTAACAGCAGTATTCTCAACGCAGATCAACTGTGGGTCACACTGAAAACCGGTGCGCCCGTTGGATGTGGCACCAACTCGCTGGATGATTTTTATGTCGATCCATTCCCGCAGCCAACATGGCATCCGGTGAACACTCTGCTCAATAAAAATTTTGATGCTGTCTCCACAGATCTGACATCCCATTTCACCGAGCATGGTCTGACAGGTAGCACCACATTTTCCTATCAGACCGCCGGTGGTCTGGACAATTCACCACATGTGTATGTGGCAGGAAACTTCGACATACTCCGCTATAACACACCCTTTGCGGGCTTTTCGACTGCAGACACCGGCTATACCATTTCAACCTTTTTCAAAGCAGACTCCACGACCAATGGTCTTAACGGTAATTACTCCATCGGCACAGCGTTACTGCCTGATGCCAACTCAGTGATGGGGCAGAATACCACGGGCACGGCTTATCTCACTGCTCAAGTCAGCGCACAGGCCACACCAGCAGGCACGCCGACGCAATATGTGGTAAATCTGCGATCATGGAATGGCAGCAGCTACATCATCACGTCCAGTTCCAATGTGTTCACGTTGACAAAAGGTAATTGGTGCAAACTCACCACAACCTACAAACTCACCGGCAGCGATACGTTTTCCGCGACGATCACCATCGATGACTTTGGGGCAGACGGTACCAGTTCACCAACGCGTGTCATTACCTATAACAGTACATCCTTGAGTAACAGCAGTATTCTCAACGCAGATCAATTGTGGGTCTCGCTGAAAACCGGGGCGCCCGTAGGATGTGGCACGAATGCGTTGGATGATTTGACCATCAGCCTCTATCCCGATCCTGCCATTGCAGAACGCCAGTTTCCCAGTGATGCAGGATTCACTGATGTGACTTTACCGCCATACAATGCTGCAGGTGATGGTGTAACGGATGATACCGCTGCGATTCAACAAGCCATCAATGATCACACGGGTGTGATCTATTTACCCAATGGCACATACAAAGTCAGTGACCGACTTGTATTCAAAGATACGTCAGGCAATTGGGCATGTTTCCGAATGATCCAGGGACAAAGCCGTGATAAAACCATCATCAAACTCGCCGATCAATGTGTTGGATTCATGGATGCCAATGCCCCCAAGGCGGTGTTGTATACGGCCTCACAAAACACATGGAATCCTGAAACCGGCTCAGGTGATCAGGCCTTCATGAATTCCATTTGTAATCTCACGGTCGATGCGGGGTGTGGCAATGCAGGTGCGATCGGCATCGACTATCTGGCCAGCAATCAAGGGACAATTCGTGATGTACTCATCCATTCATCTGACCCGGCAGGTCTCGGTAAATTCGGCCTATCGACCACACGTTCTGTTGGGCCGTGTCTAATTAAAAACCTCGAAATCCGCGGCTTTGACATAGGTTGGAATGCGTCGGGTGGGACACTGAATATCACTGCCGAAAACATCACACTCAGTGATCAGGCAATATATGGCATTCTCAATGACAACATGGAGTTGGTCATCGCTAACCTTGTCAGTGACAACACGGTGCCTGCCATCCATGATCAGTCAGGTTCCATCTATGGCAATCCGTCTGTCTTGGTCTTGAATCATGCACAATTGCGTGGCGGAGCATCGGGAAACTATGCAATCGAATCCACCGGCAATATCTATCTGCGTGATGTGTTCACCAGTGGCTATTACGTCAACGCAGTTCGTCATAAAGGTGTCGATCTGATTGGCCCGTATTATGCGGATGTGGCCAAGCCAGATGCAAAATACTTAAGTGACGCACCAGTGGATACATTGAATCTTCCCGAAGAAATTACACCGCAACTTTGGGATACCGATTTGAGTCATTGGGTTAGTGTGGGGCAACCCAATGGCACAGATGACACTTCTTCAATTCAGTCTGCCATCAACAATGCACCACTGGGAAGCACGTTGTATTTCCCTTATGGCACCTACAAGGTGTCCGACACCATCACCATCGGCAGTCACATTCGACACGTGGTGGGTATGATGTCTACGATACGGGTGGCATCCAATCACACCTTCACTTCATCCAGCAATCCCAAGCCTGTCTTTCTGATTCAGACACCATCGGATTCGATCAATGCCACCGTGTTGGAGAATCTCTTTGTACGCATGGCAGGCATCACAGGTGCGACGGCTTTTGTCGATGCCAGTTCCAAACCGCTGACGCTGCGCAACATCATGATCTATTGCTACGGTGGTGCCTACAACAACACCGGAACAGGCAAATTGTTTCTGGAAGATTTTGCTGCTCATGGGCAAAACGGTGATCGTGTCATCTGCAATAATCAGCTTGTCTGGGCACGACAACTGAATGTCGAAGCTGGATACAGCACTACCAAACCCATGGTCGAAAACAACGGCTCAGTGATGTGGATTCTTGGATTCAAGACGGAACGAACAGCTACATTTCTGGCGACAACCAATGGCATGTCGCAAGTGCTTGGCGCGTATCACCTGGTCAATTCCGTTGATCCGGGCGTACCGGCATACACATGTGCCAATTCCCAGGTGAGTCTGACGTTTGCTACCAATGGGAACAATCCAAGTCTCAACCCACCGCAAATCTTTGACAATTATCTGTCGCGAACAGGCACAGGACTCCAGACTTTGTATCTGCCACGCAGTGAAACCTACGGGCGCTACGGCAGCTCAAGTAACTACCAACGCGAAATGATGCTGGTTAATAGTCAGTGAGATTTGTAGCGGCGCAGCAGACTGTTGTGCTGGTTCGGCACGGCAAGTTTTACGAGTCCCAGACACACCGGATTTAGTTTAGTTCCGCCCTGAAAGCACTTAACGCGCATGCTGTAGCATTCGTATCTCCATGCATCGTTCAGTAAATATGTGGATTTTGATCGGATTCTTACGCCGCAAGACGGTGCACGGTAATTTTGATCACCGGCAGATTAGCATCACTGCCGATTTGATTGCGTTGAACACGGATGTTGGGTGTGTGGTAAGGACAATCT
>MDTD01178802.1_pt1 | contig 50219 bp, 58 predicted proteins | sample 811221 | NCBI WGS metagenome assembly MDTD01 (sample SAMN05326646, study PRJNA326480) | marine metagenome | isolation source: seawater | place: Pacific Ocean: South West | collected 2011 | reverse complement strand
AGTCCGCGTGTCAGTCCGCGTGTCAGTCCGCGTGTCAGTCCGCGTGTCAGTCCGCGTGTCAAACGTTTTACCAGATTCTCGTCAAACGTTTTACCAGATTCTCGTCAAACGTTTTACCAGATTCCCCGATCCCTGAATCCTGAACCCCGATCCATGATCCCTGTATTATTCAAAGACATAATTAAACCCTCGTCCACACCTCGTCCACACCTCGTCCACACCTCGTTTATAGACCATAACTCGTTGAAACTAAATTTGTTACATAAAAGAAAACTATTGACAAAACCCCCTTTATTTGGTATAATGTATATACAGTGAGAGAAGAACCAAAAACAAAAACAAAAGCACTGGCCAACGAGCCAGTCCAACAAGCGTTGGATTCCGGTAAAACGTTTGACAGCTTGCCATCCCCTGCGAGACACGTTGAGCAAGCGCATCTCGTGGGAGTGAGCCCCCACCTCCCCAAACGCCCCAAGCAGGGTGGGAGGCGCGGCAAGCTCACCGCCCAGCAAAAGTGGCAACGCTGGGCCAGTATGCTGAGTAGGCCTGCTGCTGCTAGGGCATACTACGCCAAGCACCACAAGGATATTGACTCCATCCGGCTCCATCCCAATGAGGTCTGGGCTAACACTCCTGTTGAGAAAGAGGAAGTGTCAGACCCCCTCGAAATATACGAACACGCCATGAGAGTGTGGCGCGCCGCGTGTCGTAGGCGGCGCAAGCTGATTGCTCACGGGAGCGCGCTGATGGCGAAGCGCGGTGGTTTCAAACGTTTTATGGAACACTGCGAAAAGCATCCAGATATTTATGAGCTTGCAGATGGCAAGCTTGCAGCCGTGCGACCCGCCCCCAAGCAACCGGAGGAGCCAGAGGAGGCCCGCGTCGCGCCGCCTAAGCTGGATGGCCGGACAGGATTCAGGAAGCAGGCTTCCAAGAAGACCAAGGCCCTCACAGATATCCAGAAGCGCATGGCAGAGGAGAAGCGCAAGGCGGAGGCCGCGAAGGAGGAGAAGCCGCGCCCTGTGATGAAGCACCACACCACACCTAACCCTTGGCTCAACCGTTAAACGTTTAACACACAACAGAAAATGAAACAGATACACACAGACAAGCCCGATGCAGCAGAAGACCAATCTCTAGTAAAACAACAGAAACAAAAACATGATAATGTCACAAGAGCAGCGCGATGCTAACCGCGCCAAGAGAATGGTAGAGTTGGAGGATCAGATCCCCAATATTCTGCGTTGTGTGGAGGTGCTGAAGCAGCATTGCCACACACTGAGTTACATTGAGAGTCTCGATGATATCAGAAACCTGCTGTCTAAAATAGCAGAAGCTGAGGAAATCCCCTTTGCCCTTATCATGTCTATTTACAAACATGATTTCTGGGAGTCGCATTATCGGGGGGTTAGAACTAGTTAAACGTTTAACACGTTCCCCACTGCATCTCCCCTGTTGGGTGGGTGCAGAGGGGAGTGTATTAGATATACACCACACAGAAAAATGAAAATGAAGTTGCTATTGCAAGCGATAGACCTCCCGCCAGCGGAGGCAGATCACTGCGAGGTGCGCCAGTCTACCCAGACCTTGGCCATCACCGCAGAAGACATGGTGGATCTCACGATCCATGAACCCCTGACCCTGAACCCTGAGTCATGAGCCTCGAAGAACTAATCAACAAGAAGTGGGACAAGGACGATCAGTCCAATCTGTCCATCGAGGAACGCAAGGCTAATGCTGTTGACCTCATCAGCAAGAAGCCTGAGCCAGTGCAACCTGCACCCTTGGCCCCGTTCCGTGCAGCCCTTGAACAAGCATTCGAAAGGAAGAAGTCATGAGCGCAACATTCTATCCTGCCAAGCAGGAATCGGAGAAGGCGTGGACCTTTGTGGAGGTTCCCTATGAGGTGAACCTCAGTAACTCCAACACACGTTTCGTGTTGGAGGCATTGGGGTTGGACTCCAACTTTGAAGACGCACGAATCTCGCAATCGCGGGCGATCATAGATGATGCCAACGCAAAGGAACAGGACATCGACGACTTCATAGAGAGGTGTCATGTGGTGCTGCGTGGTGGTATTCCTGATGGTGCCTCGCACATATCGAGGTCGAGCGATGAGGAAAGGTATATCCTCCACAAAGTAGCGATGCTCTTGGTGTCAGCTACATTGGGGGAACAGGGTGGGGCAACCCACTGGTATTTCGCTTAAACGTTTAACAGAACAAGTCATGAGTGAGAACAACATGAAACAAAAGATAGAGGAGATTAAGGAAGCGATGGTCGAGAGTCTGGCAGACATTATGCTTGGCGAGCGCATCCCCCTTGACTTCTTCCATGAGAAGACGGCGGAGATCCTGTATCCCGCAAACAGGAAGATGACCAAGACGATCCTGCGGAAGATAGTTAATAACTATCGGTTCCTATTGATCGACCCTAGTCCAATTCGGAACAAGATCCTTGAGGTCTTATACCCTTATGGGTTGCTCCTAGATGCCTACGATGCCCCGCCGCCTCCCTCGCACCAATACCCTTTGAGAAGGTTGAAGAGTATGGTCAAGCAGTGGAAGTGGGAAGAGGCGAACAACCACCACATCTATAGTGGGGATGCTTGGCGTCTCTTATTTAAGTTGATCAAGAGTGAACAGAACCAGTTAAACGTTTAACAGAGACAAGTCATGAGTAAAACTACAACAGACACAAGACCGTTGTTGCTCCCCGATAATCCCTGCATATGGGACTTCAAATCAGATCACGCACCACGCGAGGATCGTAATCCCACAAGGATCATGCCGCCTGAGTTGAAGATCCTTTTGCCTAAAGATCATCCTTCAGTCATAGATGAGATGGAGGATCTGGAGAAGAGAAAGCGAAGGTGGAAGTTATCTAAAATAACCTCTCGTGTTTGGGAAGACTGGGAGTGGAGGGAAAGGAGTATAAGGAGATGTGGTGTGCTGGACTTTGTGGCCACTTACCTTCATAACGAGATTCAAGATATATGTGGCACCGACATATACCATCATGCAGATGGTGAGCTTGATCTTACTTTAGGTATGCACAAGGTAATCGTAGAGCATAATGGCAAAAGATATGACTGCGCTATACTGGTGTATCTATCTCCTGAAGGCGGGGGAGGTAGACCTCAGTATCGGTCCCTCGTAGTGCTGGAAGATAGGGCCGATGACCTATGGAGATTCCTAGACCTGCGACCACGCACCTTTGAACTGCAAGATGGGGGGTCAGTTGACCTGTTATGCCGACATAGACCAAGACGGTTACACATTTAACCAAACAAGTTATGGAAGAAAAAGACACATACCAAAGGGTAGCACACAGGAGGACGAAGAGAGTTAAACGTTTAACGAAACAATCTCATGAAACAAAACAAAAGAAAACTGGACCTTGGTCCTAAGCGTTGGTTCCGCCGTAACAAGCGGAAGAAGCAAAGCATGGTAGCTCGCATGGCCCGCATGATGAATGACCTTGTAGACTCCGTTGTGCTCCGAAAGGGATTACCCAAACACGTAATAGAAATTACTGTGTGGGAAACCTGTCACCGTAGCTCTGAGTATAGTGATTGTTCTGATAGCCCATTCAGTCATTCGCATGAGTTCTCTCAACAGGACTACGCACTCGAAACCATGTGGGTGGAGTATGTAGAGAGATGCGTAAATTGGGAAAGGAACCCTGAAGCCTGTATGTCAGAGTTTGATTTCAAGACTGAACTCATAAGGCTAGGGGAAGTCGAGCACGGCGACCAACCAGACCTAGGTATCTTTAGTCTTGGGGAGAAGACCTACTATGTAGATACCAAGACCCGCGCCCTGTATCGTTTTGCCGATATACTGGGGCAATCCCACGTTTACCATCGTCCGTGTGTCCATGATCCTAGTCATGCTGACCTCAGAAAGAAGGGCAAAGACTTCGGTAGTCTTGATCAAGTTCCGTATCCAGTGCTCAACCGCATGAGATCAGATGTTTTGGCAAGTGTCACTAGGTATATGGAAAGCTAACCTGCAATAAATATGAAACAAGAAATAGAAACACTAGAGGTAACTCTGTTCTTTGACAGATACCTGCCTGACAATAGGGCATCTGAACAACTGATGGATGACATCACCCAAGCAGTCGAGGATGCAAAGCCAACTGATGCAACAAAGGACTTTCCTACTGCTGACGTTATCAAAACAGATGAAGGCCCTCTCTATAAGAGAGACTTCTCTTGCACGTTCGGGGCACCGAAACCACATGGACCTATGTGGAAGGTGCGACTGAGATGGATACGGGATATCTTTCGGTTAAGCATTGGCTACCGTATGATTGACTGGCTCAAGTTCTGGGAGTGGGGGCCTTGGATAAAACCAAGTTTCTCAACCTATAATAGAGTAAGGTGTGAAGTTACGATCCAAAGTAACTGGCTCTCTCAGTTTCTTGTGCAGGAAGGCAGGTGCCATCCTATTGAGGAGTTTGATGTGTATGCTCTGTATAAAGAGTTTAATAAGATCGAAGGCTTGTGTGGTATAGAAGCCTTCGGTTCTGCCGAAATGCCACTTCACCCTGATGGAGAGGACGATGAGTAGCCAACCACTTAATGAATCATGAATAATACATGCTACATCCTGCGCGGTTTACCGGGCACAGGTAAGTCCACGCTCGCTAGACTATTAAGCGCAGCCAATAACCCTGAATACTGTCTCGACAGGTTCTTTGTCCGAACCTTCTCTACTGATGACCTGTTCATCAATGAGGAAGGAGTCTACGAGTTCGATCCGTCGCTGCTAAAACAGCATCACGAAGAAAACTTGAGGCGGGCTATTGAGTTCTTCAACCTGCACCCACGACCGCACCAGACTCTGGAGGGTGAGCACTGGGTACAGATCGCCATCATTGACAATACAAACGTCCAGCACTGGGAGTATGAACCCTACATTACAGCCGCTGAAGAAGCAGGGTGGGATGTGCAGATCATCCCGCTCGCGTGGAATTACTATGACATACCTGAATATGCAAAGAGGACAAAGCACGATGTGCCTGAAGAGGCGATCCGACGCATGGCAGACAGGTGGGAAGACCTCCCTAAGAAATACGTATGCTTGCGGAACTATAAGGGTAAATCATTACGCTCAAACGTTTAACCATGAGTAGCCAACCACACATACCCTACGTCACGTTAGATGGAGAGGAGATCCGTCTGGATAATGTCGAGTTCCTTAACATAGAGGAAGACTTTTACGGACGGGATCTCGTTACGTTTAACTACGAAGGGGAAAGACACCAATCATATATCATACACAAACCACACTAACTATGAAGATAAGAGAGATAAAAGAAGAAGTAGAAAGCTGGGACTGGAACCTCAACATCTTTGAGATATACGATAAGATGAAGGAGGAGTTCACCGACGATGGTGGCCGACACCTGCTACTCAACTATGCATTTGAATACTACAACCATGACCGAATGCTAAAGGAGTTAATGGATGCCCTTAACGTAGAAGTTGAGACGCAAGAAGCAGTACGGGGGTACTTCGGTATGCACCCGAACCGACCCGCAAAGCTGAAGCATATGCCCGCATAAACATATGAGTGACCCAATAGACGTAAGACAATGGATGCCGTCGATACGGCGTATGGCCAAGCAGAAGCTACCCCTCGTCATAGCGCAGGAAGAACTACGCAGGGAACGGGAGGCTACTAAGAAGCTAACCGATGAGATAAAACGTTTAGCTAAACGAGCACGAGAATGCGAGCAGGGGGCTACTGGTCTGTGGTTAGTGAACCATGCATCCTGTTTAGAGAGAATTGTATCTGAATATGAGAACAAAGATGAATCCCTTTAAGGGGAAAGTAGCGACAGCCGTCCTCGATCTATCAGACGAGAACGGGAAGCGGACTGGTGTGCAATACCACAATACTATTATTGTGGAGTTCACCGACCATGAGATAAAGCTGAACGCCACAGACCCTGATGGGGAATCGTGGCACACGCCTACAACCAAACTACGCATGAACCAAGTATCCCAACAATATGATCTTGGCTTCCATGTGTATCAGAAGTATGGGAGCTGGTGGGTTGAACCCAAGAGCCATGCCCATCAGAGCAGACCCCAGAAACCTCGTGGGGCAAGGATGCCCTACATTGATGGCATGACTATTAAGAGATAACTACCATGAACCTAGAACAGCTAAAGGAACTCATTCACGGAATCGGAGACGACACACTCTGCGAGATGACAGGTGAGACAGGTCTGGCACCGGAAGAGAAACAGAAAATAGATGAAGCCATAGAAGGTTTGCGCGAAGTAGCACAAACGGCTTTGGAATTCATGCCGGAAGGTAACTCTATTATCGAGATAGTAGAGGCGCGTAATGATCTTATAGATGCTTTTAATTTATCTTATGATCAGTAGAAAAGTATTGACAATATATACTTTATTTGGTATAATATATGGACAGTTGGGAAAGGTATCTCAACTGTTCATCACACACAAACCGCAGTTAAACGTTTAACTGCAAAAGTAGAAAGACACAGACAAAGTGCAAACAACAACACCACACAGACAGGTCGTCCGCAAGACGGCGGAGCAGCAGAGGGAACAAAAGCAAGAGCCTAGTGGCCTCAGCATCGGAGCAACAATTAACATCTCCGCTTCGTCCTTCGACAAAAGAAGGAAGAACAAGAAAGGGGAAAGGGAATATGCTGAGAAGCATGGGACCGATATTGATGCCAACGAGATGACCACCAAGCTCATCCGCAAGGATTATCTCAAGCCGATCACCAGCCATGTGGCTAAAACAAGGGAGGGTATCAAGCATTACTCTTCACCTTGGGACGACGGTGGTAATCGTCGGGTCGCCCCGCTTATGATCCCCAAGCTCCAGAACTACGTTACCAAACGTAGGATGGAGTGGCAGGAGTTGGTAGATGAGTTTGTTGCCAAGTGGCCTGAGATCAGAAGCAATTCTGAACAGAGGCTCAATGGTGACTTCGCCAAGTTTGCCCACCTCTATCCAGCAGTGGACGACCACGATGGGGTTCGCCGGAACTTCAACCTTAACATTACCTTTGGTCCGTTGGGTGGAGCAGAGGATCTCCCGCTTGACTTGCGAGAGACATGGGAAGAGGAGGACCAGCGCCGACGCGCTGAGATTTCTCAGGATCTTCGTGACAGGTTCTACGACAAGCTCACTCATCTCTCCAAGCGGTGCGCCGTAGCAGGTGATGAAGGCACACGGTTTGCCAAGTCTAACTTGGGCCATGTTCTGGAGCTTTGCGACATCCTCCCATCAATGATGATTGATAGTGACATGGAACTGCAAGGGGCCATTGATCAGGCACGACATATGCTGCAAGGCGTAGATGCCGACAGCATCAAGTCATCCAAGATTGTGGCTACTGACATCAGTCAGCAAGCCAAGGAGATTGCTAACTCTCTCATGTAACAGACAGTCGGGGGCCGCGCATCCGTTGATCACGCGGAACAAAAAAGTAGAAGCAAAACAAAATGATACACGTTGAAATCACATCAGACGACATCCCATCCGTATTAGACCGTAACCACAAGGCAGGAAATAAAAAGCCTCCTGTCTTTCTGTCCCTCTACGGATTGGGTAAATCAATGCAAGCCGCGTTATGGGCTGCTACAAAGGCGGCTCATTACATCGACTATCGTGGAGCCTATAAAACGTTTAACGACATTCGTGGGTTCGGGATTCCCAAACACCCCAAGGAAGAGGGTGAGATAGGCCGGATGGAATTCTATCCTGACGAAGACCTCGACTTCGTGAAGGGCATACTGAATGTCCTTCATCTGGAGGAGATTGGTTTGGTCAGTCCCCAGACCCAGAAGGTTCTCATGCAGATGCTTCTGGAGAAGCGGGTGGGTAAGTTCTTCTTCCCTGAAGATACCTTCATCATGGGGTCGTCCAACATGCTCGCCCACAAGACAGGGGTTGAGCGTTGGCTGGCGGCATTGGCTGACAGGGTAGCGTTCTACCGCATTCGTCCTGACTTCGATTCATATCAGAGATACCTCATGGATCATGGTAAGACTCCTTATCTCTTGGCGTTCCTGAACTCCAACCCTTCTGCTCCTTATGATTTCAAGATCAAGGAGTGGGACGGTGAGTCTAACCTGCCTACCTTCAGGTCGTTCTCTCGACTAGATGAACTGACTGACAGTTACGATGACATTGCAGAAGCCGTGGCAGATCCTCTGTTCCGTGCCCATGCTACGTCTTGTGTCGGCCCTAAATATGGGGAAATGTATACATCGTTCCTCAAGCTCACTAGCAGGGTAGGGGATGTAAGTAAGATGATCGAGGATGCTGATCGTTGCAGCATCCCGAATGAGCCAGACATCAAGTGGCTTATTGCATGCAGGTCTATTGCCCTAGCAGACGCAAACAACATTGCGAATGTTCTGGTCTTGGCGCACCGCCTGACAGACCCCAACATGAACAACCCTAGTAACCTCGACATGATGGAGTCCTTCGTTGGCAATTCCCTCAGTCGCATCAAGAAAGACTTGCTTAAGACTCAAGCCCTCGTAGGGTGGAGAGTCAAGCATGCCGACGAACTCTCAGGAAAGATCAGCTAATCTGATTCACTGTATCCTGAACCACGAATCTTGCCCCACGATTATGTGGCCAGCTACCGATCCACTTGTAACCGGATTCTACTTCTGGCTACGTGATATGGGTAGTAACCACATAGTCGGGGCAGGTGGCAGTTACGTTAAGCTGTCCAAGGAAGCAGACGAATTGCTCTGCGACCACAGAGAGACAGTCAAACGTTTGACTGAAATACACAGACAAGAAAAGAAACATGACCGCAAAAGACAAGATCGCGAAAGCGAAGAACGTTATAGCGAATCATCACGACATCCTCATGCCAGCACTGGCTGCGCTAGAGGATATTATTGTTGAGAATGATCCGCTCCTCACGGCATGCACAAACGGTGACCAAGTTAGATATGGTGCACAGTATGTGGATACGCTGAATATCCAACAGACAGTTGGGTTAATTGTTCATGAGGTATTGCACCCTCTACTGGATCACCTCACACGATTGGCGAACCAGTTTGCAACAGACCCTCATCTCACCAACATTGGTGCAGACTACGAGATCAATAACTTCGTGACAATATACAATGAGGATGCTGCCTTCCCTATTGTGTTGCCTCCTGATGCTTATGTTGATGTCGAGAAGTATGGCACTCTGGCAGCAGAGGTTATTATCAGGAAGCTCTACGAGGATAACCCACTCCCGCCGCCTCCACCTCCACCTCCACCCACTGATCCAGAAGGTGATCAGGACGGGCCTGAAGGTGATCAGGACGGGCCTGAAGGTGACAAGGAAGGCGACAAGGAAGGAGGCAGAGATGGCAGGGAAGGTAACAAGGAAGGCAAAGGTTCCGGCAACGGGCAACCACAACGCCAACCTTATTCTTCTGGTGAGTTTGAGCCAGCTAAGACTCCTGCCAAGGCGAAAGAGATTTCCGATAAGTGGAAGGAGATCTTGTCCAGCACCATTCAGACTGCGAAGTTACGTGGTAAGGGTGGGGGCAAGTTCATCCAGAAGCTTGAGGAATTGCTGGAGCCGCCCCTTGATCTGGAGGCTTGGTTGGATAAATACACCACTGAGTTCTGTTTGTCGGATGAATCAATCCGCGCAGACAAGCGTTACCTAGCTTATCATGATATCTGCATCACAGGTATGGAGGATGAGCAACATGGGACATTGGTATTCGTCAAGGACACCAGTGGTAGTATCAAAAGTGATATCCTTAACTCTGTCGTGAGCATTGTGCAAGGGGCTTCTAGCAAGCTCCGTCCCCGCCGCATCATTGTGATGGATGTGGATGCAGAGGTGCAGCACGTTGAAGAGTTCGGGCCCAACGATGATATCCCCGCTGAAGCCAAGGGCAGAGGAGGCACAGACTTCCGACCTGCGTTTGACTTCATCGAAAACAATCTTGAGGAAGCACGAGTCATTATCTACTTCACTGATGGGTATGGCTACTTTCCTGAAGAAGAACCAAGTATCCCGACCTTGTGGGTAACATACGGTCTGGAAGATGATGGCTTCCCATTTGGTCAGGTAGTCAACATGAATGAACTGATTGACCAAGCAGTATAAAAAAGAAAGGAAAACAAAATGAAGATACAAACATTCTTCGAAAAACTAACGGACAATCCATACGGTAGATATGCCTGTTGTGCATTTCGCAGTATTGATGGTGTAATATTCGTGAAGCAAGAGGCGGGGACATTTGTTGAGGGTGTCGAAGACCCAAACGAGTTCCCTATCCTTGTTCAAAAACTGGCGTCGGAGACCGCGTATTCTGCGCTAGAACCATACTGGATCATGGGCGCGGTTATTGAAAAGGATGTAATCCTCACTCACAGCTTGTTTGAAAACCACCGCACAATACGGAATGCATACTGGTCAAGTATGTATCGCACTCAGTGGCGTTCCAAGATGGCAGAAAGCAGGGTGCATATTACAGTCAACAATGGGCAACCACCTATCCTGAAGCCACATACCCGTAAGCTCAGAAACAGATACAAGATGATCAGGGATGTCCTGTTGTCTGGCATAGCCCCGTCTGACGGGAGACATGTGAATGCAACAGAAGAGGAGCAATCTCTTCTTATGTCTGATCTTGAGTGGTGGGATTGGGCTTGGGCTTGGGCAATCACAGATACCGCCAAGCGTGTATCAGATGCTAACAACAAGATTGCGTCCAGCCTTACATCGGTCTCGTTTGACAACTTGACTAACCTCGAAACTAAACTGGAGGGTATCCGCGACAAGGTAGCGGCATCGGATTTCGATGCGGCTGAGAAATTGTTTACGCCTTTGAGGGATCAGGTTTCCAAATTGGATGGCCTACTAAATGAGGCTTACAATAAAATGACGGGGGCACAACACGGGCTGAATGTGAGCCGTATCCCCGACCAAGTATATCGCTTGGTTGTGGAAGACGATAAGAAGCAGCGATACCTTTTTCACGATGACTGGTACTTGGCAGGTAGAGTCACAACGAAAGGAGACGAGAGCATCATTGAAGCATTTGAGTCCTTGTCAAATCTGTTCATCAGGATCGGCTTGCCAATCTCTGCGCCCTATGGGGTGCCAGTTTGCCCTGAGAACATTGGTAAGCTAGCGGTCTTGAATGATACAGTCAGGGAAGTCATAATGACCTTGCCCCAAGAAGAGGCTGAAAAAGCTGAGGATGATCCTCAAAAACAACTACTGGCGTAATATGAAAACAACTACCGAAATTCAAATAGGAGACTCCGTAGTTGAGATCAAGAGCCGTCGTGAAGACAACGCCTCTGGATGGTCAATCATTACGTTTACCCCAACAGGTAGCTTCAGGTTTGTGCGACCTCACATCCCCAGAGTCCTGAACAGGTATGTAGATTCTATCGTAGCGTCGATAGATAAACGTTTTTTGGATGACGAGTCAGTAGTCCAGAAAACAAAAGATGCTGTGCTATCCATCATTGATATTAAGTGATGAGACACTACGTGCAGATAGTAGAGCCGATGGGTCTACCCATGCTTGTCGATGGTATGTTTGTCGAAAGCGAACTCGTTGAATGCCGTGCCCACCCCCTGATCGGGGGTGTGGTGCGGGATCAAATCGAGATGGAAGATGGGGAACCCCTGATGTTAGCAATGGTAGGTCTGCTTCAATCGGTACACGATGCGAGCAGCCAGATAGATCAAGAGACTGACCCAGACTCACATGACCGTTGCCGACAAAACTGAGGCGTTGCGTAAAGTCCTGATACGGTACAGCCGTAAGGATTGGGACTGGATATGCAATTATGGTCCTCAGACAAAATGGTGTAAGCTGGGGCTCCTTATCGCTAAACGCGAACTAGGGATGACATGGCGGGAAGCTGGGGCCTGTTTCGGTTTGAAACCGGAACAGGCTTCCAGAGTCGCTCGTAAGTTTGAGGATAAGGTTTTTGAGGAACCCGCTCTTTTCGATATGATGACTAATCTATCGTTTCGAGTACTTGAATCCTTGGGCCAGACTTGCGGATCTCATCAAGAGCGATCCTAAGTCTTTGCTTGCCAACCACGCCATCAGGGGTAAGACCTATTACTTGTTCTATAAATGGTGTTGGTAACACATCTCTTTCTCTGCGCCCCCTGACAATATAAGACTGGCGTCTCTTGCCCATGCCTAAGGCCTTCTCACTCATAACTCTTCTCGCTTGTTGAGGCGTTAGGCCCAACCCTTGTGCCCCTATGTAAGAACTGTAGATGCGCTGATCTACTTCGCGCCTTACCTTGATCCACTTGCGGATAGACCTGCGAATCTGCCCTTCGGACAACTGCCCTTTCGATTTGAGTATATTGCGTAGGGAAGAAGCACGGTTTCGTTCGTCCCGCGCTCTTTGCAGGTACCGGAGATAGTGGGTCTCAGGATCATACTTGTATGGCTTCACGGGGGTTATCTCTCCTATCAGAAGGGCCTTTGCTGATTTAGCAGGGTCAGGAGATGCTCCTGCATACAGAGCCTGATAAGCAGCTTGTGCTAATTTAGTAGGTGTCCTAGGGGCGTAAGCCTCTGAAAAGACGTAACCTAACTTCTTAGCAAAGCCCAAAGCTCCCTCTCCTTTCTCCGCTATTGGGCCTCCTGTGTCAGACCTCACATTCCTAGACACATCTACTACAGAACTAAGGAATATATTTTCATCCATGAATGTCTGCATCAAGCTCCCGAATGCTTCTTCAAATCCTCTTTCGGAATTACCTCTAAATGCATGCTCAGAGAAACGGAGCAGAGGGTCAACTCCGATAGCGAAAGGATTAACAAAAGTCATATCCCATGACCTAAGCTCTTTACTCTTTATGCCTAGTAGGCTCTGAGGGTTATACCAGAAAGTATTAAATCTCTTATACTCTGGTGAAGACCCCCGTAGAAGTTCGTCTTCTTCTTCACCAACCCCTGCCAAGTGAGCGAGTAATGTTGGGAGACCGGCGCTCACTCCAAGGATAACAGTGGACACTCCACTTATGCGCCTTACGCCTCTTAACCTTACGACAGGGTTGGTGCTCTTCATCTCTTGTCTGGCTAACTTGTAAGTGTTTTCCAGTATGCGGAAGACTTCGGTTTTGAACCGCAAGAACGGGGTAACAACAGAAGCGTACTCACTCTTACCTATCTTCTCAACTAGGTGGTAAGCATCTGCATACGACTGTGATGTACGCCGAACTTTTTGGGCTGCAAGATATTTAAGGTCGTAATCGGAGAGGCTCCGGTATCCTGCTGGCGCGTTCGCATCAATAGAATCTGTGTTGTTATCTATGTCCCACTGCTTTGCTTTCAACAGGTTCTCTTTCTCCAGCTCGTAGTACCCGATCTTGTAGAAGGCATCAACCGATTGTGAAAGAGCCTGAAGTCTTTCCATGACAGGCTTTATTACTTTGTCTGAAAGCCCCTTCGATTTCTCAACGATCTTATTTAAAGATTCAATTTCTTTGAGAACAGAAGATACATTCTTGGGTTTCTTGAGCAGATCTCTAATCAAAGATGAATAAAGATCCTGCCCGATGACATTCAACCCCGTCAGCTCTGCATAATATTCATCAAAAGCCTTGGGGTCTTTTATTGCGCGACCGATAACTGTGGACCTCGTAGCTATTCTAGCCATAGACACAGGGCCAAAACCTTGGGCTGGCGCGAAGAAGAACAAGTTACCTAAAACGTTTCTCATGTAGAACGTTACAGACCCTAACGTTTTAGCAGTAAGAGCGGCCCCAGTTAAGAGCCTAAGGCCTTCACCAAACGACGCTAGTTTCTGTTTAGAGGTAGACAAGTTAGACTCTGCAATATCTGGCGAGTACATACGTTTCAGATCATCAAACATATCCTCATGGATATAGTAATTATATGTTTGGTCGTATGTTGACTCCAGCTCTGTGGTCGCCTGCACTTTATCCCCATAAACGTATGCTTCCCCCGTCCGCATATTGACGTAGGACTCTGGATCTAGTTCAGGGCGGTTGGTTAGCTGTTCGTGGGTAAATACGAATGCATCTTCATCGGTGTCACTTTTCGGAGCCCCTAGCTCTGCTAGGTTATTGAAGTAGGCCTGTTTAGCTGTCATCTCTGCAACAACAGTAAGTGAGCGTGCGAGATTATTTATTCCTTCTTCAGGGCCATAGACGCCCATTAGTTTCTGTAACGGGGGAGGGACTTGTTCCCTTCGTCTCAGGTTATTCAGCAAAGACCTGCCTACTCCTTTTGGTAGCCGGTAAGCTTCGCCTTTTGTCCGTTTCTCCATAGCCTTCAGATAGGTGGACATCATAGCGTGGATCGGATCCCGACCTGTGTCTGAAGCCTGCTCTAGTTCTTGCTTTGATTTTTCCAACGACTCTTCTACAGTCATTGACTCACCTTCATTTCTCGCCTTCGCACGGATCTTCTTAGCTTGGGTCCTGATCCACTGCCGACGCATATACTCGTAGGCTTCAGTGAACGCTTCCGTTGTCTTATCGGACATAATCCTATCTCTGAACCCTTCCTCTTCAAAGACCCTGTACTGTCGTGTGAGATAAATGCCCACTTGGCTTTCTACTTTGGCCATTACTTTCCCTTCAAGGCCGAAGGTTTTTTTCATGACCAGACTAAAGGCGTCGAGTAACAGGCGTAGCTCTAGTATAGATTCAGCTAGATCGGGAGCTATTTGTCGGATGTTTTCCTGTGCGGCATTTATATCTTTGCGTACTTGTTCTTGTAGCCTCTCGCGTTCTTTACGCATAGGATCGACCACTAACTCTCTGTATTTAGCTTTGATATTTTCTCTAGTGAACTCAGTAGCTTCTGCGTCACCTGCCTCTACCTTTGCTTTTAAGTCTTTCCTCCATGACCAGTAAGACTCTCTAAGCTCTTGCCTGAAATCAGGGTCTACTATTACATTTTCGCTACTACCCGTTGCTTTTGAAATAAGAGCCTCGTCTATTTGAGGATACCTCTCTCGTATTTTTTGGAAGGCAGCGATCTTAGCATTGCTAAGTTTTTCAGAAGCATTGAGAAAGGCCTTCTCTTTCTTTTTTAACTCCGAAACTCTGGGGTCTGAATCCCCATATTTCATAGCCTTTAGCCCTTCGTAACCTTTATACTTCCCTTTAGAAAAGACCCCCACGGGCAGCTCTAAGGTGTCGAACATACCTTGGAACCGCGCAATAATGTCTTCAGGAGTGGTATTCTCATCGATATCATTGAGAGACGCGTCAAACCGACGGGTTATAACATCAAATCCAGCATTAGGATCACGCGGGTCAAAGGGCATGTGTCTGGCGCGAGCGGCACCCCCATTGGCCAAGAACCTAAGCTCATGGGCCATACGGTTAATCATAACCGCCAACTCTGGATTATCTTTTTTGAGGTTATACCTAGCGGACATCCTACGGAATACCCCTGCAATGTACCGGAGCATTATGCGGAGAGTGCTTGGGCTAGATTCGTAAAATGCAATATCTTCTTGGGTAGTGTACCCACGAGTCACCCTCTTCAAGACACTGAGTAACTTCTCACCCATGACTTGCCGCATAGTCTCTAAATCGTTGTCAGCAATACCTTGTTTAAGGGCAGCGCGTAACTCAGGGTTGCGGGTATATTCGTCTATAAACTCGTTGAATTCTGTTTCACTAAACGTGTCAATCAGAGTATCCAGTTCCGCAAGGGGGATTGCTTTGAACTCTGCTATGTGCCCCAGCTCTTCAGCAATAATGGAATCCATGATGCCTTTAAGGTGCAACTCGTTCTCGACTATTGCACTCTTAGCAAACAAAGTTCTCACTAGATTCTCCCGAATCACATAAATGACGGGGACTCTCTCCCCGTCTTTCTCAACTACCACAGAAGCGAATGCTTCGTCAGGCCTACCTGAAAAAATATCTGGGGCATCGGCGGCAGTATCTACCATCGACACTGCAACAGAAGGAGGGATACTACTCAAAGACTCTTCTACAAGTGCTTGGATTTCGGCCTCCCGTTCAGGAGTCATTTCCCCAGCTTCAATCCCGCCTTCAGAGCCAAAAGGACTGAACCTCGCCCCAGAGGGGGAAGTCCGCATAAAGTCGAGTTTCAATACATTTCGATAGCGGGACCGAGCCCTATCAATCCTATTATCCATGTCACCGAAGGGCGTGGTCTGCCCTTCAGCGTTCCCAAGATTAACAAAGTCTATCAAATTATCAAAAGCCTCGCGGAATTTGGCGTCCGCTCTGACCCCAAACAAATCCAAAATAGCATCGGCTATGCGGCGGAACAGGCTACGTTGTTTATCTTTAGGCTGTGTGCTTTTAAGCGTTCTTTGAAAAGTGGCTGACGAGAAGAACGTCGCCACAAACTCGTCGAGACTCCCCATAGCATGGTCAAACTCCAGATTTTCTGAAGCTTCGTTTCGGGACTGGGAAGAGATCTTGAACAAACCTTCTAGTCTCTTCTTAGCCCCGCGTTGTTTGGGGGTAAGCTCAGATTCTGGCTTGGCTAGAAGATCTACAGTGAAGGCATGTATATATTCGTGGAGAAGGACGGACTCTACCCCTTGACCATAAAACCCCGACAAGTTTATGCTGACCATCTGGGAACCATCTTCAAAGGTGGTGTGGTTCCCCGCAGACCCATCTGGCACATCATATATAGAGAACTTGACGCGAGAAAGAAGCTCTGGGTTTCGTAGCAAAAGTTCAGCTACCAACCGATGCTGCCTGTTACGACTGGACTTCGCAATCTTCTGCAAAGCGTCGATTACTGAAGAAGGGTCACCAGATTTTAAGCCCAATCTACTTACCACACTTTGGTTTTTGCGGCGGTAGTAATTGAACTTCTTCCCAAGGAAAATTGAGGGGGCATGGTTTACACCCAGCTTCGCGAGAACTTCTCTAGCGATGTCGTTAGTAAGTTCTGCCTTTCGGGGGCTGAACATAGGAACATACGATCTAAATATGTTTATGACATTCCAGTTTTGTTTCATCAAGACCTCTTCGGAGGCCACAGCCTTATTTAGACGCGCTACAAAATCTGATGTTCTGTGGTTGACTCTAGCGACATTAAGGAGATGCTCAAAAATACGAGCGGGTTGGGTTTGTTCAAGAACATGGGGAGGGGCAGAATCGCCTTCAACGGCTACGACGACGCGCTTCAGCGCATCAGTAAAAAGGTTTTGTTCCCTAATAGTGTTGGGTCCGCGTGCCCTTAAGTAGTTCCTTACGTCTACCCGCACAGACTCCACCGCATTCTCCATGTCAGCGGCATCGAGCATTGTGGCCTCCCGCCAAAGAGACTGGACTTCTTCTCCAGTAAGGTTCTCAACACCGAATTCTTGAATTTCAGGAATCGGCAGATCCTCTTTGTCTATATCTTGTTCAGCAGCTAGGTCTTGCTGATCAGCCTCAAATTCAGTTACAGTTTGTGAGGCGTCGAAAGAAATATTGGTGACATCTGGGAACAGGAGTGCCCGCCGACTAATAAGCCTCTGCCGAGCCCTATTACCTGCATCGCGAATTATAGCGTAAAGATCAATTGTATCACCCTTAAGGTATTTTATATTGTCTCGTGCTTCTTTAGCAAAATATTGACGAATAGTTATTTCTGCCCAGTTATCAGCAAGAGTTCTAGAAGTAGGGGTGGTTGTAATTATAGGCCTGTCTTTACTATCAGGAAACCCATATTTCAGTAAGAAGGCCGCTTTGCTTTCGAGGCTGTTCGCGTCCTCTACGACCAACCCGTCCTCCATCCGTCGGACTGGCACAGGGTTAGCAAACCTAGGAGGGGTATATGACACTATCTCTTCGAGATGCATATGCCCAGCTAGCGTTTCCGTTTCTATTTCAGGGTCAAGCTCAAGGACATCAAATGACTTCTCCCCTTCTGCAACTGTCCTCGTTCTAAGAGAACGGGAACCATAACCGGGGGCTAGCATCGCTTTATGGAGGATTGTGTAAACTTCAGCTAAAGCCATAGCTCTAGCTGTTGTGTACTCCTCAAAGGAGACACCAGCTCCTTCACGGAAGGCCTTTACATTTAGTATCCGGCTTATCATGGAGCCAAGAGGGCTAGTCGTACTGCCAGTAACTATGCCCGTATACTCTTTCGCAAACAAAGCATTCAGGGGGGCGGTGGGTCCTCCTCTTTCTTTCCTGTCTCGCTCTGCGTCGAAAACTACCAATTGGTCCCCAACAGGCTCTCCTTTATTATTTGTCGGGCCCAATTGAGCATTAAGATAACTTGGGACAGCGTTCCGCTCAAAAGCCGCGTTTATCTTTAGGTGGCCCAACAAATATTTTGAAAGGTCAGACTGGAGGGTGTCTTTGTAAACTATGGACCTTTTAGTAAATTCAAAACCCGCTACAGGGGCCTCGACATCTACAGCAAAAAATCTTTTTGTTTTCGTAAGGTCATCGAACTTTTCAACAACAGCAATAGCTGGGTTGCCGATATACTCCCCATCTTTTATGTAAATATCGGGAACCCTTACCAGAACTTTCTCTTTTCTGAGTAATGCAGCAACGCTCGCAGGGTGGTTATTAAACACTCCAAAAGCTGTGTCGTGATGCCACTTAGTGTACCTTTTATCGTCTTTAGATTCCCCAGACAAATTTTTAGCCTGAGTATCAGTTAGGCCAACTGTTTTAGCTGCTTCAACTGCTTTAGCAATCGTGGGTACAGGGTAGCGCCTTTTAATACGGTTGTTAATCGTTAAGGTAAGAGCCTCTCTTGTCCACTTTCTAGTCTTTGGGCCAGCGTCGCCAAGTAATGTGGCGATTTTGAATGTAGCATCAGGGAACCCATAGGGGGTTTTTTTCGTTATATCCACTGGGATGCCCGACCGGACATGTAAGTGTATAAGTTCGCGTATCCTGTCGCGCAAAACTCTGTCTGAGAATGAGTCAGGGCTTTCGGTGGCTTCTTCGGTGACTTCCGCGTCAATGCTATCGGGGTCATTATCAGCGGTGTCTTCGGGGGTATTAAACTCTTCGCGATATATTTTTTGAGACTCTTTAAATATGTCGTTTAGATGGGGCTCTAGCTCTTCTCTCGTGTAATCATTTTTGAAATCGGACAATAGCTGTTTCGTCCACGCGTCGAAGTTAGCTATTTTTCGGGCTATATATGCCGCTCCAATAATAGCTAAATCCGAAAGGGTCGTTGGGTCGAGGCCTAGATTAAAACGAGAACGTTTTTCGCGTAGGTTTCGTCTGGCTTGTTCAGCCTTCTTTTCCATTCTTTGGGCGAAAGCTTCTACCTTAGATATTTCTGAAGTCTCGTCTGTTTCTACAACAACATCGGCCTCCTCACGGGCTTGGGCAATGTCTTCAGCAACAGCCTTCAAGGCTTCCACGGCGTCTTCAGAATCCAAACCTGCTGCATTTGCGTTGTCAGAAAACTCGTTCAGGTCATCCTCTGTTATTACAAGCTCTTCTTCTGCTTCAGCGGCGGCTACTCCCTCCTCTTGCAGCTCCTGCTCTTGTTTTACTTTAGGGGACAGTTCAAAAGTAAGAGCCTGAATAACGCCCTCATGGGCTTCGGTAACCCACTCGCTAAACGGCTTATCGGTGACGTTTTTTATTTTCGTGGCTTTGCCACCAAATATTAAACCGACAGGGTCTCCTTGGGGCCCTACTGTCTTGGATTTTTTAACGGTAACCCCCAAGGCCTTTAATTTTTTGTTAAGCGTTGCTAGAGTAAGCTCCCCTTTAGGGGGGTTTTTGAGGAGCTTATCCTTTTGCTTTTGCAAAGCCTCTACAATCAAGCTGTGTTCTGCTTCTGAGACCTCTGTCTTAGAAGATGAAGCAATGAAGGGGGTAGTGGCATATTTTACTTTATTCTCTAAAAGACGTTGATACAGGTCGGCTGGGAGTTCTGATTTAAGAGCCGCTAGTTGGTTGGTGTTCAGAGAGGGCATAGACCCCTCTGCCCCTGCTACTTCAGGTGACTGGATCCAAAAGCCCCCCACGGTCCTTTGGAGAGTCGTTGGTTTTCGCACCATCCTCTTACCTCTTTGCGTGGTAAACCCAAATCGTCCGTAGAACTCTTTTAGTTTTTCTTTAGATGGCCCACCCTTAAACGCTTGTACATCAAGGGTAATGCGAGTGCCAGTTGCGTCTGCGATTTCAGCAAGGCGGGCCATAATCGCAGTGCCCGCCCCTTGCTGTTGTAGCGTAGGCGCAACTTTGATAACATCGAGGTGGACTGTTTTTCCGCTAGTCTTTCGGAGGTCTATCAACTCTGACGCTGTGGGGGCCGTGGCACGTTGACGTTCTCTCCCCGTTTGTAGCCTCAATTGAGGCAGTTGTTTAGTCTCTGCCTCATACATTTCCATGAAACCCTCAGATCCTGACTTCTGAGTTTCGGGAGTACGGGATTCAGGTGCTGCGTCTTCATCGTCTTTCCTCTCTCGTGCTTCTGCTTCTGCTGCCTCTTCTCTTTCCAGTGCTTCTACTGTAATTAGGTCTGAAGGATCTAGGTCTGGTCTAGTAAGCACTTGCGCAGAAAGATCTTTGAAGTAGTCCTCTATTTCGATAGGGGTCGGAACCCTAACCTGAGGCACAGGTATTATCTGACCTCCTTCACGGCCAGAGGTTCTGATTATTTCTTCCTCAGCAGCGGCTCCATGTTGTTCGGGAGTCGCTTTAGATACGGCGTCTACTATTTGATCCGCTGCGTCTTTCTTGATTATGTCCCAAGACTCGTTGATCTCCTGCATTACTTGCTCCGCTTCAGGAGCAGGATTCACATCAGGGTGATTTGTACGTACTAAATTCCGGTAAGCAGCTTGTATCTGAGCAAAAGTAGCGCCCACAGCCACGCCTAAACGGGCATAGGCTTCAACAACATTTTGGGGTTTTTCTCTTTCCTCAACAGGGGTGATCTCAGATGGTTCGGTTTGCTCTTGGGTTTGCTCTTGGGTTTGCGCGGGTTCTCGTGGGCCACTTCGGTAAAAGGGGTCGGTGGCTCTTTCTGGGTCGATGTTTGCCCTTTCCCTTTCGTCCATGATGTCCTCAATAGCATCTGCTGTCGCAGGACTGTCTAGATCTCTTAATTTCTGGCCAGCTTCTCTGGCGCGTTGTGTATTTATCTCCTCCGCTATTCGTGTGGCCACCTCTCTTTTAGCCGCCCTCTCACTAGTAACAGCCGACCCCCGTGCGGCACGGCCCAATGTGTCTCTAAAGAGAGGCATGCCCAAGCCAAAGGCTCCCCCATAAGCAGCAGCAATAAAAGCGCCCGTGGCTCGATCTGTGAAGGGCATGTCTTCTCCAGTGAACCCCGTCTGAATGAAGCTATTGATGAATTCATCCAGTCCTTCTTCTAAAGCCTCGTCAGCAAAATTTTTCCCGTAACGAAGCATCGCATTTGTAGGGACAAATTCTTTCCAAGATCTTTTAATCCCCTCTGCGGATATTTTTGCTAAAGCCGCGTCATAGACATCATCGGGTAATTGCCCTAGTTTCTGGATACTAGATCTGTGAGCAACCGTGTTGGCGACAGTGCGTTTAAGCTGTTCCCTTACTTGGGAAGTACTAGCGCGACCAATAATAAAATCTTCTACACCGCCCATTCCAATGGCGCGGAAACCTAAAACAAGACCCCCTGTAACAACAGACGCCATGAGCCCAGCCCCCAGAGCCTTCTGGTGTCTTTCTTCAGACGGCATATCATCAGGCAAAGCACTGTAAACAGAAGCGTAAGTCATGCCTCCACTGCGGGTCGCAGCAGGCACAAACATGGCGGGGTAAAGCGTAGAATTCTTGGCTACTACTTGATTGTACTTTTTGATGACATCCACCGCAGTGGCTTTCTCGAAAGCTTCTCTCGTGGCCTCATTGGCAAAACTTTTTTTCTTCTTACCAAAAGATACAATGAGGTCTTTCGCTACAAGACGTTCGGCAGCTTGCTCTGCGGTTTCTAGCGCACCCCCAATCGTTTTTCTTTTCAAGGAACCTGCAAGAATACCTGTAGCTATTCCTTTGGTAGTAAGTTTTGCTCCGGTTTTAAGGCCAAGATAACCCGCTCCACCTACACCAGTAGTTGTTGTTAAGGCTGCTGTAGCAGTAAGGTCAACGGCTACAGGGGCGATCATGGAGGAAAGAGTCGTAACCCAGCCTACCTTGTCCCCCATCATGTTTGCTAACCGCGCCCGCGCAGCACGGTCCCTCTGATTTTTAATAAGTGTATCTTGGGCGAGTTTGTTTGGCTCGCCGTCAAAACTTGTAGCGGCTACCCCCAAAGCAGCCACTGTATCAGTAAAGGCGTCTGGCACAGACCTCAGGACCGACCCTACGAACTCATTCCTAAACTCATTGTAATCATTGTTCTCAAAAAACTCGTCAAAAATTTCGGACTCTTCTTTACCATCGAGCAAGCCTTGGGCGACTGCCTCATTCCATTTAGAAGACAGGTATGTCCTGTTTATGACTTCATTAAAGTCATTGAACATAGCACCATTAAGCCTGTTGCGACGTCGTAGTCTTAGCTTCTCTTTTTGCGGACCAGAGTAATCTTTAATGGCTTCTTCGAACAAAGACTTCTTGGCAAGGAGATCGCCATGCATGACCATGTCGCCATAGCCGTAAGTCCGAACATTGTTTGAAAGATTGCCCTCATCAAAGCGAATAACTCCCGACGACATAGCCATTTCCCCGACCATGTAATCCACAGCGGCGAAGCGGTCTTTTAAAGGAATACGTGAGGTATCAGGAAACAAGTACTCAAGCTCTTCTACTACGTCCGCACGAAGTTCTTCGTTCAAAGACACATTGACCCGATCATCAGGAACGCCGAGCCTCTGTGCATAACGATGCATCGCACCTGTCAAGGATTCTGTGTCTTGGTCACTTCCAAGTGCAGTGTTTATCGCAAGAATAGCGTCTTCATAATGGGCACGTTTGTGTAAGGGAACCCCGCTATCCTCAAAGGGGGTCATCGCTTGTTGTACCCCCCGTATGTCACGAGCATTAAGGAACCCCGCATCTACACTTTGCTTGTAAGCTTCGTAAGGGGTAAGACCATCAGCAGCAGGACCACTCTTTAAATAATAACCACCATCAGGCCTAGCAACGCGGACAAACGGAGACCCTCCATCAGAGCGGATCTTATCTACAGCATCCTCATAATATTTATCGACCATAGCCGAAGCTTCTCCAAAAAGAGCTTCTTCTTGAGCCAGATAGTTTGGATCGGCGTCCCCCTTATTTTTTATTTTTATAAAAGCGTTATATGCCCTGATTGGATCCCCATCATCAGAACGGGGGTCTATGACATTCGCTCTAGATACAGCCTGAGCTTTTTCTTCATAAGAAGGGGAGTAATCCCTACTAAAGGCCTCATTTATCTGATCTGCCGTTAGCCCACTACCCCCCTCATCAGTAGGGGTTGCCAAAGCTTGCCCCAAGTTCCGGTCAATTATCCCCGCTATTTCATCACTATATTTCCCATCTTTGAAATAAGATTCTCGTATGTAATCCGCGTGGGCGATTCTACGATCAACGGGGTCATCTAGGTCACTAGTGAGTGACCAATCATCGAATTTTACAAGCTCAGACACAGCTAAGTCAGGTTATATGTTTAATTGCAGTTAATCTCCACGAGGGGGGACTATAGCCCCACGAATGTCTCTCTCATCTCTGGTGTCTTCCAAATCACGAAGAGGGTCTTCGAAGTCGCCCCCTACAAAAGCAGCTCTTGCATCGTCTACCGCGTCTTTTAAGTCCTCAAGAAGCTTAACATCGGATTTAGGGTCGGTGCGGGGGTAGGCCTTCCTTACTTCTTCTTGTGTTCTGTTTGTCCGTCTGGCCAGCCTGCGAATCAACCGATTTCGGTAAACAGAGTTAAATCTGATAGGGGGCTGATTTTCGATAATAAACAGAGTCCTCTGCTCATTTGTTTCTAAAGCGTCGTAAGCATCTCTTACTTCGTCAGACGCTGTTTCAAGGTAATCTTGAAAAGAAAAATCTTTTACGTTTGCTGATTGCACTAAAGAAATATCTTCTTTTAAGACTTCCTCTTTTTCCGCCCTTAGCGTCTCTTGCTGGGCAATATTTTGAGCTTCTTTTTGCTGTTCTCCCAAAACAGTAATGGCGTCATCAAGAGACATTCTTCCACGAAGAAGTTCAGCGCCTGCTTTTTGAGCGGAGGAAGACGGCATTGACAACAACCTGTTACCTATCTGGGCGGCTCCTTCTTCTAGTTTTGTAGTCTTTGCTTCTTGTTCAGCGCGCGTTCTAGTCTGTTCTATAGCCGTATTATATACTTGCTCAAACACAGGCACATTAAGTAAAGCCTGAGGGTTCTGTCGCCCTATCTCTTGGATTTGATTCTTTTGTTCAAGGGGTGGAAGCTCACTACTTAAAACAGCGTCGATCTGTTCATACAAAGCAGGGTTATTAAAATCGCGTTGAAGCCTTTGCTCTTCTTTTTTGCGCTTAAACTCTAGCTGGGCATTCTTATATGCTAAATCCTGTGATTGCAGACGCATGATGTTGTTGTCTAAATTCATCAAGCGATCCTGCAAAGGAGCAATGTTCTGGGTGTAGTTAGCTTGAATCCGTCGGACCTCTGATGCGCGCATTCCAGACTCAGGAAAAAAGTCTCCCATGCCGGAAGCGACCTTACTGGTCTGGATTACGTCGTCGCTGTTAAATTCAAGGGCCATATCTATAGGGAAGTTCCCATCTGGTTGCGGAGGTTCTGGTAATCTCTCATGCGTTGCTGCGTAGCACCTATCAGGTTTATTCGTTGCCTGCGTTCTTCCTCTTCACGGGCGAGACGTTCAGGCGTAGAAATAGCACTTCCTTCATTAGAGCGTTGGGTGGCTGCTTTTCCAAACATAGCAAACCCTTGCGCAGCCGCCCCTTTACGGATTAGCTTGCGACCTGCGCGATCCATAGCTCCTGATAAACGGCCTAACTCACGAGGGGTCTGGCGTAGAGAGCTACCGGAACCAAGTGGGCGGCGGTTCGGGTCGTTTCTTTCTTTGACAGCAGAAACAAAAGCTTCTCTGCTAGCAAAATCTTTTTCTCTTAAACCGCCAACATCAAGGCCTTCTATTTCTTTAGCTCTTCTTTTAGCTATCTGGTCTTTCTTATCAAGTTGTTCAGCCAGACGCTCTACTTGAGCAGTTACATCAACGGGCTTAGGGGTCGTATCTTCCTTTAGTTTCCGTTGGTCGTAAGCCGTGGCTAGTCTGCGGGCTTCAATTTCTGCAAGCTTGGCTTTGTTTCTTTCTGTGCTTTCTTTGTAACCTCTTATTCTTTCTTCCCGCTGAAAAGCTCGCGCATCTTCTTGTTCAGAGGCGCTGAGTATCCCGTCGCCATCACTGTCAAATGCAAGGTCGTTTCTTGCCGCCTCTTGCTGATCTGGTGAAAGGCTTTGTTTTCGTTCTCGTGGGAAGGCTTTAAGTCTTAACGCCTCTTCCCGCTCTTGCTGATATGGTGCAATGTTGCTTGCGGGGCCCGTTACAGACCTCCCCATAGGGCCAAAAAACTTGGGTTTAGGAGTAAAGTCGTCACTATCATCTTTAGGTCGCCCGCCAGCAGTGCTCCTAGCCAGTTCGGTTTTTATTTTTTCATTTTCACCGTCTTCTTTATCTCCGGTTAGCTCCCGAACGTTCGATTCAAAATCAACTTCAGGCCCTGTGGGGACTACAGAAGGTTGGAAAGCCTCAACAGTTGCTGTGCCTACTGCTTTGCCTGCTGTGCCTACTGCTTTGCCTGCTGTGCCTACTGCTTTGCCTGCTGCTGGAACTGTTTTAGTGAAAAACTTACGGGTGCCTTCAGATACCCCTTCAACTACCTCTCCAAGTGAAGTTGTAGCACCTGACCCTTGAGGCCGAAGTACCCTCACGTTTTTCTTCTTCTTCTTCTTATCGTCTTTGTCTCCGTTAGCCATGATTACCAAAGGTGTTTACAAGCCCAATAGCGGGCAGTTGTTTTATCTTTTGCAGTTTTGCAGTTATGCCTCGCTCTAAAATTAGCGCGGCGTTTAGGGTTTTTGTGTTTTCGGAAATCGCTGTAATCACGATGTCCGTACGAAACCTTTTTAATCTTGTCGCCCTGTTTGCCTAATACGACGAATTTTTTCTTCGAGCCTTTAGGCGCTCTTTTAGGCTTATTAAACCCAGCATAGGTCTCTCCCATATACTGAATTCTACCAGAAGGCAGGCGCTTAAATCTTTTTGCAGCCACAAGGTATAAATTACCTTTTTACCTTAAAAATGTCAATTGTAGCAAAAATGCAGAAAGGCAACCAAAAACTCCCCTTCAGAATTACTTGGTACTGATGATAAGATCATTGGTACCATATGTATTTGGGGAGGACTTTTTGAGTTCGGGTCAGGAAAGTAAACTCGTATCTGTGTTCTGAAGAGCCTTACCCAGCGACTCAATTGTAACCCGTTTCCTGAACCCCGTACCCTGATCGTCTTTCGGTGGATCAACTGCCACGAGTCCTAGTCGTTGGCGCGCACAGTCCAGCGCAAGGAATGCTGCGTCAGCCAAGTCAGGACTTCGGCCGAAGCGTGACTTGAAGTCTGGCTTGGATTCAATTTTCACTTTAAGGGAACCAGTTTTGATCATATCGTAATTACGGGCGCACATCTCTTGAGCAAGGTCGGAGCTAATCCCATAGATCTGTCGGGTCCGCATAAGTTCCTTACCCACGAACCACAATTCAGATACGCGGTTCATGTAAAGTTCTTCTCCTGTGAGCTGGCTGTTCATAGAGACGCGCTTGTCAGAGGCCTTCCCACCAAACGTCACCCGCATAAAGTTAGGTGACCACTCGCCCGCCAGCACATCACAGAAAGGAGCGCCCGCACCAGTGGAATCCACCGCTACATTCTCAGGACTGACTCCCTTTCTCTTACAATGGTCAACAATCTGCTGAACAATCTGGTAAGTGCGCGGCACCGCCTTGTTTGTTGCATCATCATTAAGGTGGATCGCATCAGTAAACTGGCAAACGTACTGCCCATTTCTGGCATAACCCACCTCAGCAATCGACAAGATCGTCCGGTCGCCCCCATTTGTAAATGCAGGGTCAATACCAGCAACCATTGTGGGCTTGCCCTCCCACTCTACCTTACCCATTGCCCCACAGTTAGTTAGCTCAGATTCGGCATAAATGCCCGTCGTCTCATCACTATCGAAAAAGATAGCCCTGACCATTCGCATGTAGCCTCTTGATTCCGGCCCCAGTAGTATTCGGTCCTCCTCCAGTTTTGCAGCAGTCGGGAGCCAAGGATACTTGGTCTCGCCTAAAAGGATGTTTGGGCTGCGTTCTCCATCCAGTCGAATATATTTCCCGCCCCACTTGGTATCCCACTCATCTGCGGATTGTATATCTACAGACTCCCAGCCGTCTTTCGGTTCGGACCAGACCCCGAAAGCGTCGAAACGACTGTTGGGGTTAGCCATCCCAATCATTTGGAAATGGGGGTTTTTTGATAAGTTCGTCAAGCCTGCCTGAAGAATGGCCTGAGACAGCTCAGACAGCTCATCCCCTACTAAGATAACTCGCTTCTGTTTTATACCAATAAACTTACCTACCGCTTCACGGGTCTTGGACTTTTCAGCGGCGATAAGAGACAAGCCTGCTCGCTCAATCAGGTTTTCTTTCTCATCAACATACGCAGCATTTCCAATTGAATCCCGAATCTTGATCGGGGCACCATCAATCACTGACAGTAGCGATATAACAGATCCCCATATACGTTTACGTGCTTCACGCAACGTAGTCGAAGTCATCAGGATAAGAGTATCGCGCGGCTGGGATAACCAGTTCACTATCCCCCAAGCAGCCATTGTGTGTGATTTACCGGATGAGGCTGATCCTCCTATGGACAAATACTTGTTGTGTATAGCCGCTCTGATCATTTGCTCTGCCCAAGGATGGCGCACCATCATAGGTTCTGGCAGATCATCATGATTCCACAGCTCATCACATATTCTCCAAAAGTAATATTCACGAGCTATAGGGCGGGGATGGTGAGCAAAACCATACAACAGTGCCGTTATTAAACTTGTAGGCGGGATTAACAATCCCCCCACATCCATCTTTTTTGTTTTAGGGTCGATACGCGGCTCTATAACGCGCTTGCGTTTGGTTGGATCGGACGGCATGATGGAACTAGATATAAGTCTATTTATTTAAGATGGCAGGGAAGAACGACGGCAATACTGAAATAGTCCAAAAAGCTTTGGAACTAAATTCACAGGGAATGACTAATGCAGCTATCGGACGCCATCTAGGTGTACACCAGAATACAGTAAGGAGATGGTTTCGTAAACTGGGGCTTCCCCCAAAAAAAGCAGGCTTTAATTTACCTAACGTAACCCCTGACAAGGACGAGCTTAAAGAAAAACTGGAAGTAAATCTTTCGGACATGACCCAGCAAGCCGCCACAGAAGCTCGTCTGGCGGCTTCAGAAAAAGAAGATCAGATACTCGCAGAGATAGCGGAATCACAGAATTCCCCTGCTGATAAATACCAGCATTACGTTGCCGCCGCTGGAATTAAGCTTTTGCGAGACAGCATGAACCTAGTGCGCGGGCCGAGAACGATACGAGAGATGTCCGAACTGGATCAATTGATTCGACGCAACCTTGGGCTTAATGCCAAAACAGGTGGGGGTGGGGGCAGAATGCAGATAGATATTTCAATTTTAAACAACTCTACTGACCAAGACGGGAAAAAACGGGTCTCCGATAAACCGATCATAGACGTAGAGGAAACCAAGAAGAATGAACTGGAGTGATAGGTTCTCTTTAGATTTTAACGGGCCTGAAGATGTTGAAGGCCATTACGCAATAACAATCCTAGATGAGCTGGCTGAAGCATATATGGGAGTGATACGCCACCCTAACGGGCCACCTATTTCTTGCTACAGCCACGAACTGTCGGCGCACATCTTATCTAAGAAATGGCACATCACAAAAAAGTCGGCTTCTAATTTAATTGACTATATTGCCCAAAACGCTAGTGGTGATAGCGCACCTGCGTTTTTAAAAACCTGATGCCCGATGTTCCAGCAACGCCATGTGGTAGAGAACCCTTCGGTCCTGCGAAGAGAAGACTTGTTTGAAAACAAGTTTGTTTACCGTGTAGTCATTGCTAAAGGGACATACTACCGCGTTATACCCTCTACATGGAAAGAAGTGTGCTTCATGCGCCTTTTAGAAAAAGGGCTGACTTACGAAGTCCCTTACGACGGTGACGGTCTTTTGATTGCTAAAAAAGCAATACCCTCAGATGAACACTGAACAACTCCTCCTGATACACGAAGAAACGTGTAAAGCCGCGCACGAGATCATGCGCCAGAAGAACTCTGACTACACAGGTGGGTCCGAAGCCACTGATGCCCTTGAGAACTTCAAGGCATCTCGATCCTTGGGACTGCACCCTGCAACCGGACTCCTGCTTCGTGTACAGGATAAGCTGATGAGGATTCGCTCATTCGTGGCTGATGGAAAACTGCGGGTAGTAAACGAATCTGTAGAGGACGCATGCGATGACATTGTCAATTACGCCATCCTCTGCAAAGCCCTCTTGAGAGAGGAAGCAGAAAACAAAGATAGAGAATGATGGATGCTACAACTAAAGAAGCTAGAAAGATTGTGTGCGCTAGTGAATGCAAAGTGTTAGCTACATGGTTGCAGGGGAGGGCCAAGTTAATCGAAGAGGGTCTTACCGATGATGAAAATACTTTAGCAATCCTTGGCCGGTATGTTGGCAGAATTAAAGCTGACGTAGACAAAGCTGGTTGGGTCGCTGAAATAAAAGCACTAGATCACGACGAGTGATTGTTGGTGTAGACAACGGTCTTGATGGCGGGCTTTGCGCTATCGCACAATTCGACGGTAGCCTTATCGACAAGATTGCCATGCCTTGCCGCCAGCAAAGCAAAAAGCGTGAGATTGATATCTGCAAGATTCACAAGTGGTTATCAGATTTAAACACGCCTTTTGTTTTAGCTATTGAAGAACCACTGGCACATGCAAAGAGTTCGCAAGCCGTGCGCTCTATGGCTATTTCATTTGGCAAGTTACTGGGTATGTCCGAGTGCAAAGGATACGATGTAATAAGAGTCAGTGTCCACAAATGGCAAAAAGCCATGCTGGGATACATCCCTAAGGGGAAAACAAAACAGGCGGCACTAGACAAGGCGCAGGAACTTGAGCCATCAGAGAACTGGCTGAAGAACAAAAGATGCCGCACCCCCCACGACGGCATGGTGGATGCTTTTCTCATAGCCCATTACATCAGAGAAAGAAAAAGGTTGACGGAAGTCTGACTCCGACCTATTCTGCCCCTGCACTTGTCTGTGCGTGTGTGATGTGTACTAGGCGCTGGCGGTGAGAAAAGACGTTTCAGAGAGAATGGGTACCCACGATAGTTCTCCTCGTAGCGAAAACACCGCCAGCGTTTAGAAAAAAGTTGATTTTTTTATTGGGGTAGGGCGCGGTCTGTGGTAAGGGCATAGGCAATGCCAAAATACATCACACCACAAACAGTGACTCATTTCTTTGAGGTTCACGAGATCCCCACACCAGAAACGCTATCCCTCTGGCGTAAGGCTGTTGAGCCTGCTTTCCAGCTAGGCTTTCGCATAGGGAGAACTGAAGACGACAAAATAGTCATCATTACACCAGAGCGGCACCGTAAGGTTTACAAGGGCTTTGGCAAAGCCGGATACCAATTGGGCATGGTCCTTATGCACGCAATGTTTAGTAACCGCTTACACTAATGAAAACTCTATTCCCGAAGCAACAGGTAATCCACGACTTCTTTGTAAACCAGCAAAGACAGGGCAACAATACATGCGAAACATCTGACACCGGAGTAGGCAAAACTGTAACCGCTTGCCAAATGGCAAAAACGCTTGGCCGACCCGTAGCAGTAATATGCCCAAAAGCTGTCGTGCCTTCGTGGGAACGAGAGATGGCTGAGACGGGACTCAGCCCTGTCTTTGTTCTTAACTTTGAGAAGCTCCGCACAGGACGAACTCCCCATATGAAAAAAGCTGGGAAGAAAATCATGAGGTGGGACTTACCCGAAGATACCCTTGTCTTGGTGGATGAAATCCATAAGTGCAAAGGGCCTTACACCCAGAATGCCCAACTCGTTATTTCTCTTATACAGCAGGGGTTTTCGGTACACGGGATGTCGGCTACAGCGGCAGAAGATCCTACCGAGATGAGAGGGCTTGGGTACATGTTGGGGATGCATTCTCTTAACAAAACAGAGAACGGTCTTCAAAGCTGGTACTCATGGATGTTGAAAAACGGATGTGCCCAGAATGAGTGGGGTAAATGGGAACTCATCAGAAGGTCTGTGCTACCGCAACTACGCGACCAAATGTACAACAAGAATGTAGCCAAGCTAACAGCAGCAGATTTCCCCGACTCGTTTAAAAACAACCGCGTAATTATTGAGACCATTGAGTTCAGTAACTCCTCCAAAATCAGGTCTGCTTACAAGAAAGCAGGGATTACTCCTGAGATTGTCCAACAGTATATTGAGAAGGGTACAGTTGAAGATAGCGACCACGTACTCGTAAACATCCTGCGCGCCCGTCAACTGGCAGAATCATTCAAGATCCCCGACCTTGTTGAGATGACTGACGATCTGGTAGCAGAAGGCAAGAGCGTTGTGCTTTTCGTAAACTTCTCTGACACAGTTCAGACCCTGTGCCAGAACCTCAACTGCGGTAGAGTCGAAGGAGGCCAGTCAGCAGAAGAAAGACAGAAAGCCATTGACCGCTTCCAGAATGATGAAAAGCATGTCTTGGTTGTGAACATCGCGGCAGGAGGTACTGGCATATCCCTCCATGACACTAAAGGTAATCGCCAGAGAGTTTCGTTGATCTGCCCATCTTTCTCAGCAAAGAACCACCTCCAAACTCTGGGGCGTATCCACCGCAACGGTGCTAAGAGTGATGCAATCCAGAAGATTCTTGTAGCTAACAAGAGCGTCGAAGAAGCCGTGATGAAAGCAGTAGGTAAACGGCTGACAAACCTAAACATTCTCCACTCCTAAACAACAACCAACGAAATGAACATTGACCTAAACACCAAAGAAATGCAGCAAGTCGTGTATAACGCGATAACCCACACGATAAGTGGGGCTATCCGCGACCTGTTTGATCCCGAAAACGTCAACGAACCAGTATTTATGCCGCGTCTTATTCGTGAAGCAATAATAGACGGTATAGATAAAGCCCTATGCACTGGACCGGATACTCGCAATGCCATAGAGATGGGCATGAAGCGAGGTGTCGAAGAAGCAATGCGGGGCACCCCGCCAATAGAAGACCATATTATAGAGCACATTACCGAACAACTAGAGGAAGCCCGCGATGAAGGATAGCCCAGACCATAGTTCCAGAGGACACGCTGAGTTCTCCCCCTCTTCCCTGAAGTACGTCGCATCATGTGCGGGGTACGAGGGGAAGGACGGGACCAGTGCAGCCGCTGAGATGGGGACGCGCATCCACGAAGCGTTGGAAGTCCGTGACCCCTCTGCTCTCCACAACGAAAATGAAACAAGTATCTACGACCAGATTGTAGAGATGGAAACCGACTTCATGGGTAACTTCCCACCCGTGAAGGAAGAACACAACGAGATCCAAGTTGATGTCGAACTAGACGGGACGGAAACATGGGGGACTTGTGACAGGTTTCTAATCCTTGAGTCCGGTACCGAAGCTGTAATGGCTGATTACAAAACAGGCATCAGCATCATCGACCCACCTGACAAGAACTGGCAAGCCAAGGCTTATGCAGTTGGTGCCTTCCAGAAATACAAGAATATCGAGAAGATCGTCTTTGTGTTTTATGTGCCACAGCATAACGACTCTTTGCACCACACGTTCAGCCGTGATGACTTAGCTGGCCTTATTCAGGAGTTGAGTGATGTTATCAAGAAGGGCGAAGAAGTTCGGCCCAAGTGGGCCAAAGGAGAGATAGACCTCAAGGACTGCACCCCGACTCAGTACTGTCGGTTCTGCAAACACGAAGACGCTTGCCCTGCTTTGGGTGGGCTGGTCCTCGACGTAGCAAAGAAGCTCGACTCCACGATCCCTGATGTGGATCTGGAGAACATTGATGACCCTGCGCGTTTGTCAGAACTCTTCAACATCGCCAAGATTGTGGAGAACTGGGCTGCTCGTATCAAAGAGCGCACAATCGAAGCGGCCAAAGGGGGAGCAGAACTTGACGGCTTAAAGTTACGGTCAATGGGGCGCACCAGAAAGATTATGGACAATGAGACCTTTGCTACCATAGCAGAAGAGCATGGTCTGGAGGCCAGAGACCTATTGGAAGCCGCTAATTTACCCCTCGCAAAGATTGCAAAACTCGTTGGCGCTCAAGCGGAAAAAGGCGGGCGGCGAGAAAAAGAGTTGAATTTTATTGACGCCTGCGAAGAAGCGGGCATTATCCGCGCCTCAGACGAACGATTTACTATCGCGAGTCGTTAATCCAGAAACACGAAACAAGAAACAGTGAGTAAGAAGCAAGCAAGCACTGCGATTGCAGAAGCACCTAAGTCAGAACTCGCCGCCAGCAATGCTAGTGGCATAGCCATCGCATCCAGCGATATCGACGTACCCCGTATCAACGTGGTGCAGAAAACATCCGACATCGAGGCTCCCTTGGGGGCCGTGGTGCTCGACAAACAGCATACCCTTGCTGAAGCGGACCAGACGGTCCCTGTAACTGTTCTTTCCGTCATGAAGGGGTGGCGGGAGAACATAGACTACGACTCCGACGAGATTCCTCAAGTGGCATACACTCAAGAGGACGCTAATCGGATCGAACAGAACAGCGAGTACGAGATGCTTGAATTCGCTGAGATCACCCTCCTGTTCCAGCAACCGGAGGGTAATGATGATGAGGCCGCGTATCCATTCGCCATTGGCGATAACAACTACGCTATTGGTCGCATCAATGTAGCAAAGGACGCTTACCGCCAGACGTTCAAACGTTTGGCGACGTTCGCCGCCTTCAACCCGAAGGCTTCGCTACAGCATCGGATCTGGGACTTTAAAAGTTCTTTGATCAGCCGTGGAAAATACAGTTGGTTCGCACCGTCTCTGGCTATCAGCCAAGCGGAGCCTACTGAAGATGTTAAAGCCTTCGTAGAAACTTTTGCGTAATGGCTGATATATCTGAAATACCTGTATTAACTCTTCCCGAAGAGAACGCAGTTCTCTCTAGCGAAGCCGCGACATTGGAGACAATGATTTCGGAACTGGAAGAGAAGAGAAACGAAGCAGAGCTGACTATCCATAAACTGCGTGTCATCAGACAGGCGATCTTGGAAAAGTCTGAAGAGCTTCAAATGGAGTTACCAATAGACTCCTAACACCCTTAATAGCCCGCCCCGACTCATTTTCCATCGGGGCGGGCTTTTCTTTATGATTAGATGGAAACATATGCTCTGGACTTTGAGTCCTATTACGACAAAAGCTGCTCAATCAAGCAGTTAGGGCCTTTAGGATATTTCTCTCATCCCGACTTTGACGCATACATGGTGTCTATTGTTGGGGACAACGGTTACACTTTTGTGGGCCACCCCAAGGAATTCGATTGGGACATCCTTAATGGCAATATTGTATTATCACACAACGCCTCTTTTGATGAGACCCTGTACTTTTTTGGGGTAGACAAGGGGTGGTGGCCCAAGATATCTCCTGCGGAATGGCACTGTACTGCGGATATGGCAGCAGCTTGTGGGCTTCCACGCTCACTTAAAAACGCAACCGCAGAAGCCTACGACCTTGAAGTGTCTAAAACAACAAGGGACAACATGGCGGGTAAGCGGTGGGAAAGTATGTCTGAGGATTTTCAGGCAGAAGTCAGCGAATATGCGTTGAAAGACTCAGAACTGTGCTTGAGGCTTTGGCAGGATTATAAGGACAAATGGCCAGATAACGAAAAGCTCATTAGTCTGACTAATCGCAGGATTATCCAGAGAGGGTTGCCGATGGATACTGACTTGCTGAAGAGGCAGCTTGAGACAATCAATCAAAGGCTTTTTGAGGCTGAGTCCAATATCCCTTGGGCAGGAGAAAGACCTTTACTTAGCCGCGCCGCATTCGATGAAGAATGCCTCAAGCACGGCATAGAACCCCCTAAGTCTTTAGCCCAGACAGACTTGGATACCCAAGAATGGCTTCGGCAATATGGCTACAAATACAAATGGGTTGAAGCCGTTACTAGCTGGCGTCGAATCAATGCCATCAAGAAAAAATTAGAAGCCTTCGACTACGCGACCCTGCCAGACAGTAGATACTATGGGGGTTTAATGTATTGGGGTGGGCACACTGGCCGATTCTCTGGCAGTGGTGGTAACTTGAATTTGCAGAATCTTCCTCGCGATGAAATGTTTGGGGTCAACTTACGGCATATGATCCGCGCCCCAAAAGGCAGGAAACTGGTTGTTGTAGACCTGTCACAGATCGAAGTTAGGACTTTATGTTGGCTCGCAGGGGATCAAGTGACTCTGGCTGAGATAGCAAGCACTGACGATATCTACGAAGCATTCGCAATCAGGATGGGCTTGTGGTCAAAAGGAGAAGGGTCTTTGAAAGAGAAAGACCCCAAATTACGCCATAAGGTAAAAGCTATTGTTCTAGGGTGCGGGTATGGTGCAGGGGCCAAGAAGTTCTCTGAGATGTATGATATGCCAGAGGATGAGGCTAAAGCCGCCGTCGATCTTTACCGAAACCGACTGTCATCCATCCCTAAATTCTGGAGAAAAGTAAATAATAACCTGAGATCTTGTTACAGCGCCAGTGCCCCTTATGAAGTCCTTTTACCATCTGGGCGTAAAATAAAATACGGCAGGACAAAACTCGTTAAACAAAATGGGCGGGCGGGGCATCAAGCCATAGTGAGCAGGAACGGCAAACGTTTGCCTATGAAACTGTGGGGCGGGATAGTGGCCGAAAATCTGTCACAAGGTCTGGCCAGAGACATATTTTCAGATATGCTTTTACGGTTGGAGGATGAAGGCATTAAACTGATCTTCCATGTGCATGACGAAGTCATCATCGAGTGCGATGAACATGAAGCCGAAGAAACCCTAGAAAAAACAATTAGCATCATGTCAACGCCGCCGACATGGATTCCTGACATTCCTTTGGCGGCAGAAGGACAAATCCTCACACACTACCAAAAATGAAATACCGTTATATTAAGAATCTCCGAGACCATACAGCACACAAGACAACCGATCTCAGTAAACTCACTAAGAAGAAGCCCCCTTTCAAAACCAAAGCAGACTACAGGGAATGGTGTGCAGAGACTACAACAAACCATGTGTTTTATTCTACTCTGGAAGGCAGGGCACCGTCTAAACGGATAAGCAACGACAACCCTGTACACAAAATTTATGGGGTAGTTGCCGACTATGACGCTTCCGTTGATTGGGCCGCAATCGACAGTGACCTGAAAGTTAAGTGTGCAAAAGACAAAAAACCCACGTGGAGATCCAAGACACAGTCAGGATATCTGCGCCTTGTGTGGGAGTTCGACAAGCCCATACCTGTGGACCCAAACATGTTTGATACTTTTATGTCAAACATGATGAAGGCCCTGCAACTGGACAAACTGTTCGCAGGCTTTGATAGTTCCTCCCTTCGCGCAAACCAGTATTTTGAGTTGGGGGAAGATTGGGTGAAAGTGGATGGCTTGCTTTCTTCTAATATAATCCAAGCCGCTCTTACGAAAACGGTATCTGATAGGCCCCCACAGTCTGAGGATACTTCAATCCCAATCAATATCGTAGCTGAAGAAGTAGAGGATAGATTCCCCAATCGCTGGGTAGGGGACTTTGAGCTGGGGTCTCGCGGCCCGTTGTTCTGGATTGACGATGGGATAAATCGGGACGGGTGTCAGGTGGTAGAAGATGGCATTGTCTGCTATAGCGACCGTGCTGGCAAAGGGTTCATGTCGTGGCGCGACATCTTTGGAGCGGGGTTTGTAAAGGAATATGAGGAAAGGAAACTTGCAGGTCTTTTAGATGACTATTGGTTTAATGGCCGAAGTTTCTTCAAGGTTCTTTACGATAGCGCCGTATCCATACCTAAAGACCAACTAATACTAGAGCTGAAGCAAGCTGGGTTCTCCCCAAGACCAAGAAAGAATCAGCCACTTTCTGAAGTAGAGGGGGCCCTACTGACGGTCAGCAACCAGAATCGTATTGATGAGATCGCGCCTGTTGTATTCTCTCCTGACAGAGTTGTGGCATACAACGGGCACCGCATCCTCAACTGTTCTAATATCAGGCCCGTAGAACCAGATGAAGACGGGTGTGAGTCTAAATGGCCCTTCTTACATGGGTGGCTAAACCAACTATTTGTTGATGGCGAGCAGCCCGCGCTGCACTACTTCTACTCATGGCTTAAGCGGTTTTACGAGTCTGTTATTGAACGGGAGTTTGTTCAGGGGCAAGCATTACTACTGGTCGGCCCAACCAACAAAGGAAAATCACTGCTATCTAATAGAGTTATAAGTGGTCTGGTCGGGGGTTACGCAGACGCATCAGATTACCTGTCGGGGCAGACTAAGTTTAACAAAGATCTAGGCAGGGTAGCTACATGGGTAATTGACGACACTACTTCTGCGGCCTCATTTCGAGACCAGCGGAAAGCGACTGAGTTAATCAAACGCGCTGTAGCAAACCCGCGAGTGGAGTATCAAGCGAAGTATGCAGATGCCATGAGCATTCCTTGGACGGGGAGAGTAGTCATGTCACTTAATATGGACATTAACAGTTTGTCCGTTATCCCTTCGTTGGATAGCAGCAACAGGGACAAACTAATGGCTCTTCGCATCAGTAACAAAGCCACCAGTAATTTCCCAAGAAACTCCATCCTTGAGAAAACCATCGAAGACGAACTGCCTTACTTCGCTAGATTCCTCATCGATTGGACAATACCCAAGGAGGTGGAGGATGTTGGTAGATTTGGAGTGAAGTCCTTTATCGATACCACTGTTGCTGATGCTGCTTATGACAACAGTAGCAGAAGCACTATTGCAGAACTTGTCGAGTTCTTCGTCAAGAGGTGTAGAGAACTGAATGATTCGATGACTCATTGGAAAGGTACCCTCACAGAGTTTCAAGTAGCTGTCCATGATTTCAATAATGGTCGCAACGTGGGGATGTCGAACAACCTTGAATTTGTGCGGCGAGGGATGTCCACTTTAGAGGAGGCAGGAAAAAACAACCCACATCTCAGGCCCGTGAAATCAAGAGGGAAAGGTGGGGGCAAACTATGGGAAATCAATCTTGATCCTTCTTTCGACATCGACGCGATGACTCAAAGGAATCCGGTCGGCGCAGAGCTTTAATAGGTAAGTGGTAACCGTCACAAAGATAAGTAAACCCATCGTCGTCCGTTTCCCCCTTATGTTTGAAGTTTTTTTTCTTAGTAACGTGGTGCCTAGTAGCCCACCCCAACAACCAGACTTTCGATAAGTCCTTGTGTACTCTGGTAAAAAAATAAAGGTCAGCTTGCAGCTCTTTTTTACCTTGAGAATTAACACTAGCTAAGTAGTGCAGCTTAGGTTTCGTTGTGCAGGTCTTGGACTTAACGTCTACTTTTTTATTGTTGTAGAGGTAGTCGTGGGTGTAGCACTGCTCACCAACATGCTTAGAGGATTCAATATACTTACCAAAAGCGACTTCACCTAAAAACCCAGTCATGCGCCCTATGCCGTGGGTATAAGAACTGGGGGGTACCCCCAAGGATTTAGATCGTCTGAAAGCTTCAGCGACATCCTGTTCATCTGGATAGAACAAAACGAACCTGTTCTTTAACTGGCAAAATTGACTCAAGTCCTATACTGGCGCGTTTTCTTAGCAATTGCTTTAGGCTGTTTAACAAATTGCTTGCCTGCTTTATTGCCTTTCGCTTTAGCGCGATTGGTTGCCGCTTTTTCAGAAGGAGTCAACGAAGCCCACGCAGCATCAGGAAGATATCTTTTTTTACCTTTGCTGGGTTTTTTATCTGAAGTGCGCCACTTTTGTTTCGTCCAGCGATCTAAAGATTTCTGTGGGTCTCTCTTTGCCATTACTTACCGACTTTTTTCATGGCTTCTTTGTGGGCTTGGCCAAAGGTCTTACCCGCCATCATTGCATTCCTCATCGAAGACATATGCGCTTTTGTGTGATGCACACTATGGCGCTTCATTGTGTCTTCTTGTCTCTTTGTAAGAGCTTTCTTTTTAAGGAGTTTTTCTCCACGTTTTTGTCTAGGTGTTTTCATAATAGTTGTTAGTAATTAGTTTCGGTATCCGCCCCCCGCTTTTTTATAGCGGGCGGCTAGTAACTGCGCTTTCCGTGCTGACCATTGCCCCGCTTTACCGCCTTTCGTACCGCGTTTAATTTCATTGAACATACGGCGACGCATAGAAGGCTTAGTGTAATTGCCAGCTTCATTAACACGGGACTTATATTTCTTCTTAGGCATATCTCTATGGGTTAAGAGCCTGTTCTACTGCTTCGGGGAAGCTCATATCTTTAGCCCCTTCTGCTTTTTTTTGTCTCCTGATCTTATGCTCTTGAGCAAGAGCTTTAGACAGTTTCATCATCCGGGGGGCGATCCCCGTCTTATCTCTAAGAGATTCACGATATTCATTATTATCTAGGAATTCTTTTGATGCTAAATCGAACTCCCCTTTAGCCATGTGTTTTAAGGTTTTAGGGGAACCGGGGAGCCCTCCACGATAATACGAAGACACAATCTGAAGTTGCAGCTCTGGTTGGAAATCAAAGAAACCTTTTCCAAACCTATCCAAGACGAGTTTAATTTTTTTGCCTGAGTCTTTACGGGCCAGATCTACGACCTCTTTGTCGGTGAGAGTTTTGTTATAAAAGTCAGATTTCTCATAAGCTTTTTGAGAGCCGTCGCCAATTAAATGCCCCACACCTATAGTCCATTTGCCCTTACTATCTTTGTAAGGTTTCTTTATTTTCTCTTTGTAAGGGCCGACCTCTTCTGTCCAAAGCTCTTCCATTAGCTTATCAATACTAAAAGCGGGTTTAAAAGGGCTCACTAATGCTGTTTTTGGTCCTTCAGGCATTTCTTAATTATCTTTGAATCGTTTCGTGAATCTGTTCCAAGCGGGAAAAAAAATCTCATCCATACAGCGGACGATGGCTTCTTCTTCATATGTCTCACAATAAGTAAGGCCGGAAATACCTAGAGCGGCATGAACCATCTCATGTCGGATCGTCTCAATGAGATCTTTCCCTTTCAGGGTTTTGTCTATCTCTATGAGTTTGCGGCGGTGGGAATACACACCATAGCAGTCATCATCACCTAAATCTCTGAATCGGATTCGGACCCGAACCCCACCCATGGTTATGCTTTTGGGGACACTCATCCTCCTGCGAATCTTTCAATCGCACGGGCGTAGACCCCAACTAAGGCCCCGCGATTGTGGTTAATCATGTCCCACTCTTCTTCATTGCTCCCAAAAAATGGTTCAGCAATCACAGCTACAGGGCGCACCTTTCGCAACAGGTAGGAGCCACGTTGATTTCGTGTCCTTGGCTTCGGACCCCTAACTTTCATGTCGGGGAAAGAAGCGGACATTTCATCGCTTAAGATACTGGCAAACTTCTTGCCGCCTTTACTCGTGTGCCAGTAAAGCCATTCGTGCCCAGAGGCTGATGGACCGGCGGAATTAAAATGCAACTCAATGACTGCGTCGATGTCGTCTTCTACCAGCTTACGGGCTAGGTAGTTGATCCCACCTACGTAGCTTTTAGCGGGGTATTGGTCGTATATTTTATAATCGACCGACAACACGCTGGAAATACGCCGCACGATATCGCGGTTGAAATCCCACTCAGAGAGAATGTAGTCGCCTACAGTATAGGCTCCTTGGTCTCTTAACCGAGAGTGTCCGACTGCCAATCCAATCTTCATTTTTTAAGAATGCGATAGAGTGAAGCCAGCCCCACAGCGATGCCCACGATGAGCGACCCCACTCGTAGCCAGTATTCGAACTGCTCCTGCATACTTGTGATCAGCCCAATGACGGGTGCTGCCATTCCGATTAAAGAATCAAATATTCGGGTGTTGATCATTTGTCGCTCCCAATAATAACCGCACGGCGGTATGAGTAGTCGCTGTGAAACTTGTGGTCTTTCCGACCCACCAAACTACCTTCGCAGAAATCATACATTTTCCCCTCGATCAGAGTGATCGTCGGAGGATCGTACAAGGCGCTTGCGTTCGCGGTCGATGCGTTGGGCAACTCGTTCCATGAGCAACTTGCTAGCGGGATCACCAATAGATGCGAGAGCATCAAGACGATCTTCCAAGGCGTCGAGATGTCTGTCTCTTTGCAGTCGCACATATTCAACATAGGCTTGAAGAGCAGCAGTTAGCAGTTGGAAGAATGTCTTCACTTAGACTTCGCCTTACCCACATTCAGGGCGAGCCAGCTAATGACGCCTGAAATCCTTTGCACCCATTTGTTATCCGATTCATTCGGTGTCATGGTTGCGACTAGTGAGGCCACCGCAATAACGCTGGCTGCAATTTGCAGGAGTTTCTCTGCGTTCTCTGTAATGTATTCGATCATTGAATTAGGGGTTACATCATATTGCTGGTGTAGTCACCCACACCAGAAGGGTCAAATTTTACAAGTGGTTTTGCTGCACCACGATGGGCGTCGAGCTGTTCGTCAAGGATAGCGCGGCAGATGCCCCAGTGGTAATTGGCGCGTTCTAGATCAGCATTGTCTTCAGCGGTGGTCCCCAGTAGAGCATGTTTGATTGCGCCTAGACTTGAGATAAAGACAACATCGGTGCTGTTTAACAGTTGCTTAAACTTTCTCTTGAGCAGCAGCCGCAAAGACATTGTGTCTGAGTCATTATTAGAAAGACGGTATCGGCGGTAACGAGTAACTTGGTTGGCTTGTTGAAGGTCAGTAGCCGCGACCAGAGAAACAGAAGATCCCTCTTCTTCCCAAGTTAGCTTAACGGGGGCAGACAAATCTTCTGTGCCAACACGGATTTCACTGATACTGGTTATATCATCAGCAGATGTAAGAAGCCCTGTTTCACCACCACAGGTAAACTTGCCCCCGTCCCCGCTAGTAGTGGCAGAGTCAGAAAGGGAAGTATTTGTGCCGTCAGAAAAAGTAACATGAACTGTACCTGAAGAAGGTAAAACTGAAGAGGGGCTAATAGGCTGTAGCTTCAACTTATACGTTTTACCCGACGCGGGTTCTTCAACAGTAGGCGTATACCCATCGTCCACAATCCCCACTGCCTGCATAACATCCCCATCATCGTCGCGCCCAAAAAGCCTATAGTCGTAGAACTGAGCTTTTACTGACTGAGGATACGAATAATCAGTTGTACTGGAATCAGGGTCTAATACAGCAGAAATAATAGACTCCGCACTATCGGGGATAGTAAAAGTCGTAGATGATGTGGTTACTACATGCTCAAAAAGCAGGTCCCGCCACATTCCCATATTATAAAGACGAGGGAGAGCTAAATTCAGTTCTTTTCTAAACTGTGGGGTCCCTTCAACACCCTGTGCTGCGGGTGACCCGCATGAAGCTTGAAGGGCGTCAGTTACCCCTTGGACAGTCAACGTGGCCATATAAGAAAGTAACAGATGGGGGGTTAGGGGTCAAGATTGACGCCCCCGCGTTAGAGTTACTTTTTAAGGGGAATTAGTGGTGTGGAAGCGGTCCATGACAACCGTGTTCCAAGATACATCGTTAGATACATTTTGGTCAATTAGTGCATCTTCAGTGACGGTCCCCAATTTTATCTTATAGACGCCTTCATCACCTCCTTCAGGCTGGCCTGTAGCATCGTTAGGGACTCCCGCAGCACGGCGATCTGTAGTGGTGGTGCCCATAGTAATGCCTCCAATAGCATTTCCTGTTGGGTCACCCACCTGAACCCAGCACTTTTCTACTTCGTTGGCTACATTCTCTGTATTAACTTTCCAACAAAGATAGACATCCCCGTAACCAACTAGCTGGTGGTATATGCTGGGGATTGTGGGGTCCATATCTTTCCAATCACTAGCCTCTGCGGGTTCTGGTCCGATTTTGGGGGTTACTTGTGTTATGTTACCTATACCTGCCTGTTTTGCCCCGCTACAATATGTGATCTGAGCGGGGCTTATGGTGCAGGTGTGGGATAAATTACCGCTACTTCCTGAATATGTGCTGCCATCGGTGGCTTTAACCCCTGATGTCGTAGATTCGTTGGGGTTATCTGTCGTAGATTCGTTGGGGCTATCGGTATTAGTAGTCGACGGGGATCCTGTGTTAGTAACAGTGGACCCTGTAGACCCCCCGTGATCGTGAGTGCTAGAACCCACTGTAGCAGGATCAATCGTATGTGTATGAGAAGTTACGCCGTGCGTGTGATTAAAAGAATGATGATGATCATGTTCATGGGTATGAACATGTTCGTGGGCGTGATCTGCATGATCAGCAATCGTGCAGGTTAAATCTTGCTGATTGAATTTTAACTCAAAAGAATCGACCCGATAGTGTAGCTCCCCGTAAGCAACCTTTGCGCCACCATCACCGTGCATCAGTGCAAACGCATGGGGGCGGTGCAGGAGTTCTCCTGCGGATCTTTCGTAAGAATGACCAGCCCCTTCAAATGATCCCTGATGAGAACCATCAGGGTAATTTGGGTCAGGGATCGGATCTAGCTCAATGGGGGCCACTTATCAAGAGGGGGTAAAAACAGTTATTACTTCTAGCAAGTAACCACCTCTGAACGGTTGTTGAGTAGCCGCCCCTATGAATGAAGGAGAAGGCCAGTCCGTTGGGTCAGAGGCCGTACACCAAGGTTTAGGAAAAGCATAGTCGCCTAGTTTGTAAACAGGGTCACCTGTTCCAATAAAATCTGTGAGAGTAATGGCTTCTGTAAGCACGTTGGAAACGCTAACGCTAAACTGAACCCCGCTGTAAGACGCGCTTGTAGTCTTAAAAACCTTCGGCGCGGGGGGAGTAAGGGGGTCTTTGCTCCATATCTGCAATACCGACATCTTAGTCGGGCCACTAAACCCATCCTTACCCTCTTTATTCCTGACAGTCACTGTGGTGCTACTACTGCCGTCTTTCTTGTTTGCAGTAGTAAATACCATGCCCCCAACCACAGAAGGCCAAGTATAATTACGGTAAGTGGTAAACTCACGGATTTTCTTGCCGTGAGTGCCATAAGTAGTGTGGTCCTCTGCATCTTGTGGGATTACATCCTGCAAAGTTACTTTCCACCAATCATGGCTTACCTGCTCTGCTTCATGGTTAATCCCTGATCTGTCCAACCCCCATACAGCCTCATCTTCCCAAGCTACTGTGCCTGCTGTCTCATTGGCTGGCGTATCAGCCCCACCTCCATGAGGTGCCCTGTATGTCTCTCCCCTGTAAACTAATTTCTCTACAGTTCGTAAAACGCCCTCTGTAGCGGGGTCCATTTTATGAGTGGATATGTCTATCCTCCTGAAATAGACTCGTTGTTCAACTACGAACAAGCCATCCAATTCTTGATCACCTATTCTCTTCTGTTGACGAGTCAGCAGAATGTAATCTTTAGAGGTAGGGGTTTCATCAGGGTCGTCATTGTTATCATAAGTAACAATGTCTTCCGCAGCAAACTGACTAGTCGGATCCGGCATAGTCTCCCCCGCCTTGTGGGAAGCATCTACATCTGAAAACCCAGATCGCAACGTGACATAAGTTCTTACTACTGTGTCGTATTTGTTGCCCCCAATATCAGCTTGACTGAACTCAAAGTTGTAATCGTCCTGCGAGGCTCTATCGGCTGCGTAGTAATACTCATACATCAGGCCATTCGCATCGGCCTGCTTGACGAAGCACAACTTGTGGTTTGGGAAGTTCTCTGTGTCAGGGTGCGCGGTCCCGTAGACAGGGAGGTTAGCCTCTATTTCTGCCGGAGTATTACCAATCTTCTGCGCATCAACCGTCTCAAAGAATAGCAGATCGGCTACCTTCGGAGAAACGAAGGAAAGGACGGACTGCCTCTGTGGGCTGGGCTGATTCCTAGATACGGGCATTTAGTCTGAAACCTCCACTTCGGGTTCCGGCTGTGGTTCATCTACAGCAAACTTAGCAGCCAGTTGCGCTGCTGCGCCTGCCACGTTAAGTCCACCAGCTTTTACTGCGATATCGATGAGCTGGACCAAGGCACTGCGTTCGTTGTCGGATAGTTCGATTTTAGCCATATGCGGGGCAACGTAAGGGGTGGGGGATCGGGGTTCAACTATTTTCTTAGGTGGAATACTTGTTAAGAATAAACCAGTTTGACCCGTCAGCTATTAAAGTAATTGATCCTCTGGCAGTCTGAGTGCCTATAATTATGCTAGAACCGTCGATGTTCTCGCTTCCTTCTGTTTGGATGTAAATATACTCAGAGTTGTCCCTGTTCTTCACATGAATCTTCCGGCCCGCTACGCAATCGGCTGACGCAAGCGTCAGGTAACGGAAGGTGCTCATGCTGTGAAAGAGGATCACCGAGTCGCTCCGCGTGGTGGTATAGTTACTGTCGTTTACTAACGTGGTGCTATAATTGAGGGCCTTGGAAAAGACAACCTGTTCAGTTCCGCCGTCTACGCGGAAGTATTCTGTCGTCGCAGATCCGGTTCCGTCGTCTGAGTAGAAGCGAATGTCGGCGTTTGTAGCATTCTGTCTGAGCGTCCAGTTTCCGGTGCTGTTCTCCCACTGGAGAGAGCTGCCAGTGTGCCGGACTGTTGCATCCGTGTCCGCACCAAGCTGTAGCTCGTCGTCGTCCCCGAGGCTGAGGTGTCCGTCGACCTTGGCATTGCCCGCGACCTCGAGCTTTTCGGAGGGATTATTAGTTCCGATTCCCAAGTTTCCGTCTTGGTCTATACGGACCTTCTCGGAATTATTCGTGGCAAACCTTACTCCGGTGTTTTCGTAATTCCAGAAGCTAACAAGGCCTCCTGCGTTAATTCCGAAAACGAGACCAGTGCTGCCGCCCACGCCGGTGGAGTTGTTGTTGAAGTTGATATATGAGTTGCCCGCCGCTCCGTTGATCGTGAGATTTCTGTCGTTGTTGGCTTCAATGCCAATGCCTACGTTGCCGCCGAAGGTTCCGTTTCCGGATGCTGCAACGTTGCCGGAGGAGTCGATAGCGAGCATCTCCGCACTCCCCGGATTTGATCCAGTGTTAATCTTGAACTTATCGCCGTCGCCATTGTCGATTCCCGCCGACCATGCTTGAGCCGCAACCTGAAATTTCAGAGAGGCGTCTCCACCTCCCGCAGATTCAATCTCCATCTTGGCCGCTGACGCTCCGTAAAGGTGAAGCTGTTCCTGTGGCGTGGCGGTCCCGATGCCGACGTTGCCATCAGAAGACTCAACATGCAGGGCGGAGGCACTAGTCGATGACTTGACTGTAAAATCAAAACTGCTGGATGATGTTGCGTTTACAACAGCCCCGTTAGAACCAAGAGTTATTGTCTCACCGCCACCGCCAGCGCCATTGCGAAGAGTGAGTGCGCTTGCCGAGAACTCGATCCCTTGGTTATTTTGGCTAGCGGTTCCTGAAATGTTACCGTCTACGGTAATGTTACCCGTCAACAGATTCCCTGCCGTCCCACTAAAGATCTCGTTGGAGTTCGTCGCGCTCGTCAGGAATGTAAACGCATCCTCGCTATCGTCGTAACCCATGAAGCCGGTCTTCTGGGCACCGTCGTGGTAAAAGAATTCTATGCCGCGATCTTTTGAGTCATCGAGCGCGTCAGTCCGCTGCTGACCACCAAGCGAGAAGATCGGGTCATCAATCGTGATTACGGTTGAGTTGAAAGTGGTGGCATCTCCGTTGACCTCAAGCTCCCCGTTGACGAATAACTTATTGGCGCTCTGATCCCACTGCATGTATTTGTCAGCGGTATCCCCGAAGAACTTTACGTCGTGGCCGGTGCCGTCAACGCCGACATTAAGGTCGCCTAAGATGGTGCCCCCTGCGTTCAGACCTATTGGCCCATCTGAAACTACGGTTACCTGATCGAGACTTTGAGTAACTGTGACTGACTCATTGGCCATTGTTAAACTACTTCAGGGGTTATGTCGAAAGTTAAGCGTATGTGGTGAATCACTTCACCACTAGTAAAGGTGCTGTTATCGGCTATTCTTAAATCCCCGATTACAGTGATGGACTCATTAGGGAGGGCAGTAGATTGGGCAGTCGTCCATTTTAAATTTATGTTGGGGGCACTAGAACCAAGAATAATTCGTAAACCAGAATTACCAGCAACTCCGGTTAAGGTGTCAATTATAGCGCCCGTCAAAGAACGACGGATAACAAGTTGAGCCGACTTATTAGAACTAAGATCAACAACACTACCTCCAGAGTCTTTAAATGTTACATCGATCTGCTGCTGCTGCCCGCGCTGTAATTGAATGTTAGCCATAGTTCACTAATCAAGGGTGGGTGAGGCCCATTCTTCAGTTTGCAAAATAGCTAAGATCTCAGAATGAGTGTATGTTGTTTTGCCCGCCAGAAAGTCTGGGGTGTCTCCTTCAAATTTAACAAAGGTCTTATCTCCGTCTACGGAGAACCGCAAGGTGTCAGCAGAGGTTTCCATTACCTCACCAAAGTTGATGTCATCAACCTCGTCTTCGTTAAGGATTACGTAGGTTCTCATGATGGAACGTCTTCTTCAATTGAGGCTCCGTTGATCAACTCAGCCGTTGCACCGTTGATTTGTTTCACTGACACATTAGAAATTTTCATATACTTGCCTTGGCTTAGCCTTCTGCCTTCAAGGTAATCAATGTAGGAGTTCTTTTTGTAGACTAGTGTTTTAGTCCCATTTCCTGTTCCTTGCAGATAACCTGAAGAGGTGTTGTTTATTCTCACAAAGACATAAGCGTCAGGGTCGTCTGTTTCTACATCAAACGTAAGCAGATAAAAACTGTCGGTTGTAGGCGTTGCGGTGAGGATGCTGTTTTCAGAGGCAGAGGTTCGAAGATAAACAAACCATCCATTACTGTCCCCGCTTGCAGTGCGCTCACACCGCATGAAATTATCTCCAAAGGTCAGTGTGTTTCCGCTATACACATACCAGTTGTCTGAATCATAGACGTCCGAAATGACCATTTCGCTACCAAGGGAGGTGTCAATTTGGTCAAACACAAACTTGTTATTGGTGCTCCAACCTGACCCATCAGCCACTGGATCTGTTCCGTCCCCCATCCGCCACCATTTGGTAGGATTAAGTGATGAAATGTCAGAGGGCACCCCACTGTTGTAAATAGCTGACACATTGCCTGCGCTCAAAACACTGTCCCACACGGCAAACTCATCCATATTTCCCAACAAATATGCAAAATGTGTATAGCGAGTTCCAATGGTCAAGGTGGAGGCTGCTGTGCCTAAAGACACACTGCCCTTTGTGTTATCTAACGACCCATCAACGTAGAGTTTGCATTCACTCGCAGATGAACTGTAGGTGATCGCGATGTGGTGCCACGCATTGATTGAAATTTCTGAGCTATCGTCGAAGGCATTTGAGATTAATTTGTACCCGGAGCCTTGGTCAGACGTGTGGACATAAATCGCGCTTGTATTTGAAGCGTCTCTTGCGTCAAAAGCGTAACGTGTTCCCGCCGCAGAACGGTTAATCCAATAAGAAACCGTAAAGCTTGATGGCAGTTGATAATTGACGGTCATTCTGTCATTGGCCCCGTCAAACGCAGCCGAATAGGCGTTAGTAAACGAAACTAACGGCACAAAGCCGCCTGTGGACAAACCCGATGACAGTCCTAAACGCATTAAGCAGCATTGTAAGCAATGACGCGGCCAGCCGCCAAAGTAAACCCGCTGATCTGCCCGTAGATTGTTACACCTTTGGGAATGGTATCAGCAGAGGCGACAATCGTGTCTGTATTTGAAATAGCGGACCCGTCTACCTGACTCTTGTTCAACTCAGGCCATGTGATGGCACTAAAATAAGTTGCGTCATCAAGTGAGGTAATAGCGCAAAAGTCGCCGGTCACAGGACTGCCCGCAGCCGTGACGTATGCAGCTCCGGCTTGTCCGAAGGATTGTTTGTCGATGTTCGTTGTTGCCATGATTGTTGGTTTTTAAATTACGATGCTTCAGTTTGAACAAGGAGGTAGCGGAATTCTACGCTTTCGTTATTTCCACCACTACGGACTCTTACGTTGCTTAAATTACCAAAACCTCCGTGTTTTGATCCCACTGAAAAAAGAGCCGTAGTTTGAGGTTTTACGATTAAATCGAAATTAGTGCCGCCGTCTAAAGAAATATTTAAATTTTTGTAGTGGGTATTGGAGCCACCTGTTTGAACCGCTTCGTCGTTACGAATCAGAATCATTGCGTTACAGTTACTAGTATCTACTTCTCCAGTTACTAATCCTGTGCTCGTCGTGGACGAGTCAGCAATGACTTGCGATTGAACGGAAAAACTGGTGGCAGTATCCCCTGAAGTAATTGAGTCAGAAAAATTCAGGGTAATATCGCCAACAGTTAGCTGAACTGTGTGGGCTATCGTTTTAGCGGCCATGACTTACTTTACAAGGTTAGGGGATGTGATTCAAGGCTTGTGCTTGGACATCATTTTCTCAACGACCATTAGAAACCCGCCACTTTTGCCTTCTTTATCCTCCTCCATCTTTCCGTCGTGACTGCTCATAACGTAATCGTGGACTGAATCTAGATAGTCGTTGGCGAGGATGATCTTTTTTTTAACCCATTCTTCTTCAAGATGGGGTGTAGAACATCCAGATAAATGCTTCAAAAGCTCACACGCATTATGGTGCAGGTGGTTAAGCTGATGCATGACCATCTTGTGGCCGTCATCAACTTTTCCACCCTTGGCTTCAGGAGAGTCCACAGGGACCATTTTACTTTCCCCTTCCATCACTCCATCTCCCTGAACATTTTCAAGGCGAACTGATTAGGGTTGAGGTCGGCATAGTCTTCGTCAGCCATCTTTTCGGCAATCTGCTCCATGAGCATAGCGTGGTCTTCGGACTCTGGGTCAAACTCTACCCCGAAGATAACCATGAAAAGCTCTTCGGCTTTTTGCATCAAGTCCTCTGGAGCTTCTTCTGGAGCTTCTTCTGGAGCTTCTTCTGGAGCTTCTTCTGGAGCTTCTTCTGGAGCTTCTTCTGGAGCT
>MDTD01147284.1_pt1 | contig 50248 bp, 47 predicted proteins | sample 811221 | NCBI WGS metagenome assembly MDTD01 (sample SAMN05326646, study PRJNA326480) | marine metagenome | isolation source: seawater | place: Pacific Ocean: South West | collected 2011 | reverse complement strand
GACGTGCAGAGCATCCAGGTCACCGACCTCCTGGCGCAGCAATACCGGTCCGGGCCGGTCGAAAGCCGCTTCATCGTTTCCCAGACGCTGATGGTCCGGTCGCCCGACATCGACGCGATCGCAGCTGCGAGCCAGCGGATCGGCGACCTGGTCGATGCCGGGGTCGTGCTCAGCGCCGACAACCCGATGATGTCGGGTCCGATCTACCTGTTCACCAGGCTCACCGACCTCAAGCCGGCGATGATCGCCGAGGCGACCGCCAACGCCCGCCAGGGCGCCGAACAGTTCGCGGCGGACTCGGGCAGCCATCTCGGCGGCATCAGGCGCGCCAACCAGGGCGTATTCCAGATTCTCGCCCGCGACAACGCACCGGGTATCATGGAGGAAACGCAGATCCTGAAGACGGTCCGCGTCGTCTCGACGATCGACTACTACCTGGAAGACTGACGCCGATGCTCAGAAGGTCCCGCCACACCAGCCGTCCGGGCCAACCGAGCCGGCCAATACGAGCCTGATGTCGACGCCGGCCTTCGCCGCCCGCCGCGGCACCGTCTCTTTCTCCGATACCATCCAGGACTTGAGCAGCGGCGCAGTCGTCGCCGTGGTCACCGTCTGCTACTGCCTCTCCTACGCGGCCCTGATCTTCGCCGGCGATCTGGCACCCGCCTTGCCGCTGGGAATCGGTGCGGTGTTCGCGGGCGCCGGGGTCTGCGCCATCGTCGTCGCCGCGATGAGCTCGCTGAAGACGGCTATCGCCGGGCCGGATGCGCCGACCATGGCCATCACCAGCGCCGTCGCCGGATCGATTGCGGCCACTTACCCGGATGCCGGTGCGCCCAATGCAGTCGCCACGGTGATGGTGACCATCGGCCTCGCCACCGGCGCCACCGGCATCGCCCTTTGCGTCCTGGGCGTGCTGAAGCTCGGCCGGTGGATCCGCTATGTCCCCTACCCTGTCATCGGCGGCTTTCTCGCGGCCTCGGGCTGGCTGCTCTCCGCCGGCGCAATCAAGGTGGTGACGGGGATCAAGGTCGACCTCGACCACCTCGCCGCCTTTGCCGAAGCCGACAAGCTAACCCATATCGCCGCAGCAGCGGTTTACGCCGCCATTCTCATGTTCGTTCTTAACAGGTGGCGGCATTTCCTTGCGCTGCCGACCCTTCTCGTGGCCGGAGGTACCGTCGCGTTCGCCATCATGGCAGCGCTCGGTCTGGATGTTCCGCAGGCCAAGCTCCAGGGGTGGCTGCTCGACGTGCCGTCGGAGACTGCGATGTCGGTGCCGTGGATCGACGGCAGTCTCGGGTTCGTCGACTGGAACCGGATCTTCAGCCAGTCCGGCAACCTCGCGGCGATCGTCGCGGTGACGACGATCATCGTCCTGGTCAACGCCACCGGCATCGAAGTCGAGGGGCGGCAGGATGCCGACCTCAACCGTGAACTCCGTAGCAGCGGCACCGCCAATATCGTCAGCGGGCTGATCGGCGGCGTGATCAGCAATCTGTCGCTCAACCGCACGATCCTGAATGCCCGTGCCGGCGCCACCTCGCGGATGAGCGGCGTTATCTCCGGCATCCTGACCCTGGTGATCCTGTTCGCCGGCACCCGGTTCGCGGGTTTCATCCCCGTGCCGATCCTGGGCGGCCTGCTGTTGTTCATGGGCGTATCGCTGCTGTTCAACTGGGTGATCAAGTCCCGCCGCCGGCTGGGGCCCGGCGATTACCTGCTGATCCTGGCGATCTTTCTGGTAGCGGTCCGCTTCGGCTATGCCGCCGGCGTCCTCGTCGGCGTGGTGGCGGCAAGCGTGATGTTCGCCGTCACCTACAGCCGTGTCCGGGTGGTGAAGCACGAACTGGCAGGGAACGAGTTCAGCAGCACGGTCGATCGGCCGGCGGAACAGGCTTCCGAGCTCAGACGCCACGGCAACCGCATCCATATTCTGTGGCTGCAGGGCTACGTCTTCTTCGGATCGGCCTACAACCTGCTGGAAGAGATCAAGCGGCGGGTGGAGTCGCGCGAAACCGCTCTGGGCTGGATCGTCCTCGATTTCCACATGGTGAGTGGCCTCGATTCGTCCGCGATCTACAGCTTCGTCCGCCTGAGGCAGTTTGCCGAGGACCACCGCCTGACGCTGGTCCTGACGGGCCTCCCTGCGTCGGTCGAAAACGCGATGCGCCGCCAGAAAGTCCTGGTCGAGAGAGACACGGTCGTCCGCCAGTTCCCCGACCTCGATCTCGCGCTCGAATGGTGCGAGGAAGCGCTGCTGGGCTCAACCGAACCGGATGCGGAATCCCATGATCCTTTCGACAATTGGCTGGCGTCCGAGATGGGCGATCCCGCCATCGCCCAACGCTTCATGTCGATCCTGGAACCACTGGACCTCGACCCCGGTTCTTCTCTTTTCAAACAGGGCGATCCGGCTGATGCGCTCTATCTGATTCGGAACGGCCGCGTCAGCGTGGTCATGGCCGACCTCGACGGCCGGCAGATCCGTCTCCGCAGCATGATCGGCCGGACGGTCGTCGGCGAGATGGGCTACTACCGCAGCCAGCCGCGAACGGCGTCGGTCGTCGCCGATATTCCCACCACCGCCTACCGCCTGTCGGTCGACCGACTGCGCCGGATGGAAAGCGAGCAGCCGGAGATCGCCGCCGCCTTCCACACCATGATCGTCCGGGTGCTGGCAGACCGCCTCAGCTTCGCCAATACCGAGATCGCCGCCTTGCAGCGGTGATCACACGGCCGCTCATCGTCGGCTGTAGAGACACATCATCGTATCGACCGCGTGGCGAACCACCCGCTCGGTCCGTTCCGGCGACGGCCTGCTCTCGACTCCCAGCAAAGCCCTGAGCTGAAGGTGGCCGGTCAGCATGCCGTAGAACTGTTCCGCAGCGAACATGGTATCCGGCACGTTCATGCGGCCGGCGGCATTCTGTTCGTTCAGATAGCCCGAAATCGCCGCGACGATCCGCGACGGCCCGCTTTCGTACGTGACGCGGCCGAGCTTCGGAAACCGCGCGACCTCGGCCATCAGCGCCCGATAGAGCGACAGCGAGGACGGCGCCAGCATGATGTCGACGAACTGACGGGCGATCGCGGTGAGCGTGGCGCGCGGATCGTCGGCGCCGGCTTCAGGCCATGAGAAAGGCGACAGCAGACGGCGGCAACGCTCCTCGATGATGGCGCCGAAAAGCGCCGCCTTGCCGCCGAAGTGGTGATAGATCGTCTGCTTCGAGACCTCCGCCTCCCTGGCGATGGCGTCCATGCTGGCACGCCCGTAGCCGTCCCGTAGAAATACGGTTGTCGCCGCCGCGATGATCGATGCCCGCTTCCGGTCGGACCGTTCGGTCCGACAGCCAACCGACTCCGCTACCGTCATACCCCGCCTGCTGCCCGTACCATTTTGATCTGCGTTCCACGCATAAGCGCCACACTTGACGCCTCGTGCAATCCGGTCATCCTAATGGACCGGACGGTCTAGTCCAATAAGGAGCCGCCGGATGCATCGTTCCTCAGCCCGATCGCGCGGGCGACCATTGCTCGCAGTGCTTGTCACTGTCGGGTTGTCCCTGCCGATCGCAGCCGTTCTGGCGCAGGAAGGTCGGCCGGCCGTGCAGGTCGAGGCACAGGCGATCGAGCCCGTGCCGCTGGTCGAGGCCGTTTCCGCGATCGGGACCCTCAATTCGAACGAGGCCGTCGTCGTCAGGCCGGAGATCGACGGGCGGATCGTCGAGATCGCCTTCGAGGAAGGCGAACCGGTCGCCAAGGGCGACGTGCTGGTGAAGCTCGATTCCGAGATCTACCGCACCCAGCTCGCCGAGGCGCAAGCCAGGGCGGAGCTGAGTGCGCGGAACTACGAACGCGCCAAAGCCCTGTTCGACAAGGGGCACGGCAGCGCCCAGACGCTGGACGAGGCCCAGGCCCAGCGCCGCGCCGACCAGGCAGCCGTCGCCGTCGCCAACGCCTGGCTCGGCAAGACGACCATCGCCGCACCGTTCGACGGCATCGTCGGCCTGCGGCATGTGAGCGTCGGCGACTACGTCCGGGCCGGCGAAGACATCGTCAATCTGGAGAACATCAACCCGCTGAAGGTCGATTTCAGCCTGCCCGAGCGCTACCTGCGCGTCGTCTCGGAAGGACGGACGGTTGACCTCGAGCTCGATGCCTTTCCTGGCGAGCACTATTCGGGGACCGTCTACGCGATCAATCCGAAGATCGATCCCGGCGGCCGCAGCGTGGCGGTCCGCGCGACACTCGACAATTCCGAAGGCCGGCTCCGTCCCGGCCTGTTCGCGCGCGTGAAACTGATCGTCGACCAGCGCCAGACCGCCCTCGTGGTGCCTGAAGAGGCGATCGTTCCGCGCGGCGACGAGCGGTTCGTTTTCGTCGTCCGGGATGGAACGGCCCACATGACCAAGGTCGAGCTGGGCCTGCGCCAGACCGGCCGCGTCGAGGTCGTCGACGGACTGACCGCTGGTGACATCGTGGTCACCGCCGGCCACGCGAAGATCCGCGATGGCAGCGCGGTCGACATCCGTGCCCCGGCGACCGAAGAGAAAGCGCCGGTTTCCTCGGTGGGCAACGCCGAGCGCGCCTCTTGAAGCTCTCCACCCTCTGCGTCAGGCGTCCCGTCTTCGCGACGGTGATGAGCCTGATTCTGATGCTGGTGGGCCTCGTGGCCTATCAGCGCCTGCCCGTTCGGGAGTTTCCGGACATCGACGCTCCCGTCGTCACCGTCGAGACGAGCTACCGAGGCGCCGACGCCAAGATCGTGGAGACCCAAGTCACCAAGGTCCTGGAAGACTCACTCGCCGGCATCGAGGGCATCGACTTCATGACCTCGATCAGCCGACCCGAGCAGAGCCAGATCACCCTCAACTTCAATCTCGACCGCGAACCGAATGCCGCAGCGGCCGACGTCCGCGACCGGGTCGGGCGCGTCCGCGACAATCTGCCCGACGAGATCGACGAACCGGTGATCCAGAAGGTCGAGGCGGATGCCCAGGCGATGATGTACCTCGCCTTCACCAGCGACCGCCACACGCCGCCCGAGATCACCGACTATGCCGACCGCTACGTGAAGGACCGGCTGCAGGTGCTGCCCGGGGTGTCGGAAGCACGGATCTTCGGGGAGAGACGCTTCTCGATGCGGATCTGGCTCGATCCGGATCGGCTCGCCAGCCACAACCTGACGCCCCAGGCGGTCGAGGACGCGCTGCGCAGCCAGAACGTCGAGATTCCCGCCGGCCGTATCGAGAGCACCGACCGGGAGTTCTCGGTTCTCGCCGAAACCGACCTCCAGACGCCCGCCGAATTCGACGACTTGGTCCTGAAGCGGGAGAACGGCTACCTCGTACGTCTCGCCGACGTCGGCTATGCCGAAATCGGCCCCGAGGACGAACGCCGGACGGTCCGCTACAACGGTGAAACCGCCATTGCCATCGGCGTGATCAAGCAGGCCACGGCCAATCCCCTCGACGTATCGCACGCTATCTACGCCGCGGTGCCGGAGATCACCCGAAGCCTGCCGGAGGGGATGAAGGTCAGCGTCGCCTACGACTCGACCGTCTTCATCGACGAGTCGATCAGCAACGTCTACCACACCATCGCCGAGGCGATCGTGCTGGTGGTGCTGATCATCTTCGTCTTCCTGCGTTCGGTGCGGGCGACACTGATCCCGCTGGTCACTATCCCGATCTCGCTGATCGGCGCCTGCGCGCTGATGTACCTGCTGGGCTTCAGCATCAACACGCTGACCCTGCTGTCGATGGTGCTGGCGATCGGCCTGGTGGTCGACGACTCGATCGTCATGCTGGAGAACATTTACCGACATATCGAGGAAGGCCAGACGCCGGTCCAGGCTGCCCTCAAAGGCAGTGGCGAGATCGGTTTCGCCATCGTCGCCATGACCCTGACGCTGGTCGCGGTCTACGTTCCGATCGGCTTCATGACCGGCACCACCGGCCGGCTGTTCACCGAGTTCGCCTGGGCGCTGGCCGGCGCCGTGCTGGTGTCGGGCTTCGTCGCCCTGTCGCTGTCGCCGATGATGTGCTCGCGCCTGCTGAAGAATCATTCCGGGCGCCACGGTTTCGTCTACCGCGCTGTCGAGAGCGTGCTGTCAAGCACCACGCGCGGCTACCGCCGGCTTCTCGGCTGGTCGCTGAAGGCTCGGCCGCTGGTGCTTCTGATCGGCCTCGGCGTCGCCGGCGCCGGCTATCCGATCTTCATGAACCTGACGTCGGAGCTCGCCCCGTACGAGGACCAGGGCATCATCCGCCTGTTCTACATGGCGCCCGAGGGGTCGACGATCGACTACACCGACAAATACGCGCTGCAGCTACAGCCGATCGTCGAGGACATCCCCGAGGTCGCCCACTACTTCGTCGTCTCCGGCTATCCGGTCGTGTCCCAGGGTTTGATCTTCCTCAACCTCGTTCCGTGGGACAAACGCGACCGCTCCGCCGCCGACATCGCGGCGGACCTGGGACCGAAAGCCGGCGCCAACCCGGGACTGCGGGCATTCCCCATCCTGCCGCCGCCGCTCGGACAGGCCCGGCATTCGAAGCCGGTGGAACTGGTGATCGGCACGATCCAGCCATACGACACGCTGGCCGGCTGGGTGGACGAGATCATGGCCAAGGCCGAGCAGTATCCCGGCCTCGCCAATCTCGACACCGACCTCCGGCTCAACATGCCGCAGCTCAAGATGGAGGTCGAACGCGACAAGGTCGCCGATCTCGGCATCGACATCGCCACGCTGGGGCGCACCGTGGAGACCTTGTTGGGCGGTCGCCAGGTCACCCGCTTCAAGCGCGACGGCGAACAGTACGACGTCATCGTTCAGATCGCCGACATCGATCGCACCAACCCGGACGACCTGCGCCGTATCTACGTCCGCAGCGGCGATGGCGAGCTGGTCCAACTCTCGAACCTCATCTCGATCGACGAGACCGTGGCGCCGAAGGAGCTCAACCATTTCGACCAGCTCCGCGCCGCGAAGGTGACGGCGAATCTGGCCCCCGGCTACTCGCTCGCTGACGGACTAGGTTTCCTTGAAAAGACCGTGCGGGAGGTCGTCCCGGCCGAAGCGAAGATCGACTATTCGGGTCAGTCGCGGGAGTTCAAGCGGTCGAGCGCCGACATATACCTGACCTTCGGGCTCGCCCTGGCCTTCATCTACCTGGTGCTGTCGGCGCAGTTCGAGAGTTTCGTCTATCCGTTCATCATCATGCTGACCGTACCGCTGTCGATCACCGGCGCATTGCTCGCCCTCAAATTCAGCGACGGCACCCTCAACATCTACAGCCAGGTCGGGCTGGTGACGCTGATCGGACTGATCACCAAGCACGGCATCCTGATCATCGAGTTCGCCCATCAGATCAGGGAACGCGGCGAGGACAAGCGGACGGCGGTGCTGGAAGCGGCGACACTCAGGCTCCGGCCAATCCTCATGACCACCGGCGCCATGGTCCTTGGCGCCGTGCCGCTGGCCCTCGCCGACGGTGCGGGCGCTCAGAGTCAGCAGGACATCGGATGGGTGATCGTCGGTGGGCTTCTGGTCGGAACCCTGTTCACGCTGTTCGTGATCCCGACCGTCTATACCTACCTCGTGTCCGACCGCCATCGCGCCGACGACGCGATCCGGCCGGACGAGGCGGCCGTCCCCGCGGAATAACGAAGAAGAAAGGGCCGCGCCCTCGCGCGGCCCCTTCTCCTCAGAGAATCGTGCCGTTCCTGGCCGCCATGTAGCCGAGCTCGGTCAACGGCGCCAGGGTCATGACCTTCTTCCGGAAGGTCGACCAGTTCTCGAAAATGCGTTGGCTGATCTCGTCGGTCTTGGCCGCCTCGGCCCGGACCTCAGCCGCCGAGTCGAGCATCGCCTTCATCACCTCCGGCGGAAACTTCTTAAGCTGAACGCCATGCCTGTTGAGCAGAACGTCCAGCGACTCGGCATTGCCGGTGGTCATCTCCGCCAGCATTCGGAACGCTTCGTCGCCGGCGGCGCGCTTGACGATCTCCTGGAGATCCTTGGGCAACTCGTCGAAGGCATCGCGGTTGATCGTCAGGCTCAACCCCGGCCCCGGCTCGTGCACGCCCGGTGCGTAGTAGTACTTGGCGACCTTGTGGAATCCGAAAGCGAGGTCGTTGTACGGGGCCACCCACTCCGCGGCATCGATGGTACCGCTCTGCAGGGCCGCGAGAATCTCGCCGCCCGGCAAGTTTACCGTGGTCGCTCCCAGGCGATTCAGCATCTCGCCGCCAAGGCCGGGAATCCGCATCTTAAGGCCCTGGAAGTCGCTGACTGAGTTGATCTCCTTCTGGAACCAGCCACCCACGTTCGGCCCCCCGCTCCCGGCCAGGAACCCGCGGATGCCGAACCCGGCATAGAGCTCGTCCCACAACTCCTGACCGCCGCCGAAATAGATCCAGGACGCATGCTCCTGCGCGGTCAGCCCCCCCGGCACCGAGCAGAAGAAGGGGATCATCGGATGCTTCGCGATCCAATAATAAGGCGCGTCATGCCCGCATTCCGCGGTCCCCGCCCGAACGGCGTCGAATACCTCGAACGCCGGGACCAGTTCGCCGGCCGCATAGACGCGCACCTCCAGACGGCCGTCCGACATGGCCGTGATCGACTCCGCGATCCGCTGTGACCCCGTTCCCAGTCCCGGAAAGTTCTTCGGCCAGGCGGTCACCATCTTCCACTGGAATTTCTTCTGCGCGATGGCCGGCGCGGGGAACGCACCGGCTGCAGCAGCGGTCGCGGCACCGATGCCGGCTCCCTTGAGGAAGCTTCGTCTTTTCATGGGTCATCTCCTCCGTGATCCGGCCGTGCCCGAAGCCGCCCGGTTTGTTTTTTGGTAGCGTCGGCCGATTGTCGTCTATCGACCGGGGCGCGTTCAACCCGGCGCCCAAAGTGTCGGCGCAACCACGCCCGGCCGTCCTCGACCAGGCTGCGCAGTTTCGGATAGCGGTAACCCAGCCTTTGTCTCAGAAGGCGCGCCCGCGGCGAAACCAGGGACAGCAGGTAAAGTCCGATCACCAGAAACAGGACACCCTGTAGGATTGGGAGGAACAGTCCGGCAATTCCCAGCAGAACGAACGTCCAGCCGGCGGCAGTGGTCAGGATACGGCGGAGCGCGGGACCGGAGCGCTTCCGCCTTCGCGACGATCGTGAACGCAAGGACGGCAGACCCTGTTAGCGGCCGAAGACTTGGACCAACGCCGGCCGCGAGGCGGGACGGCGACATCGAGAAATCCGCATCGGGCATCACCGCGTCGCCACTCGGCAAGCGGACCATAGCGTGCCATATGTCCCCGTGCGGAATGATTCCTGCCGAGGACCAGCGCGCGACGGCAGCCCGTCCCGCCGCTTGCCTGTTCTCTCTGCCGGAACGACCGCCATCGCCCTGTCGACCTGCACCGATACAGGAGGCTGACCGACATGACGAAACTTACCGCGAGCCATATCCGCAAACATGCACCGGATGCCGACGACACTGCGGTCGCCGACATCCTCGCCACGGGCGCATCGATCGCCGAGTTCGAGCAGGCGGCCGTCTGGGCCCGCGGCGATAGTGATATTGTCGGCGACGAGTCGCATGCGCTGACCGGCCGCATCAGGCGGGTCTACGAGATCCTGACGGAGGGAAATCGATGGGCCGAAGAACCGTGAAAGGCGCGCCGTGGCAACAGTGCGCATGACCGCACCGGAGGACGAGGCAGACCTCGCCACCATCCCCGCCGCCTGCCGCGACCATTGGTACCCGCGCCGGAGCCATTCACTGCAGTCGAGGCGGATCCGTATCGTCACGCTGATGGTGGGGATCGCCCTTCTGCTGCCTCTTTTCATCGAGGTCGCCGAACGGGGCTTCGCGGCAGGGACACCACAGGGCGACGTCCTGTTCATTGCGTCGGTCGTCCTTTACGCCCTCGTCCTCCCTTTCGCGTTGTTCGCAACCGCGCTTGGCCTGCGTGACGGCGAGGTCCATTGGCTGGCATGGCTCCGGCGGCTCGTTCTGGGTCCCATCCAGCGGTGGCGGGCGAACCGGATTCCCGACACGGCGATCACCGCCTGCGCATTGCTGATGATCGATCGCCACGGTCCCCAGGCCCTGGGCACCGCCCATGACAATGCGGCCACGGCGCGCTGGCGGGGCCAGGAAGGCGCCCGCGTGGTGTGGGAGCGGGTGGGTGCGGCGATCGGCGCGGTGCCGACGGGTATCTGCCCCGCACGCCGCCATGCAAAACCGGGCCCTTCAAGCGCAGACTGAACCGCGCCCGCCGTCCGCGCGGACTCCAATCACGCAACCAACCTCGACAGTTTTCGTTGCCTTAACAGAACAGGGCGGCAGCCCGGCTCCGTTGTGGAAGGCAACATGATCCCCGACTGGCTGACCATACTCTCCGCAGTCTCACTGACTGTCGCATTCGTCTGTGCGGCGATCATCGCCGTCGACATCGCCAAGCACCCGCAGCACATGTGGATCATGAACGTCGTCTGGCCGGTGACGGCGCTGTTCGGCAGCATCGCCGCGCTGCTCGCCTATTTCCGCTATGGACGCCTCGCCGAAGACTCGAAGGCGCGTGCCGCGATGGAGAGGGACGAGACGCCGCCTCACAAGGCGCTGACCCCGTTCCCGGTCAAGGTCGGCAAGGGCACCAGCCATTGCGGCAGCGGATGCACCCTGGGCGACATCTGCGCCGAATGGCTGGCCTTTCTGGTTCCCGCGATCGCGGTCTGGCTCGGCTGGAAGTCGATCTTTCCGGAGAAGATCTATGCGGTGTGGATCGTCGACTACATCTTCGCCTTCGCGATCGGCGTCGTGTTCCAGTACTTCACCATCGCGCCGATGCGCGGCCTGTCGCTCGGACCAGGCCTGGTCCAGGCTGTGAAGGCGGATGCCCTGTCGCTGACCGCCTGGCAGGTGGGCATGTACGGGTTCATGGCCTTCGCCCATTTCTACCTGTTCAAGACGCTTCTGGGCGCGAAGCTCGCGGTCAATACGCCCGAATTCTGGTTCATGATGCAGATCGCCATGTGGGCGGGCTTCGCGACCGCTTACCCGGTCAACTGGTGGCTGATCCGGAAGGGCATCAAGGAGAGCATGTAGGCGACGCGAAACGCGCCAGGAACGCCGCAGCGCACCGGTCGTGCCATGCGACCCGATCACCCCGCGCATGAAAGCCGACATGCCCACCGCCTCGCGACAGAAGCGGATGGAGCCAGGGATTGGCGCCCCAATCGAAACGCAGATACGCCTCACCCGGAATCCATGGGTCGTTCAGGGCATGGATCATAAGGGTCGGTCGCGCGATGCCGCCCAGGAATCGGAGCGCCGAGCATTCGGCATAATAGTTCGCGGCGTCGGCGAAACCGTTGTGGGGCGCGACGAACGTGTCGTCGAACGCAATCACCGTTCGCGCCGCGGCGATCGCCCTTCGTTCCCGGTCCGTCAGAGCGGCGATCGGCGCCGTCGCCTCCGCCTTCATCCGGGCCAGCAGCCAGCGAAGATAGACCCGGTTTCGGAACGCGTGGAAACGGTGAGCGGTCGCCGCCAGGTCGATCGGCGCCGATACCGATACGGCTGCGGCAAGCGGAGTTTCCTCCCCCGCCTCTCCCAGATATTTGAGCAGCATGTTGCCGCCCAGCGAGTAGCCGATCGCGACGACGCCCGATCCGACGAGTTCGTCGGGAAGAGCAGCGAGCACCGCCCGGAAATCGTCCGTCCGCCCCGCATGGTATTGGAAACGGCATTGAGCGCGGGAAGGGCCCGCACCGCGCAGGTTGAGCCGTAGCACGTGATACCCGGTGTCGAGCAGGAAAGCCGCCGTCCGCAGCAGATAGGTACTGCCTTCGCAGCCGGTGAGGCCGTGAAGCAGGATCGCCAGAGGCCGGTTCCCTTCGGACCTCGCTTGATGCAGCGACCCCAACAGCACGTCACCGGTGCCGTCGGGCATACGAAAAGCAAGACGTTCACCCGGATGATCGGCAAGCGACGGGACGCGCCGCCGCAGGGTGTTGCGGACCGTCTGAAGGTCGCCGCCCCACCACGGCCCCTGAGCGACGAACGGTGCAAAGTCGCCGGCCCCGCTCAGACTTCCGTCGTCAGCCACTCCCGTATGACCTCGATCTGGTCGTTCGCCATCAGTGCCGGCGCATGGCCGACGCCGGAGAACGTCACCGCGCGCGTGCTCGGCCGCCGCCGTATCATCTCTTCCAGCACATCCTCGGTCAGGAGATCCGATTCGGCGCCCCGCAGAACCAGGACCGGGCAGGCGATGGCCTCCCACAACGGCCACAGCGCGATATCGGCGATCTCTTCGCTGCGGAACGGCACGGCAATCGCCGGGTCATAGGCAGGAACCAGATCGCCGTCGTCGTCCTCACGAACCCCATACCACGTCAGATGCCGCCACTCATCGTCGCTCAGCGGACCGAAGGGAGCGTAGGCGGCGCGAAAATGCCGCTCGGCCTCGGCCATGTCCTTGAAACGCCACTCGAGCCCGACATATTGGCCGATCCGTTCCAGCGCGGCCTTGGGAATGAACGGCCCGACATCGTTCAGAACCATCTTGTCGATCCGGCCGCGCATCACTTCGGCCTCGGCGCCGGCGATCGCCATTCCGATCAGCCCGCCCATCGACGTGCCCACCCAGTCGACGGGACCGACCCTCAGACGGTCGAGCATTGTCAGAATATCCCCGACATAGGTTGGGACGCCGTAGCGCGCGGGGTCTACGAGCCTGTCGCTTTCGCCTCGGCCGGCGACATCCGGGCAGATGACCCGGAACTGGCCGGAGAGCACTTCGGCCAAGCGGTCGAAATCGCGAGCGTTGCGGGTGAGGCCATGGACACAGACGACCGTCCGTTCCGCTTCAGGCTCGCCCCATTCCACCCAGGACAGACGGCGCCGCCCGCCCTCTTCGTCTATATCAATACTGTTCCGGATCATCGATCACCACGAAGGTGTCGGGATAGAAGCCGTTGAAGCTCGACCGCATGGCGCTGGTATAAGCGCCCATGAGCCCGATCTCGATCCAGTCTCCTTCGCGAACATCCTCCGGCAACGTAAAGGGCAGAGGCAGCACGTCCTCGCCGTCGCATGTCGGACCGTAGATGGTGAACGGCACATGGGATGAAGAAGACGGCGCGCCGCCGGGGCGGATCAACCGGGTCGGCAGATCGACACGGGCGAAATGGACCTCGGAAAGGCTGCCGAACCGCCCGTCGTTGATGTAGAGGCGGTCGTCCTTGCGAAGCTGGACCTGCGCTACCAACGACACGCCGTCGGCCACCATCGCACGCCCCGGCTCGCACATCAGAACGGTCGACGAATCGAGGCCGAGCGCGCCATAGGCTTCCGAGATAACCTCGATGAACGTTTCCAGCGGCGGCGCGACTTCGTTGAGATAGGGTGCGGGGAATCCGCCGCCGACGCTCAACGACGCGATGGGCACGCCGGCCTGCGCCAGCACTTCGCCGGACAGTTCGAGCGCCGTCCGATAGGCATCGGGCGCCCGGCACTGAGAGCCGACATGGAACGAGAGACCGGCCAGACAGCCGCGCCGCGCGACTTCCTGAAGCAGGCGAACGGCGTCCTCGGGTGGCGCGCCGAACTTGGTCGACAAATCGAGCGCCGCATGCCCGGCCGGCGTCGCCAGCCTGACGCTCATCTGGACGCCCTCTCCCCCGGTCTCATCGATGATCTTGGCGACCTCGTCGATGTGATCGACGACGAAATGCCGGACTTCGTAGATCCGGTAGGCCGAACCGATGACCGACCGCGCCTTCACCGGGTGCAGGAAGTACGCCTCGGCATCGTCGAACATCTCCCACACCTGGGCGATCTCCGGCAGCGAAGCGGTATCGAAATGCCTGATTCCCGCCTCGTAGAGGGCGCCCAGGACCATCGTGCTGGGGTTGCATTTGAGCGCGTAGAGCACCCGGCCGGGCCAATGCGTCAGGAAACGCCGGGCCGAACTCCGCAACTTTTTCGGATGGACGCAATAGATGGGATAGCTCGGCTTGAGCGCCGTGACGACCGCATCGACCGAGGAAAACCGGGCATATCTCACTGACCTCGACGAACCTCCTGATGACGAACGCAGACCGCCCCGTGGTCTTGCACCCTCACATGTGGTGGGCTATGCCAGCTTGGACGCCCACCACTTCCATCATCGCCACAGTGTCGGGGAACTCTATGACGGATTCGACTTCCGGCCAGGGACCGTTGACGGGAATTGTCGTTCTCGATCTGACGCGTGTCCTCGCCGGTCCCTACTGCACCATGCTTCTCGCCGACCTGGGCGCCCGCGTGATCAAGATCGAACCGAAGACGGGCGACGATTCACGCCAATATGGTCCCTGGGTCAATGGCCGGTCCGCATACTTCATGTCGCTCAATCGTGGCAAGGAAAGTATTGCCCTCGACCTCAAGAACGACTCCGATCGCGCGGTCTTCGAAGCACTTCTGCCCCAGGCGGACGTGCTGGTCGAGAACTACCGGCCCGGCACGATGACCAAGCTGGGCTATGGATGGGAGACCCTGAAAGAGCGGTTTCCGCGACTCATCTACGCCGCAAGCTCAGGATTCGGCCAGACCGGACCCTATGCGCGCCGGCCCGCCTACGATCTCGTCGTCCAGGGCATGGGCGGAATCATGAGCCTGACCGGCCACCCCGGCGGACCGCCGACCCGTGTCGGCACCTCGGTCGGCGACATCACCGCCGGCCTGTTCACCGCCATCGGCATCAACGCCGCCCTGGTCGAGCGCAGCCGGACGGGCAAAGGGCAGATGGTGGACGTGGCGATGCTCGACTGCCAGCTCGCGATTCTCGAGAACGCCGTGGCCCGCTATTTCGCGACCGGCAAGGCACCGGCCCCGACCGGCGCCCGCCATCCGGCGATCGCGCCGTTCGAGCCGTTCGCCACATCGGACGGACATGTCGTGATCGCCGCCGGCAACGACGCCCTGTTCCGGCGCGCCTGCGAGACGTTGGGCATGCCGGAACTCGCCGACGATCCGATGTTCGCCACCAACGATGCCCGCTTCGAAAACGTTCTTGCCCTCAAAGCACGGTTCGAAGCGTTGCTGCAGGGGCAAACCACCGATCATTGGCTCGCCCTCCTCGAAGAAGCCGGGATTCCCTGCGGACCGCTCAACGACGTCGCGCAGGCGCTCAACATGGAACAAACGAAGGCGCGCAACATGGTGGTCGACATCGCGGGTGAGGAAGCGGGCGGTCTCCGCACCGCCGGCAATCCGATCAAACTCTCGGGTCACGCCGATCCCGATTTCCGCGGCCGCGCCCCCGATCTCGATGCGGATCGCGAACGCATCCTGCAGGCGCTGAACCTGCCGACCGGACAAGCCTGAACGGGACCGGCGCCCATGCCGCCATTCCGCTGGCGCCGGGCACTCGGCTGGTCCCTGATCGCGCTGTCGACCGTGCTGGTGGTGACGATGACCGCAGCGGTCATCGGCTTCTTCTGGCTGCGCGGCTCGTTGCCGATGATCAACGGCACGCTCACGGTGGCAGGTCCCGCCCAGAGGATCGATATCCTGCGGGACGATAACGGCATTCCGCATATCTATGCGGCATCCGCCGCCGATGCCTATTTCGGCCTCGGCTTCGTGCATGCGCAAGACCGGCTGTGGCAGATGGAGACAGGCCGCCGGGCCGGCGCGGGTCGGCTGTCGGAGGTCTTCGGCACCAGGACGGTCGGTATCGATCGCTATCTCAGGACCTTGGGATTGATGCGGCGGGCCGAGACGGTCGAATCCGCGTTGGATCCGGACGCCCGTGCCTTGCTCCGGGCCTATGTCGCCGGCGTCAATGCCCGCATCCGACAGGCGGCATCGCCGCCGGCGCCGGAATTCGTCCTGTTCCGCTATAGGCCCGAGGACTGGCGCCCGGCCGACTCCGCGGTGCTGGTCTCGATGATGGCCTTGCAGCTGGACGGCAATGCGCGAGACGAGCTTCTCCGCAACACCCTCACCGAACGCTTGGGTGAAGAAAAAACCGCGGCATTATGGGGCGAGCCGCCACCGCCCCCGCAACATGGCGCTGTGCTCCCTGCCGCCGCAAGCGACGCACTTGCCGCCATCATCCCGCCCGCGCCGCGCGGCCTTGGTTCCAATAACTGGGTGGTTTCCGGCGAACGAGCGGCGAACGGACGTCCTATGCTCGCCAACGACCCGCACCTGACGCTGGCCACGCCTGGCCCCTGGTATCTGGTCCATCTCGAAGCACCCGGCCTCTCGGTTGCCGGCGCCACCTTGCCGGGCGTCCCCGCGGTCATCGTCGGGCGCAACGATCGGATCGCCTGGGGCGTGACCAATACCGGAAGCGATGTCCAGGACCTGTTCGCCGAGCGTGTCGTCCCCGGCACGCCGTCGTCCTACCTGACGCCGGACGGCGTCGAAGCCTTCGCCGAACGAGAGGAGACGATCACCGTCAAGGATTCCGATCCGGTCACGCAGCGGGTGCGGGAAAGCAGGCATGGCCCGATCGTATCCGATGCCTCTCCCCTCTACGCCGCCGATGAGGGCGAAGTCGTGGCGTTGTCGTGGAGCGCGCTCGGCGAGGGGCTGCGCACCCTCCAGGCCGGATTCCGCCTTGCCGCCGCACGCGACTGGAGCGACTTCACGCATGCTCTCCGCGACTATGAAGGCCCCCAGCAGAACTTCGTCTATGGCGATCTCGACGGCCATATCGGCTTCTATGCTCCCGGCCGCATCCCGATCCGTAGCTCGGGCGACGGCAAGCGGCCCAACCGCGGCTGGACGGGCGAAGGCGACTGGACGGGCTTCATCCCCTTCGACGACCTGCCCCACGCCTTCGATCCGGACGAGGGACGGATTGCCACTGCCAATGCCCGCATCACGGGCCCGGACTATCCCTATTTCCTCACCGACGACTGGGCGGAATCTTACCGTGTCGACCGCATCGTCGCCCTTCTGGACGCGCAGCAGACCCTAAGTCCGGACGACTTCTCGGCCATCCAGAACGATGCGCTGTCTCTGTTCGCCGAAGAGTTCGCGCCGTATCTCGAGGAAGCCGAACCGAAATCCGAACCGGCCCGGGCTGCTGTCGCCCTGATCCGCGGCTGGGACCAGCAGATGCGCCGCGACCGGCCTGAACCGCTGATCTTTTCCGCCTGGTACCGCGCCCTCACCCGCCTCGTCTATGCGGACGAGCTAGGTGATGCCTTCCCCAATGCCTGGGGCTTCCGCACCAAGTTCATGAGACGTGTTCTCGATGGCGAGGAGGCGCGCTGGTGCGACGATATCGGCACCGATGCCACGGAGAGCTGTGGAACGATGGCGGAAATGGCTCTGGAAGAGGCGATCGCCGCGCTGACGACGGTCTTCGGGGACGAGCCTGCGACGTGGAAATGGGGAGACGCTCACCCGGCGGTCGCCCCCAATCAGACATTGGGGCAGATCCCGATCCTCAGCCGGCTGGTCAATCTGGCGGCGCCGCTGGACGGCGGACCGTTCACCGTCGCACAGGCGCGCTACAGGATGGCGGATTCGCCGGCCGCCTTCCCCGACATCCACGGCGTCAGCCTGCGGCTGCTCTTCGACCTCGCCTCACCCGACTCGACGCGCGCGATCCTGCCGACCGGCCAGTCGGGAAATCCGTTCTCGTCGTGGTATGATGACATGTTCCCGAAATGGCGCGACGGCACCACCGTGCCGCTGCCGATGACCCGCTCGGCCGTCGAAGCCGCAACCGCGTCCCGCCTCGAACTGGAACCGGCGGCGGAACCATGACCGTTACCGAGGAGTCCGTTTCGGCGGCGGCGGCGACGATTGCAGGCGCGGTCTGCAATACGCCCTGCCAGCACGCCCGGACGCTGTCCGAAATCACCGGCGCCGAAATCATCCTCAAATTCGAGAACCACCAGTTCACCGGCTCGTTCAAGGAGCGCGGGGCCCTGAACCGCCTGCTCTCGCTCTCGGACTCCGAACGCCGAGCCGGCGTCGTGGCGATGTCCGCCGGCAATCACGCCCAGGGCGTCGCCTATCACGCCAGGCGCCTGGGGATCCCGGCCACTATCGTCATGCCGAAGGCGACGCCGTTCATAAAGATCGAGCAGACCCGTCACCTTGGCGCCGAGATCGTCCTCGAAGGCGACGACCTGGATGCCTCGGAAGACCATGCGCGGAGCCTTGTGGGCAGCCGCGGGCTGGTCTTCATCCACCCCTATGACGATGAAGCGGTGATCGCCGGGCAGGGCACGGTCGCGCTGGAGATGCTGGCGGCCGCGCCCATGATCGACACGCTGGTCGTGCCCGTCGGCGGCGGCGGGCTGATCGCCGGCATGGCGGTGGCGGCGAAGGCCCTGAAACCGTCGATTGCCGTCATCGGTGTCGAGACGGCGGCTTTCCCGTCGATGCACCGCGCCATCCACGACCAGCCGCCGACGAAAGGGGGAACGACCGTTGCCGAGGGGATTGCGGTCAATCGCCCCGGCCGACTGACCTTTCCCTTGGTTCGCGACCATGTCGACGAGGTGATTCTCGTCGACGACGGCCAGATCGAGCGGGCTATCCTGATGCTGCTCGAAATCGAGAAGACGGTGGTCGAAGGCGCCGGCGCAATCGGTCTCGCGGCGGTTCTGAACGATCCGAAGCGGTTCAGCGGCAAGAGCGTGGGCCTGGTCCTTTCGGGAGGCAATATCGACTCGCGGCTTCTCGCGTCTCTGATCGTCCGCGGTCTGGCCCGTGTCGGACGGCTGATGCGGATCGCCGTCGACATCCCGGATTCCCCCGGCAAGCTTGCCCAGGTAGCGCAGATCATCGGCGATCTGGGAGGCAACATCGTCGAGGTGTTCCACGAGCGTGCCTTTTCCGCCCTGCCCGTCAAATCGGCGGCCCTCGTCGTGGTAATGGAGACGCGCAACACCGACCACGGCCGCCGGATCACCGACCGTCTGGCCGAGGCCGGATTCCCCAATCGGGTCCTTTCGATATCGGCGGCGACGTAGTCGTTTCCGGAGGACGCGCCGAGGACTCGATGCTCGGCCCTTGCAATCCGGCGACCCGGCCGCATGATGGCGCCATGGCTGACGGAACCGGACACGTGGCAGAGACCTTCGATCCCACCGAGGCGAGCGCCTATCCGCTGTGGACGCACGACATTGTGCGCTGGGGCGACATGGACAGCCTGGGACACGTCAACAACGCCATGTTCGGGCGTTTTCTGGAGAGCGGCCGAATCGCGATGTTCGCCGACTGGGGCTGGACGGCGTCGCAGAACGACCATGATTTCGTCATCGTGCGGCTGGCGATCGATTTCCGGGCCCAGCTCCGCTTTCCGGGAACCGTCGATTCGGGCACCAGGGTGATACGGGTCGGACGTTCGTCGATCACCCTTGCTCAGGCGCTGTTTCAGGACGGTGCCTGCGCCGCCACGGCTGAAGCGATCGTCGTCTTCATCGACCTTCGCGCCAATCGATCGGTGCCCTTGCCCGACGACCTCCGCGCGCGCATCGGGCGCTGACGCGCTCCCTTTCCCCGAGCCAGCATGAGCATCGTCGTCCCCGAACTACAGATGTGGCTGACGCTCGCCCTCGCCGCGGCGGCGATCGTCAGCTTCGCGCTCGAGAAAATCTCACTGGAACTCACCGCCGCCTTCCTGCTGGCCGGGTTGATGATCTTCTTCCAGATCTTTCCTCTGGACGACGGCGCAGGCGGCAACCTTTTGGACCCAAGTCGGCTGCTGGCGGGTTTCGCCAATCCGGGGCTGGTCACCGTTCTCGCCCTGCTGGTGATCGGACAAGCCATGGTTCAGACCGGGGCTCTCGACAGCCTGGGCGCCTACATCCACCGGCTGAGCGGCGGCAACGCCTTCCGTACCGTCGGCCTGATCCTGCTGACGTCAGTGGTCGTCAGTGCCTTTCTCAACAACACGCCGGTGGTGGTGATCTTCATTCCGATCATCGCCGCCCTGGCCGAGCGGCTCGGCCGGGCGTCGTCCAGCATGCTGATCCCGTTGAGCTACGCCTCGATTCTCGGGGGCATGATGACGCTGATCGGCACCAGCACCAACCTCCTGGTGAATGGTGTCATCACCGATCTCGGCCTGCCGCGGATCGGGTTCTTCGACTTCACCGTTCCCGGGGTCGTGCTGGCCAGCATCGGCTTCCTCTATGTCATCCTGATCGCGCCACGGCTGTTGCCCGACCGGTCTTCGATGGCAGGCAAGCTCGCAGATGCCGACGGCCGTCAGTTCATTGCCCAGGTCGAGGTGAGCGAGGATTCGCCGCTCGTCGGTGAGCGCGCGGTGGCCGGCCGCTTCAACAGCCTCCCCAACATGACCGTCCGCATGGTGCAGCGGGGCGAACATGCGCTTCTGCCGCCGTTCGAGAACCTTCAGCTCATGCCGGACGACATCATCGTCGTCGCCGCCACCCGGAAGGCGCTGACCGATGCGCTGGCGCAGAGCCGGAAGTTCCAGGGCGGGGATTCCGTGGAGTCCGCGGAAAGCGAAGAGGAGGCGCCGCGCGACCGGTTGTGGCGACCACGGCCCGAACAGATCCTCGCCGAAGTGCTGGTGGCCCCGGCGTCGCGGATGATCGGCCGCGATCTCGAACAGATCGGCTTCCGCCACCAGTTCAACTGCATCGTTCTCGGTATCCAGCGCCGGTCGCGGATGATCCGGGCACGGATGACCGAAATCCGTCTCGAAGCAGGTGATGTGCTGTTGATCCAGGGCCGCCCGCACGACATGGCCGCCCTCCGCAACAACCGCGACGTCGTGCTGATGGAGTGGTCGCAGTCCTCCCTCCCCGCCTTCGAGCACGCCCGTCTCGCCACCGGCATCTTCTTCGCCGTGGTCGCTTGCGCCGCCGTCGAAGTGGTGCCGATCGTCGTGGCGGCGGTGGTCGGCGCGGCCGTGATGATCGCATCCGGCTGCATCAATCGAAGGCAAGCCAGCCGCGCCATCGATACCCGCCTGGTGATGATCGTCGGCTCGACCCTGGCGCTCGGCAGCGCCATGCAGGAAACCGGTGCGGCGCTCTACGTCGCCCACGGGCTCGTAGAGGTCCTGGGAGACGCCTCGCCGGCCATCGTCCTGTCGGCCTTCTTCCTGCTTGTCGCGCTGTTCACCAACGTTCTCAGTAACAACGCGGCGGCCGTCCTTTTCGCACCGGTGGGGGTTGCCATCGCCCGGCAGGTGGGCGTAGACCCCATGGTGTTCGTCTATGCGGTGATCTTCGCTGCGAGCTGCTCGTTCGCCACGCCCATCGGTTATCAGACCAACCTGCTGGTCATGGCGCCCGGGCACTACCGGTTCATCGACTTCGTCCGCTGCGGCGGCCCGTTGCTGATCCTGGTATGGTTGAGTTTCTCGATTTTCGCCCCATGGTATTATCTCAACCAATAGACGGGTTACGCCCCAGGCCTCGATGAACGCGCCGATCAAGCGCCCACTTCAATTCTTCTATGGCACGGCGCCGCAGCCCTGCCCCTATCTGCCCGGACGGATCGAGACCAAGGTGGTCACCGACCTTTCCGGGCCTGACGCCAACGCCTTTCACGACGTGCTGTCGCGCGCCGGCTTCCGTCGCAGCCACGGTATCGCCTACCGGCCGACCTGCCCTGGCTGCAGCGCCTGCGTCCCGGTCCGCATCATCGTCGATGAATTCGCCGACAGCCGATCGCTCAGACGGGTGCGACGCGCCAACGCCGACCTCACGGTCCGGGAGGCGGCGGCGGTCGCGACGTTGGAGCAGTATGCCCTGTTCAAACGCTACGAGCAGGCGCGTCACGGCGACGGCGAAATGGCGCAGATGACCTTCGCCGACTACCGGGCGATGGTCGAGGAAACACCGGTCGCCACGCGGTTGATCGAATTCCGCGACGAAGCCAATGCGCTCGTCGCCGTCTGCCTGACCGACCGTCTGTCCGATGGCCTGTCCGGCGTCTACAAGTTCTTCGATCCACGACGCAGCAAGGGCAGCCTCGGGACTCATGTGATCCTCTGGCATATCGACCGGGCTGCCGAACTCGGCCTTCCGTTCGTCTATCTCGGCTACTGGATCGCCGGCTGCCGCAAGATGACGTACAAGGCCCGTTTCCAGCCCATGGAGGCCTTGGGTCCCGAGGGCTGGCAACGGTTCGAGCCGGCAGAGATCGACGACGGCGACTGACCGTCCCGGCGAGAAAGTCCCGACTCCGCCGCCGGCTGCGCTTTTCCCGACCCCGCTCACCTGCCTATACTTCCCGAAAAGGCCGTAACCCAGAACGGCCTGAAGATAGGGAGGAGCATGTTGAAACGCCGAGATTTCCTGGCCGGCGCGGGTGCCGGGGCCATTGCCGGCAGCGGTGCCGCGAAGGCCGCACGCGCAGCCCCCGCCGTCTCCTCCGGTCATTTCGAATGGAAGATGCTGACCGCCTGGCCCAAGAACTTTCCCGGGGCGGGAACGGGTGCGCAACGCATCGCCGATCGGATCGAGACGATGAGCGACGGTCGGCTGAAGATTCGTCTTTTTGCCGCCGGTGAACTGGTCCCGGCGTTCGAGCTGTTCGACGCGGTCCGCGAAGGCAATGCCGAGTGCGGGCATTCGGCCTCCTACTACTGGCTGAACAAGCACAAGGCGACGGCGTTCTTCTGCGCCCTTCCCGGCGGCCTCACCGCCACCGAGCACAACGCCTGGATCTATTTCGGCGGCGGTCTCGACCTGTGGCATGAGCTCTATGGCCAGTTCGGCCTGATCGCCTTCCCCGCCGGCGGCACCGGTGTCCAGATGGGCGGCTGGTTCCGCAAGGAAATCAATTCGCTGGCCGACATGAAGGGCCTCAAGATGCGGATGCCCGGCCTCGCGGCGGAGGTCCTGAATCGTCTGGGCGCCACCGCCGTCAACATGCCGGCCGGCGAGATCATGCCGTCGCTCCAGTCCGGCGTCATCGACGCGACCGAATGGATCGGCCCCTGGAACGACCTCGCCCTCGGCTTCTACAAGGTCGCACCCTATTACTACGGCCCCGGCTTCCATGAGGGCAATTCGGCCCAGGAACTGATGATCAACCGCGCCGCCTGGGAAGCGCTGCCGGCGGACCTTCAGGCGATCGTGCGCGGCGCGGCGGAGATGGAAAATCTCGGCATCGTCACCGAATACGTCGCCAACAATGCCGATGCGCTGAAGGTGCTGGTCGAAAAGCACAAGGTGAAGGTCGGCGCCCTGCCCGACGACGTCATGAAGGAAAGCTTCCGCATCTCCGCCGACGTCGTGGCCGAGGTGGCCGACATCGACGATATCGGCCGGCGCATCTATGAGAGCTGGAGCAAGTTCAGGAACGACGCCGTGGGCTACGCGCCACTGGCCGACTACGGCTTCAGCCGCGGCCGCGCGCTGTGAGAGGAGACGAAGCGATGGATCGACGCAGTTTCCTCGGCGCCGGCATGGCCGGCGCGGCGGGCTTCGCCCTTGGACACAGCCTGCCGCAAGGCGCCTGGGCAGCCGAACCGGAACACGACTGGAAGATGGTTCTGGCGTGGCCCAAGAACTTCCCCGGCCTCGGCACCGGTTCGGCACGTCTCGCCGAGCGCATCATGGCGATGTCGGGGGGGCGCATCCGCATCAAGATCTACGGCGGCGGCGAGCTTATCCCGCCGTTCGAATGTTTCGACGCGGTGCGGGAAAACAAGATCGAGTGCGCCCACACCACCCCCTATTACTGGATGAACAAGAACCGCAGCTTCGCCTTCTTCACCGGCGTACCGGCGGGCCTCACGGCGATGGAGCAGAACGCCTGGATCCTGCATGCCGGGGGACAGGCGCTGTGGGACGAGAGCTATGCCGAATTCGGCGTGAAGGGGCTTCTCGCCGGCAATACCTCGGTCCAGATGTTCGGGTGGTTCCGGAAGGAGATCAATTCTCTGGACGATCTCAAGGGCCTCAAGATGCGGATCGCCGGACTGGCCGGAGAAGTCTTCAACCGCATCGGCGGCACCGCGGTCAGCCTGCCGGGGTCGGAGATCATGCCGGCGCTCCAGTCTGGGGTCATCGACGCGGCGGAATGGATCGGCCCCTATAACGACCTCGCCTTCGGCTTCCACAAGATCGCCGACTACTATTACGGCCCCGGCTTCCACGAAGGCGGAAGCACCGCCGAATTCATGATTAACAAGGCGTTATGGGACACGCTTCCCGAAGACCTTCAAATGGTCGTCGAGGCAGCCTGCCTGACGGAGAACGCGCAGATGCACGCCGAGATGGCAGCCTACAACATCGGATCCATGAAGGTGCTGGTCGAAAAGCACGGCGTCGAACTGCGACAGCTTCCGGACGAGGTGACGAGCCGGCTCAACCGACTGTCGCTGGAGGTCCTGGCCGAGACCGCTGACGACGGAGACATCAATCGACGGATCTACGAGAGCTGGATCGCGTTCCGAAAAAAGGCGATCGACTACGCTCCGCTCTCCGATTTCGGCTTCGAGCGCGCTCGCGCCTTGTGATGCCTAGGTGACCGGGCTTTCGGACCCGGTCGCCACTTTCTTGGTCCTCGAATCGAGCGGCTGGCCGCAGATACGCCATAATCTCAGGCAACATGGTTGCCTCTGTTGCCGGTGCAGCGGGCGAAGTTATACCTTCGCAACAGCACAGCTTTATGAGGAGTCGTCATGGAACGCCGTTCGTTTCTCAAAGGCGCCGCGGCCGGAACGGCCGTGGCGGGAGTCGCTGCCTTCCCGGCGCCGGCGATCGCACAGCAGCGGTTCGAGTGGAAGATGCTCACCACTTGGCCCAAGAACTTCCCCGGCCTCGGCACGGGCGCGCAACGCCTCGCGGATGCGATCACCGCGGCGTCGGACGGACGGCTGACGGTCAAGCTCTATGCCGCGGGCGAACTGGTGCCGGCTTTCGAGGTCTTCGATGCGGTGCGCCAGGGCAACGCCGAATGCGGCCATGACGCCGCCTACTACTGGGTCAACAAGAACAAGAGCACGCCCTTCTTCTGCACGGTCCCCGGCGGCCTCACGGCGCAGGAGCAGAACGGCTGGCTCTATTACGGCGGCGGACAGGAGCTCTGGGACGAGCTCTATGCCGAATTCGGCCTCCGTGCCTGGGCCGCGGGAAGTTCCGGGTGCCAGATGGGTGGCTGGTTCCAGAAGGAGATCAACTCGATCGCCGACTTCAACGGGCTGACCATGCGCATTCCCGGCCTCGGCGCCGAGGTCATCAACCGGCTCGGCGCGACCGCGGTGAACATGCCGGGCGGCGAGATCATGCCGGCGCTCCAGTCCGGCGTCATCGACGCGACCGAATGGGTGGGACCCTGGAACGACCTCGCCTTCGGCTTCTACAAGGTCGCCAAGTACTATTACGGCCCCGGCTTCCACGAACCCGGATCGACCCTGTCGCTGATGGTCAACCTGGAGGCCTACGAAAAGCTTCCGAAAGACCTGCAGGAGATTGTCCGGCGCTGTGCGGCGGCCGAGAACACCATCACGCTGTCAGAGTTTTCCGCTGCCAATGCCAGAGCGCTGGACACCTTGGTGAACAAGCACAACGTCCAGGTCAGGCATTTCCCCGACGACGTCTTCCGGGCCATGATGAAGCACAGCCTCGACGTCGTCGCCGAGACCGCCTCGGAAGGCGACATCAACAAGCGCATCTACGAGAGCTGGATCAAATTCCGAAAGGAATCGATGAGCTGGGCGCCGCTCGCCGACAACGGCTACATGAACAACCGGGCGCTCCTGTCGGCGTGACCGCGGCGTGAACGGGCGCAGCCGGCTCGGCCGCGCCTGCTTCCTTTCAGGCGAGGCAAGGATGTGGCGGTTGACGGCTTTGTGCCTTCTGGCCTTCGAACCGGCCGCCGCGTTCGCGGATGAAGGCTTCTCCTGTGGAGGCGCCGATGTCCGATTCGCCTTCGAGAAGCGGACCGACGGCGGCGCGTTCGTCGAGTCCGTCGTGACCGTCGGCCAGGATGACCGGGAGACGGTCCTCCGTTACGAAAGCGCCATCGACTTCATCGGCGGCGTCTGCACCGAGGATGGACGCGGGCGGCCGGTCGTGGTGTTCCAGGCCTATTGCGGCGGGTCGGGCTGCTACGACCTCGACAACTGGGGGATCGTCGACCCCGGCGACCTCCGCGTCCTGCTGGTGCCCAACGACTGGAATCGGGAGGACGCGGAGAAGATCCTCGGCCGCCCGGTTCCCGATATCGGCCGCCCGATCTCCATCAGCGACGAAGCCCGGAGACTCGGCCTCGACTGGTGAGGCGACGGGCCGCCGGGCGTTCGTCGTCGCGGTCCGGCCGACCCGCTATCCGCCGTAAAGGAGGTCCGGCAGCCAGGTGGCCAGCGCCGGGAACAGCGCCAGGATGCCGAGCATCGCCACCTGCAGGACGACGAACGGCACGATGCCCCGATAGATCGCCATCGTCGTCACCTCGGGCGGCGCCACGCCGCGCAGATAGAACAGCGCGAAGCCGAAGGGCGGGGTCAGGAACGAGGTCTGGATGTTGATCGCGATCATGATCGCGAACCACACCGGGCTGATGTCATGGGCGAGGATCGCCGGGCCGATGATCGGCACCACGACGAAGATGATCTCCAGGAAGTCCAGGAAGAAGCCCAGGACGAACATCACCACCATGGTGAGGATGATCGCCGTGACCACACCGCCCGACAGCCCGGTGAAGAACTCGTGCACGGTGTCGTCACCGCCGAATCCGCGGAACACCAGCGAGAACATCGCCGCGCCGATCAGGATCACGAACACCATCGACGATACCCGCGCGGTCTGACGCATGACCTCGGTCAGGTTGGCGCGCGTCAGCTGTCCGCGGAGTGCCGCCAGGATCATCGCCCCAATGGCGCCGACGCCGGCCGACTCGGTCGGCGTCGCGAGCCCCACCAGGATCGACCCCAGGACGGCGACGATCAGCACCAACGGCGGGACCAGCGCTTTCAACACCCGGCCGTAGAACGCCCGCCCCGCTATCGCGTCCAGCTCTTCCCTCGGAATCGACGGCATGCGGCTGGGATAGAGCGAGCCGTAAATGATCTGCCAGGTGATGTAGAGCACCACCAGCGCAAGACCGGGGAGCAATGCGCCGACGAACAGGTCGGCGACCGATACCGGCTCGGGCGCAAAGTTTCCGGCTGCGAGCTGCGCCTGCTGGTAGGCGGCGGAAATCTGGTCACCGAGCAGAATCAGTACGATGGACGGCGGGATGATCTGGCCGAGCGTGCCGGCGGCGCAGATCGACCCGGATGCGATCGCCGGATCGTAACCGCGCTTGAGCATGGTCGGCAGGGAGAGCAGCCCCATCGTCACGACGGTCGCGCCGACGATCCCGGTGGACGCCGCGAGCAGGGCGCCCACCAGCGTCACCGATATACCGAGGCCGCCACGGACTCTGCCCATCACCAGCCCCATGGTGTCGAGCAGTTCTTCCGCCAGCTTCGAGCGCTCCAGCATCACGCCCATGAATACGAACAACGGCACCGCGATCAGCAGGTCGTTGGTCATGATGCCGTAAATGCGGTTGGGCAGAGCGGCGACGAAGGCCATCTCGAACACGCCCATGGAACTTCCGATCAACGCGAAAGCGAGCGCGACGCCGGAGAGGGTGAAGGCGACGGGGAAGCCCAGCAGCAAAAAGCCGCACAGGGCGGCGAGCATGAGAACGTCGAGGGTTTCGGCCATCAGAGGACGGGCTCCTCTTCCTCGTCGTTCAGATGTTCACGGCCCGTGAGCGTCGCCGTTCCGTGGATGACCCGTGAGACGGCTTGCAGGATCATGAGCACCGAGAAGGCCCAGATCGTCGTCTTCAGCAGGTAGACCGCATGAAGGCCGCGCTCTTCCAGCGATCCTTCGAGCTGGGCCCACGAGTTGAGGACATAGTCCCAGGAGTAGAAGAGAATCGCCGAGCAGACCGGGATCAGGAAGAAGATCGAACCGAAGATGTCGACCATCGCCTTCCTACGCTCGGACATCTTCAAATAGAAAATATCCACCCGGACATGCCCGTTATGCAGGAGCGTATAGCCAGCGCACAGCAGGAAGACGAATGCGTGCATGAACCGCACGGATTCCTGCATCCAGATGAAGCCGACATTGAAACCGTACCGCAGAACGACGATGACGACGGTGACCAGGACCATGATCAACGTGAGCCAAGAGACGGCGCGGCCCACCCAATCGTTCAACCTGTCAATGCCGCGAGCCAGAGCGCGCAACTGCTGCAATTTCCCCCCGCATCATCTTGTCGTTCTAGGACAGCCGGACTCGTATAGGACATCGCCGGGCACAAACCAAGCGATTCCGTGACTTTCCAGGCAGTTCGCGAACAGCGCGGCACGGCGGAAGACAGTTGCAACCGCGGATACGGCCGATCATCGACCCGCCGCCTCGAGCAGGTTGCATGGCCAATCAGAATACAGCCATGCACTTAACGCATGGCTTTAGGACTGGATATCAATCGATCGTTTGATTACTTCCTGAGCAGGTTGATCAACCAGTGAGCACACAACGACATCCTGGAAGGGAGATCGAACATGCGAAATTCAGTAATCGCGACGCTGGTCGCTGGTGTCTTGTCGGCCGGTATGATTGCGGGTGCCCAGGCTTCGCCTCCGCAGCGCGTCGACGCCTATATGGGTCAGCCCGCCTTCAACTCGGGGGCGTCGGTTCAGACCGTTGAGGAGGCCGCGTTGGGTGGCCGTCAGGTCAGCACCAACCGTGGCTATTGGCGTCCGCAGGCCGTCGTCGCCGAACCCCAGAGCGAAAAGGGCCGCAGCGTCCACGTTCCGTCCTTCGGACGTGTCCCGCAGGGTCCGTACGGCAGGATCGGCTGACGACTCACCGGCTCGCTCCGACACGATGACGTAATGGACCGCCGGGCCGGCAACGGCCCGGCGGTCTTCGTCTGCACCGTCAGTTACGCCCGCCGTCGAACCGGTTACTGGTCGGGAAGCCCCTCGGTGCCAAACGTCCCGCATTGCCGCGACGACCGATCCAGGCGTCGAGTTCGGTCACGGTCCTTACGCCCTCCCCCCGACGCCATGTGAGACCGTCTTCACGTTTGATGACCTTGGCGTCGGCGAGGCCGCCATCCTTGAATTTCTGGAGGATGACTCCGCGTCCACGGCCCATCGTCGGCAGTTCGTCCGCGGGGAACAGCAGCAGCTTGTGATTGTCGCCCACCACGGCAACCGTATCGCCCTCCCCCTCGATACAGAGCGCGGCCGTCCCGCCAGACGATAAGTTCAGCACCTGCCGTCCCGCGCGGGTCTGAGCAATGATCTCATCCTCCGAAACGAAGAACCCGCGTCCATCCTTAGCCGCGACCAGAAGGCGCCCGCCCGGGCGATGAACGCGGAGCGCGATGATGTCGGCTTCCTGCTCCAGGTCGATCATCAGCCTCAGGGGTTCCCCGAAACCGCGGCCCCGCGGCAGTCTGTCGCACGGCACCGTGTAGAAACGGCCGTTCGTGGCGAAGATCAGCAGCTTGTCGGTCGACTGCGCATGAAGGTGGAAACGCCCTTCGTCGCCCGCCTTGTATTTGAGATCGCCCACATTCTCGATATGCCCGCGGGTCGATCGGATCCATCCCATCTTCGAGCAGACGACGGTGATCGGCTCCCGCTCCACCATCGCTTCGAGAGGTACTTCCGTCGTTTCCGGAACGTCGCCCAGCGCAGTCCGACGGCGCCCGAGCGCGGTGTTGCCGCCGAACCGCTTGTCGATGTCGGCGACCTCGTCCGAAATCGTCCGCCATTGCAGATCCTCGTCCCCGAGAAGGGCCTCGAGCTGGTCGCGTTCTTCGCTGAGCCGGCCGTGCTCGCTCTTGAGCTCCATCTCCTCCAGCTTGCGAAGATTGCGGAGGCGCATGTTGAGCACCGCCTCGGCCTGAACCTCGGTCAGGTCGAAGGTCGCCATCAGGGCGGCCTTCGGCTGGTCCTCCTCGCGAACGATGCGGATCACCTCGTCGATATTGAGATAGACGACGAGATAGCCTTCGAGGATCTCCAGCCGCCGGCCGATCGTCTCCAGCCGGTGGCGGGACCGGCGGCAAAGAACCTCGCGGCGATGGTCGAGGAAGGCCTGCAGCACCTGGCGGAGGTTCATCACCCCCGGCACCGTGTGCGCATCGACCACGTTCATGTTGAGCGGGATGCGGACCTCGAGGTCGCTCACCCGGAACAGCGCTTCCATCAGCGCCTCCGGCTCGACGGTCCGGCTCTTGGGTTCCAGCACCAGCCGGACGTCTTCGGTCGACTCGTCGCGAAGGTCGGCGAGCCAAGGCAGCTTTCGCGCGGCCAGAAGCTCCGCGATCCGCTCCACGATCCGCGACTTCTGGACCTGATAGGGAATCTCGGTGACGACCAGCACCCACTGGCCGTGCTTGAGCTTCTCGACCTCCCACCGCGCCCTGAGCCTGAATGCCCCGCGGCCGGTGGAATAGGACTGGACGATGCTTTCCGGCGGCTCGACCAGCACGCCGCCGGTGGGGAAGTCAGGCCCCTTGATGTAGCCGACAAGAGTCTCGATCGATGCGCCGGGGTGCTTGATCAGGTGGCGGAGCGCGCCGCAAATCTCGCCGACATTGTGCGGCGGAACGCTGGTCGCCATGCCGACGGCGATGCCGGTCGAGCCGTTGGCGAGGAGGTTCGGAAACCGTGCCGGCAGCACCACCGGCTCCTCCTCCTCCCCGTCGTAATTGGGGCGGAAGTCGACGGTATCCTCGTCGATGCCGACGAGAAGCGCTTCGGCCACCTCGGTCAGCCGCGCTTCCGTGTAGCGCATCGCCGCCGCGTTATCGCCGTCGATATTGCCGAAATTCCCCTGACCGTCGACCAGCGGGTATCGTACCGCGAACTCCTGGGCCAGCCTTACCATAGCGTCGTAGACTGCCGCCTCACCGTGGGGGTGGTAGCGGCCGATGACGTCACCGACGACGCGCGCGCACTTCTTGAAGCCCGAGCGCGGGTCGAGGCGAAGCTGGCGCATCGCAAAGAGCAGACGGCGATGGACGGGCTTCAGGCCGTCCCGGACGTCGGGCAGCGACCGCGACACGATGGTCGACATCGCATAGGCGAGGTAGCGCTCGCTCAGCGCTTCGGCGAAGGGGGTCGGGCGAATGTCTCCGGCGGGCGTATCTTGGTTCATGCGCCTTCTTTATCACAAGATTTTGTGGCTTCGCGAGCGAATGCATCCCATAAGCGGTCTCGTGCCGCCGGCAGGCCCCGCTCGCCTGCCGGAATGGCGCGCGCCAGGAAGAAGCCGGTCAGCTTGAGGCCGTCGCGGATCGCCACGGCGCCTCCCTCGCCTTCGCCCCTCAGGAACGCGGGTAGCGGCAGCAGCTTCTCGCTATAGGGGGCACCGGCCTCCGCCGAAACCGCCCGCCCGGTGCGCGGCGAGACATAAATGAGATCCTCGACCGCGCCGGTGGCGGCGCAGGCAGAGAGGTCGAGGCCGAAGCCGAGCTCGGCCAGGAGGCCGATCTCCCACCGGACATAGGCTTCGCCCCACAGGTCGGACCCTTCGAGAGTATTCAGCAGGGCCGTGAGCCCCGCATGGACCGCCGGGTGGGATTCGCGTTCCGGCAGAACCGTCTCGACGACGGCGCAGGCGGCCGAAAGGCCGGCGAGGCGCAAGCGGTCGTCGAGCAGACGCGCGGCCCGGCTCCGCACCAGTTCACAGGTCAAAGTCCCGAGATGGTCGGCAAGCCGCGCCCGCCAGTTGGCCGACACTTCATTTCCCACCTGATAGATGCCGCGCTGGCGCCGCGATGCGCCACCCCGGACCAGCCCGGCATGGCGCCCGTGCTCATGGGTCAGCAGCATCGCCAGCAGGCTGCTTTCCCCATGCGGCCTGACCGAAAGGACGATGGCCTGGTCGGTCCAGTCCATCGTCCGTCAGCGCCTCGTCAGGAGAGCCGGATCGATCAGGGGCAGCAGACGTAGATGCAGTTCTGCGGGCGGGGCGAGTCGAGGACCTCGACCTGGTTGAACCCGGCCGCCTTCACCATCTCCGTCGCCTTGTCGATTCCCCAAACCGTGCCGAGGCCGGCGCCACCGCCGGCCAGCGACACCGTCATGCAGTGCAGGATGCTGATCCCGTAATGCATCGGTGCGAACGGGTTGCCGATGTTGTCTTCGATCGCGCTGCGGAACTTGAAGTCGATCATCAGGAAATAGCCGTCGTCCTTCAGCGCACCACGGATGTTGTCGAGCACGCGCTGGGGCTCGAACTGATCGTGGATCGAATCGAAGGCGGTGATGACGTCCCATTTGGGCTCGGTCGGCAGCCGCGTGACATCCATCATCTCGAAGCGGGCGTTGGCGAGACCTTCCTCCTCGGCTGCCGCATTGCCGGCCGCGACCCCGGCCTCGCTGAGGTCGTAGCCGACGAACCGCGACTTGGGGAAGGCCCGCGCCATGACGTTGATCGCATGGCCGTCGCCGCTGCCGATATCGAGGACATCGGCGCCGGCGTTCAGGCGGTCATGGAGCCCCTCGACCCGGCCGAGAAAATCGTCGACCAGATGGTTGTCGTAGATACGGCGCCAGACGTCGGAGGAGAAACAGGTGAACTCCGGCCAGTATTCGGAATAGGGCACGCCGCCGCCGTGGCGGAACGATTCGATCACGCCGGGAACATGCTTGCCGAAATGGTTGAGAATGCGGCTGACCGGAGCGAGGTTGCGGGCCGAGCCGCCGGTCAGGAACGCGGCATGTTCCTCCGGCAGGGAAAAGATCCCCGCTTCCGGCCGGTAGTCGAAGATCTCTGCCGTGACCATCGCCCCCAGCCACTCGCGGACATAACGTTCGGTAAGGTTGGTCCGTTCGGCGAGCTCCTGGCAGGTTGCCGGTCCTTCCGCCGCCGCCTCGAACAGGCCGGTCTCGTAACCGATATGCAGCATGTTCGTCAGCATGCTGCCCGTGTAGATGTCCCTCAGGCGCTCCGCAAAAGGGCGCTTTGCCACTAGGCCGTCGTCCATCGCTACCTCCCAGTCCGCATCAGCCGCCGGCGGTTTCGCCGCCGATCGGGCCATAGAAGATCACCCATGTGCCGAAATCGTCCGAGAACTCTTCGAAGCGGTGCTCGACGTTCGCCGGAACGAACAAAATATCGCCAGCCTCGAATCGTTCGCGGCTATCGCCGTTGACGAACCAGCCCTCGCCCGACATCACGACGTAGAGCTCATCGCGATCGTGGGGCGTCTGGGCATCGACACCCCGCGGCGCGTACCAGCGCACCTCCATGCTGCCATGGGCAAGCACTTGCGCCGACCGCCGGCCTTCGGGCACCGGGAGCGCCCTGGCGAGCGCGACACTGGCATGCCGACGTCCGTTTTCCACGTCCCGCCTCCTCGCCGGTCAGACGTTGAATTCTAGGCCGAGGTCCCGATAGCGCTCGGGATCGTTGCCCCAGTTCTCGCGCACCTTCACATGCAGGAACAGATGGACGCGCCGTCCGAGCAACCGCTCCAGCTCCGTGCGCGCCGCACTGCCGATCTTCTTGGCCATCGCACCGCCCTTGCCGAGAACGATCGCCTTCTGCCCTTCGCGCTCGACATAGATGGTCTGGTCGATTCGCACCGAGCCGTCCTTCCGCTCCTGCCACATCTCGGTCGAAACCGCCGTGGCGTAGGGAAGCTCCTGACTTAAGAGCAGATAAAGCTTCTCGCGGGTAATCTCGGCCGCGAGGACGCGCAGCGGAATGTCGCCAGCCTGATCCGGCGAATACATCCACGGGCCCTCCGGTGCCGACGCGGCGAGGCTGTCGCGAAGCGTATTCACGCCATCCCCGGTGAGCGCGGAAATCATGAAGATCTCGTCGATGACTCCCGTCGCGTCGAGGGCCTCAGCCAACCGCAACAGCTCGGGCTTCGGTACCAGATCGATCTTGTTGACCACGGCCGACGCTTTCCGGCCGTTTTGGCTCAGGCCGTCGAGGATACGCCGGGTATCCCGGCAGATGCCACGCTTCGCATCGATCAGCAAAAGGACCCGGTCGGCGTCCGACGCACCGCGCCAGGCCGCCTGGACCATCGCCCGGTCGAGGCGGCGCTTGGGCTCGAACACGCCGGGCGTGTCGATCAGGACGAGCTGAGTCTCGTCCGCCATGGCGATCCCCACCACCCGGCTGCGGGTCGTCTGGACCTTGGGCGTCACGATCGAAACCTTCGATCCGACCATGCGGTTGACCAGGGTCGACTTGCCGACGTTCGGGGCGCCGACCAGGGCGACGAAACCGCAGCGCTGTTTCTTTTCTTCCAAACTCAAGACGACACCTTAGCCAGCAGAATCTCGGCTGCCGCCTGCTCGGCCGTCCGCTTCGACGGACCGGTGGCGATGGCGGGCTCCAGATCGGCGATGCGGACCTCGACCTCGAACACCGGGCTGTGCGCCGGTCCGGTGCTGGCGAGGGTCCGATACTGCGGCAGCGGCTTGCCGAGTCCCTGGGCCCATTCCTGAAGAGCGGTTTTCGCGTCGCGCGGCGGCTTGCGAGCCGATTTGAGCTTGGGCAGCCAGTGCGCCTCGATGAAGGCGCGTGCCTTTTCGATGCCGGCATCACGGTAGAGCGCCCCGATCAGCGCTTCGCAGGCATCCGCGAGGTTGGCGGGATTGTCGCGCCCGCCGCTCTCATCCTCGCCACGCGCCATCAGGAGATGGTCGCCAAGGCCGATGTCGTGCGCGACGTCCGCCAGGGAATCCCGACAGACCAACGCGGCATAGCGCTGAGCGAGCTTCCCCTCCGCTTCGTTGGGAAAGGCTTCGAACAACAGGTCTGCGACCACCAGCCCCAGAACCCGGTCGCCCAGGAACTCCAACCTTTCGTAACTCGACCCGACGTCACGCCGGGTTACGACGCTGGGGTGGGTCAGGGCTGAACGCAACAAGGCGCGATCCGAGAACCGATGGCCGAGCGCCTCCCCCACCTCTTCCGCGATGTCGCCGTTCGCCTCGTTCACAACGTATTGCCGAAGCGGTCGAAGCGGATGGCGAAGGGCCACTTCCAGATCTCCCACAAAGCGGCACTGCCGTTCGTCGAGAAGAACAGAACCTCGGCGCGCCCGATCAGGTTTTCCGCCGGGATGTATCCGACATTATCGAGGACGCGGCTGTCGGAGGAGTTGTCCCGGTTGTCGCCCATCGCGAAATAGTGGCCGGGCGGGACTTCGTAGACCTCGGTGTTGTCCAGGATCCCGTTCGAGTCACGATCGAGCACGTAGTATGAAACGTCGTTCGGCAGGGTCTCGCGATAACGGCGGACACGCTCGCGGTTGCCGAAGCGATCCTCGATCACGAAGTCCTCGACGCGCTCGCGCGGCACGGCTTCTCCGTTGATGTAGAGGATGCTGTCCTTCACCTGGATACGGTCGCCCGGCAAGCCGACGATACGCTTGATGTAATCGGTCTTGTTGTCGCGCGGCAGCTTGAAGACGACGACATCGCCCCGTTCGGGCGCCGATCCTAAAACACGCCCTGAGAACGGCGGAAAGCTCAACGGAAACGAATAGCGGCTGTAGCCGTAGGCGTATTTGGACACGAACAGGTAATCGCCGATCAGCAGTGTCGGGATCATCGACCCGGACGGGATATTGAACGGCTCGAACGCGAAAGTGCGAACGAGAAGGGCTATCAGAACCGCGTAGACGACCGTCTTGACGGTTTCGAGAAAGCCGCCCTTCTTTCGCTCCGCGTTGACGTTTTCTCTAGAAGCCATTGATCCAGATACACCTAATGGACATGGGTATTATCGTAGGAAGGCATGACGGCGACACGGCTCTCATAGAGGCGGAACCGCTGATATGATGACGATGGCGTAGGCCATCCCGGCGTCGTCGGTGATGCTGAGGTCGATCCGGGCCTCCATCCCGGACGGCGTCAATTCGGCCAACCGCAGCGCCGCCCCGCCGGTCAACGCCAGCGTAGGCTTGCCACCCGGCAGGTTGACCACACCGAGATCCCGCCAGAACACCCCGCGCCGAAAGCCGGTTCCCAACGCTTTCGAGCATGCTTCTTTCGCGGCGAAACGGCGGGCATAGCTTGCAGCCCGGTTCAGTCGCCGATCGGACTTCGCCCGCTCGATGTCGGTAAAGATACGGCCTACGAATCGGTCACCGAAACGCTCCAGGGTTCGCTCGATGCGGCTGGTGTCGCAGATATCCTGACCAATTCCCAAGATCATCGCGCGCAGGCCCCGTGCCTCATACCGCGACCGTTCCGCCGCCTCCGCTTCGCGCGTCATCCATAAGCGCGCGCATGCGGTGAATGGTGCTGTCGAGGCCGGCGAAGATCGCCTCGCCGATGAGGAAATGGCCGATGTTCAACTCCACCACCTCGGGGATTGCCGCCACCGGCCGAACGGTTTCGAATGTCAGACCGTGCCCGGCATGCACTTCGAGCCCGAGGGCCGCTGCGCGCTTCGCCGCGCTTCGAAGCCGTTCCAGCGCGTCGGAGCGGTGGCCTTCGACCGCGTCACAATAGGCGCCTGTATGCAGTTCCACCACCGGTGCGCCCAGAGCATGAGCGACGGCAATCTGCACCGGATCCGGGTCGATGAACAGCGAAACGCGGATACCGGCATCGCTCAACGCCTTGATGACCGGCCCCAGATGACCGTGATTGGCCGCAACGTCGAGGCCGCCTTCGGTGGTGAGTTCCGCGCGCTTTTCGGGAACCAGGCAAGCCGCAAGCGGGCGTGTCGCCAGCGCGATGCCCAGCATCTCGTCCGTGGCCGCCATCTCCAGATTCAGCGGCAGGGCGATCTCTGCCTTCAGCCGGCGAATGTCCTCTTCCGAGATATGCCGCCTGTCTTCCCGCAGATGCGCGGTGATCCCGTCTGCGCCGGCGTCGGCTGCCAGGCGAGCGGCCCGGACGGGGTCCGGATGGCGGCCACCGCGAGCATTTCGAATGGTCGCGACGTGATCGATGTTGACGCCGAGCCGCAGCGGACGGTCAGTCATTTCTCTACCATGGAACCGGAAGCAGCGACCCGTTTTCGCGCCGCCTGACGTTTCTTCGCTCTGATCTGCTGATAGCGCGCGACAATACGACGCAACGGGTAAAATGTCGCGAACCAACTGGCGATGCCGATCGGAATGCCGCCGACCAGGGTCGGCCACACGATGGGCCAGACATCGGCCACTGCGGCGACAGGATCGTGCCAGACGGTCTCACCGATATGGCCGAAGGCCCGCATCAGTTCGGTCGCGCTCAGCCCGTCGAACCCCAGCAGCCATTCACCGACCCGGTAGCTCGCCAGCCACATGAACGGAAAGGTCCACGGATTGCCGACCGTGGTGCCGATGAACGCCGCCAGAACGTTCCCGCCGATGATCCAGGCGAGAAAAATCGACATCGCCGAATGCAACCCGAACAGCGGTGTGAACGAGACCGCCACACCACAGGAAAGCCCGCTGGCAATGCTGTAGGGCGAGCCCGGCAGACGCGCCACCCGGTGCGCGATATAGGTGACCGCACGCCTCCAGCCGCTTCGCGGCCAAAGGAAATTGCTGACCCGAAGATGGACCGGGCGGCGCCTACGGCGTCCGAACACGGTGGCGCTGCCGGCTCATCGGGTCTCCGTCACCCACGCGCTCTTTCCACCTGATAGATGGCCGGATCGGCACGAAGCGCCGCGATGAGGCTGGTCAGGTGGGCGAGATCGCTCACTTCGACATCAACGAGGATCTCGAAGAAGTCAGGCGAGCGATTGGTGATGCGTAGATTCGAAATATTGCATCGGCTGCGCGCAATCGTCGTCGTCAACGCCCCCAGACTGCCCGGTTCGTTGTTAATAACGGCGGCGATGCGGCCGACATGAATTTCGTGAGCGTCGCCGTCGATGTCCCAGGAAACGTCGACCCACAGTTCCGGCGTGTGGCTGAACTGCTCCAGGATCTCGCAGTCGATGGTATGGACCGTGAGTCCCTTGCCTTCCGTGACGAGCCCGACGATCCGGTCGCCCGGAAGCGGCGTGCAGCAGTCCGCGAGGTGAACCGCCATGCCGGCGGTCAGGCCACGGATCGGCACCGGGTTCTCTCGTTTCGCCCGCTGGCTGGCGCGTGCGCGGGTCAGCGGCACGACCTTGCGCCGACCGTCACCGTTCTGGTCGCCGGGGATAACCGCTTCGAAGACCTGACGCCCGGTCACATTGCCCCTGCCAACCGCGATGAACAGCTCGTCGGCGTTGCGGAGCTTGAACTTGCCGAGAGCCGGCGCCAGCGCACCGTCGTGCAGCGCCCTCTCCTCCGTCGCGAAGGTTTTCTCGACGATCGATCGCCCGAGCCGCAGATACTCGGCCTCCTGTTGTGACCTTACGAAACGGCGAATGCGGGCGCGGGCTCGGCCGGTGACGACGAACGATTCCCAGCTCGGCTGCGGCGTCTGTCCACTGGATCGCAGGATTTCCACCTGATCGCCGCTGGCGAGCGGCGTCCTGAGCGGGGCGTGACGACCGTTGATCTTGGCGCCGACGCAGGTATCGCCGACGTCGGAATGGACCGCATACGCGAAGTCCACCGCCGTCGCGCCGCGCGGAAGGGCGATCACCTCGCCCTTGGGCGTGAAGCAGAAGACCTGATCGGAGAACATCTCGAGCTTGGTCTGCTCAAGGAACTCCTCGGGCTCGGCCGCGTGCTCGACGATCTCCAGAAGCTCCCGCAGCCACTGATACTGCTTCCCTTCGTGGACGGCAGGCTTACCGTCGGAGGTCTTGTAGGCCCAATGGGCGGCAAGGCCGTACTCCGCCACCTCGTGCATCTCGGTGGTGCGAATCTGGACCTCGATCTTCACCTTCCGCGGCCCCATCACTGCCGTGTGCAGCGACCGGTACCCGTTCCGCTTGGGAACGCTCACATAGTCTTTGAAGCGCCCGTGAACGGCCTGATAGTGCGTGTGGATCGACGCCAGGGCGCGATAGCAGGTGGGGATATCGGCGACGATCACGCGGAAGGCGACGACGTCGGCAATCTGCTCGAAGTCGACGTTCTTCTGCTCCATCTTCCGCCAGATGGAATAGGGCCGCTTCTCGCGCCCCGACACCTCGGCTTCGATGCCGTCCTGGTCCAAGGTCGTTTCCAGCTCGGAGAGGATGTCTGCGACCTGCCCGGCGCCGCGCTCGCGGAGAAACTCGAGGCGCTTGGTGATCGTGTCGTGCCATTCGGGCCAGAGCTCGCGGAACGCCAGATCCTCGAGTTCGTCCTTCATCCCCTGCATGCCGATCCGTTCGGCCAGCGGCGCGAAAATGTCCATCGTTTCGCGAGCGATGCGCTTCCGCCGTTCGGGCCGCTTGACGTAATGCAGGGTCCGCATGTTGTGCAAACGGTCGGCGAGCTTGACCAGCAGGACGCGGATGTCCTCGGACATCGCCAGCAAGAGCTTGCGGAAGTTCTCAGCCTGCCGCTGGGTATCGGACTGGAGTTCGAGCTTGGAAAGCTTGGTGACGCCATCGACGAGGCGGGCGATATCCGCGCCGAAGGACTTCTTGATCTCCTCGCGCGTCGCGACCTTGTCCTCCACCGTGTCGTGGAGCAGAGCGGTCACGATCGAGGCGGAATCGAGCTTGAGCTCGGTCAGGATGCCTGCGACTTCGAGCGGGTGCGAGAAATAGGGGTCACCCGACTCGCGGGTCTGTGAACCATGACGAACCATCGAGAAGACATAGGCACGGTTCAGCGCCTCCTCGTCCGCCTTCGGGTCATATGCCTTGACCCGCTCGACCAGTTCGTACTGACGGATCATTGCCCTAAACCTGACCGACTCCAACAAGGGCGCTTCACCGTCCCGCGCCTGCCGGATCGGGCGGCGGCTGACCCGCCTGAGCTGAAACGTTCTTCCGACGGCGCGGATCGCCTCGTCACAGGGGCGAAAGGCGACGTCCGGGGCCGAACCGGGGGCAGGCTTCGCGGAAGAGCCCGGTTATCCCCCGGAATAACGGCTTATTCTTAATTAATTCGTGTCGTCGCCCTCGCCGGCCTCAGGCGCTTCACCCATTGCCGAAATATCCTCGGCCTCTTCACTGCCGGCGCTTTCGTCATCCTGCTCTTCGTCCTGAGGCGCGAAAACCCGGCGGCCGGTCTCGATCCCATCGGACGGCTGGATCTGCTCCATGGCATCGGAAGACATATCATCGTCCTCCTCCGGCTCGTCCACTTCGGCATGCTTCTGGAAGCCGTGAATGAGGGCGTGACGCAGATCGTCGAGGCTCACCTCTTCCTCGGCGATCTCTCGCAACGCGACGACCGGGTTCTTGTCGTTGTCGCGATCCACGTTGGGGCGTACGCCGGCAGAGAGGTCACGCGACCGCTGCGCCGCCAGCATCACCAGCTCGAAACGATTGGGAACCCGGACAACACAGTCTTCGACAGTTACGCGCGCCATACTCGAATCACTCCGCGATCTTCGGAAAAAAGAAAGTTGGGGAAGATATACGCACTCGATTACAGGTTCAACAAGACCGCACGCTGCCGGCGCGCCGGAAAAAGTCGCCGAGGACGACTATCTTTCATCGAAAGGCAGGGCCGTCTGGTCCGACGGCAATGCCGCGAGCAACCTGTCGACGCTCTGCCCGGAGCGCGGGTCGCGCCAGTCCGGCGCCACATCGGCCAAGGGCTTGAGCACGAAAGCGCGTTCGTAAAGACGCGGATGGGGTAACACCAATCCCGCCGCCGTGTCTGTCTCGGCCGTCACGCGGTCGTCCCATGCGAGAAGATCGAGGTCGATCACCCGAGGCCCCCACCGCTCCAATCGCCGCCGGCCCATGGCCGCCTCGATGCTCAGCAAGGCATCGAGGGTGTCCCGGGCGTCGAGGGTCGTCTCGATTCGCGCGACTCCATTCACGAACCAGGGCTGATCCGAGGCGGGAACCGGGGCGGTGCGATACCAGCGGGACAGGTCGACGACGGTCATGCCGACTTCCGGGAAGCGTGCGAGCGCCGCGCGGCAGACCCCGATCGGTTCGCCCCAAGGCGCCGCGGGAAGGTTGCTTCCCAGTCCGATTAGCTTCAACCGCTTGTCTCCCCTGCCCCCCTTGTGTAAGTCCCTTCTGGAACTAACTTCATAATCACGCGACGAACGGCCCCATCGTTAAGGTATTTTTTCGGCATTCACTGCCGCGACGGCGCCGGCGTTCATTCCGCGCAACTAAAGGACTGCTATGAACAAGTTCTATCCTCAGGAAAGAATTGCCCTATTTATTGATGGATCCAACTTATATAACGCGGCACGGGCGCTGGGTTTTGATATCGACTATAAACGTCTGCTCGAACTTTTCGCGAGTAAGGCGAATTTGGTGCGAGCGTTCTACTATACCGCGCTGCTCGACGATCAGGAGTACTCACCGATCCGCCCTCTGGTCGACTGGCTCGACTATAACGGCTACACGATGGTGACCAAGCCGACCAAGGAGTTCACCGACTCCTACGGCCGGCGGAAGATCAAGGGCAATATGGATATCGAGCTGGCGATCGACGTCATGGAGATCGCCGATAAGATCGACCACATCGTCCTCTTCTCCGGCGACGGCGACTTCCGCCGTCTCGTCGAAGCGGTCCAGCGCAAAGCCGTCAGGGTTTCGGTGGTCAGCACCGTCCGCTCGCAGCCGCCGATGGTTGCCGACGAGCTTCGCCGTCAAGCCGACATGTTCATCGAGCTCCAGGATCTCGAAAGCCTGATCGCCCGCGAAGGCCACCACCATCGCGATAGCGACCACCACCGCGATCTCGACGTCGGCAACGACGACGCCCGCTTGGCGCGGGCCGCCAACTTCCGGACCGATTGAGCGTGGCCGATACCGGGCAAGAAGAGCCCGGCCCCGCACACGACTGCCCGCTCTGCCCACGTCTCGTCGACTTCCGCAGAGAGAACCGCGCGAAGTTCCCAGATTGGTACAATGCGCCGGTGCCGGCCTTCGGTGCTATCGGTGCGCGGCTTCTGGTCGTCGGATTGGCCCCCGGCCTTCGCGGGGCCAATCGGACCGGCCGTCCGTTCACGGGCGATTACGCGGGGGACCTGCTTTACCCGACCCTACTCGACCACGGGTTCGCGGAAGGTGCATATGGTGCGGCCGCGGACGACGGGTTGCGGCTGGTCGACTGCCGGATCACCAACGCCGTCCGCTGCGTTCCGCCGGAGAACAAGCCGGTGGGCCGCGAGATCGGCGCCTGTCGCAGCTATCTCGAGGATGAGATCGCGGCAATGCCCGATCTCAAGGTGATCGTCGCCCTGGGAACCACAGCCCACGACTCCGTGGTCCGGACCTTGGGACTCCGGCGCGCCGCCCTCCCCTTCGGGCACGGGCGCTTTCATGATCTACCAGATAGTCAGGTGCTGGCCGACAGCTACCACTGCTCGCGCTACAACACCAATACCGGCCGCTTGACGCCGGCGATGTTCGACGCGGTCTTCGCGGAGATACGGCGCCGGCTCGACGCGCTCAGCGCGGCAGCACCGCCTCCACCGCGGTCGTAACGTCCTCCGACGTCGGCGTGACGCGGGAAGGCCAGGTTCCGGCCAATGACCCGTCCGGCGCGATCAGGTATTTGTGGAAGTTCCACCGGGGCGCCATGTCCTCGCCGAGTTCGTCCGAGATCCAGCGATAGAGCGGATGCGCCTCGGCGCCGATCACCTGGACCTTCTCGGTCAAGGGAAAGTTCACGTCGAACTTGGTCTCGCAGAATTCCTTGATTTCCTCCGAACTTCCCGGCTCCTGCTTGCCGAAATCGTTCGACGGCACCCCGAGCACGACCAAACCGCGATCGCGATAGGTCTCCCAAAGCGACTGAAGTCCTTCGTACTGCGGTGTGAAACCGCAGAAGGACGCAGTATTGACCAGCAGCACCGCCTTGCCGTCGAACGACGCCATGGGCAGTTCGGCCCCGTCGATCGAACGAAAACTGAAATCATGCGCTGTCATGGCCAACCCCATCGATGTGGTCGATCCGAGAAACGCCGCCGCAAGCATGAAGGCCGTCGTCAACCACCGCAATGACCGCATTCGCCGTTCCTCCCTCGAGGTCGTTCAGGCGTCCTGCTGCAGGATCCGCTGCTTCTGCCGGTTCCAGTCGCGCTCCTTCTCGGTCGCGCGCTTGTCGTGGAGCTTCTTGCCCCGTGCGAGGGCCAGCTCCACTTTGGCAATGCCCCGGTCGTTGAAATAGAGCGACAGCGGTATAAGCGTACTGCCCTTCTTCTTCACCGCGCCGAGCAGGCGATCGATCTCCCGCTTGTGGAGCAGAAGTTTCCGCGGGCGCACCGGCTCGTGATTGAAGCGCCCGGCCGGCCCGTACTCGGGGATATGGGCGCTCATCAGGTAGATGTCACCATCCCGCGGTTCGGCGAACGCCTCGTTCAGGCTGCCGCGCCCGGAACGAAGCGACTTCACCTCGGTGCCGACGAGCTGAATGCCCGCCTCGACCGTATCCTCGATGTAGTACTCGTGCCGTGCCTTCCGATTGCGTGCGACGACGCCCTTACTGATCAGCTGGTTGCTCGCCACGCTCCACCTTCGGCAGCCAGAAGGCCCACCTCTTCCATAGCCTGACGAACGCGCTGCTTGGTGGCGTCGGTCACCTCGACCATCGGCAGACGGAGTTCCGGCCCGCACAGACCCAGCAGGGTCGCCGCATACTTCACCGGCCCGGGGCTGGTCTCGACGAACAGCGCGTGATGCAGCGGCATCAGCTTGTCGTGGATCGCCAGGGCACCGGCGGCATCGCCCCGCATCCAGGCCTCGTGGAACGCGGCGCAGAGCTTCGGCGCGACGTTCGCCGTAACCGAGATGCAGCCATGGCCGCCATGGGCCAGGAAGCCGAGGATCGTGCCGTCCTCGCCCGAAAGCTGGCAAAAGTCGTTGCCGATCGTCATGCGGGTCAGGCTCGGCCGGGTCAGGTCGGCGGTCGCATCCTTGACGCCGACGATGTTCGGCAGCTCGGCCAGCCGCGCCATGGTCTCGACCGACATGTTCACGACCGAACGGCCCGGGATGTTGTAGATGATGACCGGCAGATCGACCGCGTCGTTGATTGCCTTGAAGTGCTGATACTGCCCTTCCGGAGTCGGCTTGTTGTAGTAGGGCATCACCACCAGTGCGCCATCGGCCCCGGCCTGCTTGGCGTGCTGGGTCAGGCTCACCGCTTCGGCGGTCGAGTTCGAACCGGTACCGGCAATCACGGGAACGCGGCCGGCCGCGGCCTCGATGCACAGCTCGACGACGCGGCGGTGCTCGACATGGCTCAGCGTCGGCGACTCGCCCGTGGTCCCCACCGGAACCAGCCCGTGCGACCCCTCTTTGATCTGCCAGTCGACCAACGACTGAAACGCCTGCTCGTCGATCTTGCCGTCGCGAAACGGCGTAATCAGCGCCGTAAGCGAGCCCTTGAACATCCTGGCCTCCTGGACTTCCATCTTTGCGCGCAACATAGCCCCTCGACAGGGGGCCAGCAAGCCGGCGAGACCCGTGTCGCGCGCAATTCCCGCCTTCGCAATTGATGGCGGAACGACGAACGTCTACAGTTTCGGGGATTCAGCTGCCGGAGGCATCATGACGATCTGGCGGGCGCTCGGTCTGGTGACGGGGTGTCTGGCGTTGTCGCTGTCATCTCTGACGGTCAGCGCCGCGCCGCAGGCTCGTCCTCCCTCTCAAACCGATTTCAATCTCGCGAAGATCGTGGTGAACGCCGCGCAGCGCGACGAATGGTCGCGCGCGAAGGCTCTGGCCGAGCGCGGTGGCGACCCGCTGACCGCCAAGATCCTGACCTGGCTGTCCCTCACCAGTCGCAAGGACTCCCCGTTCGAGGACCTCGTCGCCTTCGCGACCGAGAACCCGGACTGGCCGAACATGACGACCATCGCCTTGCGGGCGGAGGAAAATCTGCCCCTTACCCTCTCGCCGCAGTCGGTGCTCGCTTGGTTCGACGCCCATCCGCCGATCACCAACTCGGGAAAAATCAGGAAGGCCGGAGCGTACTTCGACCTGGGACAGGAAGAAGAAGGACTCCGGCTGCTGCGCGAGGGCTGGACGAACGCCGACGGCACCCCCGCTTTCGAGCTTTCGGTGCTCGGACGTTACGGCGACAAGCTCACCGTCGGGGACCATATCGCGCGGCTCGATCGCCTGATCTGGGACGGTCAGTACGAAGCGGCGAAGCGGATGTTCCCGCGTGTTCCCGACGGCTACCGCAACCTCGCCCTCGCGCGCATCAATCTGATGACCGACGAACCCGGCGTCGACCGGACGATCGCCCGCGTCCCTGACGCGCTGAGAAACGATCCCGGCCTCGCCTATGCGCGGCTGGCTTGGCGAAACCGGCGCGACCGCTATGAGGACACGCTGGAGATCCTGCTAGCGCCGCCCCCGGATCTGACGCATCCCCGCGCCTGGTGGCGCCTGCGCGAACAGACGATCCGCACGGCCTTCCAGAACGGATTCCTCGCCGACGCCTACTGGCTCGCCAGCCGGCATGCCCAGGAAGACGGGATCGGTTTCGCCGAGTCGGAGTGGATGGCGGGCTGGCTCGCACTTCGCTTCCTCAACGAACCCGCCGTCGCCTTCGAGCACTTCGTCACCATGTCCGCCGCGGTGAGCTATCCCATCAGCCTGGGGCGTGCGGCTTATTGGGCCGCCCGCGCAGCCGAGGCGATGGGTGACTCCAGCATAGCGGTCATGTGGTACGAGCGCGCCGCCCTGCAATCGACCACCTATTACGGCCAGCTCGCCGCCCAGCGCCTGGGGCAGGCACGGCTCGCCCTCCCCGTCGATCCGGTCCCGACCGCCGCAGAACGCCAGGCCTTCGCCGACCGGGAGGTGGTGAAGGCGGCAAAGCTTCTGGGACGTCTGGACGAACCATGGCTCGCCAGGCGCTTCATGACGCATCTGGCCGAGAGCGCCGCTACGCCCACCGAATATGTGCTGGCCGCCGATCTGGCAAAGGATTACGCCGACGCCTCGACGGCGATCCGGGTGAGCAAGATCGCCGCGCGCCTGGGTCTCAGCCTCGTGGACGCCGGTTTTCCGGTGATCGACATGCCGCCGCCCGCCACCATGGACCCGGGCATGGAACCGTCCGAACCGGCCCTGGTCCTGGCCGTCTCCCGCCAGGAAAGCGAGCTGCAAACGACAGCCGTCAGCCGTGCCGGCGCCCTTGGGTTGATGCAACTGATGCCGGATACGGCGGCGCATGTGGCCACCCGGCTGGGTCTCTCCTACAGCAAGGCACGCCTCACCGCCGATCCCACCTACAACATGACCCTCGGCAGCGCCTATCTCGCCTCGCTGGTCCGCGACTTCGACGGCTCGTATGCGCTCGCGCTCGCCGCCTACAACGCCGGGCCGAGCCGCGTCCGGCGCTGGCTCACAGAGCTTGGCGACCCGCGGACGGGCAAGGTGGACCCCATAGACTGGATTGAGATGATCCCCTTCTCGGAAACCCGCAACTACGTCCAGCGCGTGCTGGAGGGTCTCCAGGTCTATCGCCAGCTCTTGGGGCAGAACCCCGGCGGGGGCCGATTGACCCTGCGCGAGGACATCGTCGGCACTCCGGTCGAACGCGCCGAAGGATAACCATGACGACTGAGCAGACGGCGAGCGGCACCCTTGTGGCGCCGACCTTTGACGATGTCGTAGCGGCGGCACGACGGCTCCGCGGCCAAGCGGTGGTCACGCCGTTGCTCCGTTCCGACGCGATCGACGCCGCCTGCGGCGGGCGCCTTTTCTTCAAACCCGAAGTCCTTCAGAGGACAGGGTCTTTCAAGTTCAGAGGCGCATTCAACCGGATTTCTCAACTATCCGAAGACGAAAGAAAACGTGGCGTCGTTGCCTACTCGTCAGGCAATCATGCGCAAGGGGTCGCGGCGGCGGCATGCCAGTTGGGCGCCCCCGCGCTGATCGTCATGCCCGAGGATGCGCCTCGTGCGAAGCTGGAAGGCACCCGTAACCTCGGCGCCGACGTCGTTACCTACGACCGCTATACCCAAAGCCGCGAAGCGATCGCCGAGAGCATCGCGGCGGAGCGCGGTGCGATCATCGTTCCGCCTTTCGACCATCCGGCGGTTATCGCCGGACAGGGCACCGCAGGGCTGGAAGCCGCCAATCAATGCGCGGCGCTGGGTGTCGAACCCTCAGTGGCGCTGGTGCCTTGCGGCGGTGGCGGGCTGATCGCAGGGGTAGCGACGGCGCTGACCGCGCGCCTGCCCGGCATTCAGGTCTACGCCGTCGAGCCGGCGGGATTCGACGACACCACCCGCTCCCTGGCGGCGGGAGAGCGACAGGAGAACGACCCCGGCGCCCGGTCCGTCTGTGACGCCCTGCTCGCGCCCAAGCCCGGTGACCTCACCTTCTCGATCAACCGCCGCCTTCTTGCCGGTGGCGCGGTCGTCGACGAGACCGAGGTTGCGACCGCGATGACCGCTGCCTTCCGCCATCTGAAGCTGGTGGTGGAACCGGGGGGCGCGGTCGCCCTGGCCGCCGCCCTGGCCGGAAAGGTTGATCTGGCCGGTCGCACCGCCCTGATCGTTCTCTCGGGCGGCAACGTGGATACGGAAACCTATCGCAGAATGCTCGGCTGAGCCGCCGTCTGAGAGCGTGATGCCGACCGTCGCAGTACCAGCCAGAAAGCCGCACCGGGGATGCCGGCGGCGATCGCGGATGCGCCGAACAGAAGGGAGATCGCCAGGGCGTCGCTCGCGGCAACCCCGACGAACCCCAGCCCCACGACCATCGCCCCTTCTCTGACGCCCCACCCACCGACCGAGATCGGCACGACCGTCAGCAGGATGACGCTGGGAACGACCGCGAGGCAGGCGCCAAAGCTGACGACGATGCCGGCCGAACTGGCGAGGGCATAGACCAGCACCGGTAGCGACAGCTGCACCAGGATTGAAATGACCAGGACGGGAAGCCATCGTTGCGGCTGGCGCACCAGAGCGCCGAGATCCTCGAAAAACGCCGCGAGATGACGGATCGGTCGCCATTTGAGGCGTCCCGGCAACCGTAGCCCCGCGGCTACCAGCAGAACCGCCGTGGCGAGCCCCCCAGCCACGACCAGCGCCATGTAGAGGCGCGCCACCGGATCGTCGATCAGACGGTAAAGGAAGGGCTGCCCGGCCGTCGCCACGGCGATCAGCCCCACGAGACCGCAGAAACGATCGACCAGAACGCTGTTGACGGCGGAGCGCGAAGGCAGCCCCGCCCGGCTGCCTTCGAACATGCGGATCGCGTCGCCGCCGATGGAAGATGGGAGCGTCTGATTGAAGAAGTGGCCGGCCATGATCATCGACCACATTCTGAGGAACGACAGGCGATGCCCCTGGCCCCGGAGCACCATCTGCCAGCGCCATGCCTGCGGCAGCGACAGAACGACCAGACTCAACACGACGCCGACCAGGACCCAGACGCTGCTCCGCGCGACCACCGACCACAGAGCTGCCGTATCGACGGTCGAGACCAGGAGGGCGAGCAGGCCGAGGGATACGCCCAGTTTGACGAGAAATGCCATGCGCCGGGGCGGCCCCGATCTAGCGAGACGAAGGGCGGCTAGGTAACAGCCGGCCGTCGATACCGCAAGCTCCGCCGTCGCCCGCGGCGGCGGCGGCGCCATGACTTAGCCGCCCGAACCGGTTAGATTTCCGTCGACCCGCACCGCAGAGGGGCTGCGCCATGACCGACAATCTGAGGAAGATCCTGAGCGACATGGAAGGCATCATGGGCGACATGGTGACCGGCCAGAAGCTCCAGAACACCTTTAATTCCCAGCTCATCACCCTTCTGCAGGAGATTTCGGCCAGAACGCTGGTGATGTCGGGCGTGGTCACGGTGGTGGCGAGCGACCACGGAGTCGACAAGGACGCCGTCAAGACCTGGGTCAAGGAGCGTGTCGATCCCAATTTGCAGGGCGAGGACGTATACGCGCGGATCGAGGAAATCGTCGACGACATGCTTCCCGAGTCCTGATCTTCCCTCCCCCGACCGGAGCCGTTCCATGAACGAAGTCCTGATTTCGCCCGAGGACCGCTACGCTCGCGTCCATGTCGACGTGCTGGACAGCAGGATGGCGTATGTCGACGTGGGTGAAGGGCGACCGATCGTCTTCCTGCACGGCAACCCGACCTCGTCCTACCTGTGGCGGAACGTCATTCCCCATCTGGAAGCTCATGGCCGGTGTCTCGCCCCCGACCTGATCGGCATGGGCGAGTCCGGACCGTCCAACAACGGCAGCTACCGCTTCCACGACCATGCCGCCTATCTGGATGCCTGGCTGGCCGAACTCGGCCTCAAGGACGTGGTCTTCGTCGTCCATGACTGGGGTTCGGCCCTCGGCTTCTACTGGGCCCACCGCCACCCCGACAGCGTCCGCGGGATCGCCTATATGGAAGCGATCGTCCAATCCCTGACATGGGAAGACTGGCCGGTCGTCGCCCGCCCGGTCTTCCAGGGAATGCGCTCCCCTGCCGGCGAGGACTTGGTCCTTCAGAAGAACATCTTCGTCGAGCGGATCCTGCCGGCAAGCGTCCTGCGCGGCCTCGGCGAAGCTGAGATGGCGAACTACCGCCGCCCCTTCGCCGACCCCGGCGAGGGCCGGCGCCCGACGCTCTCTTGGCCGCGCGAGATCCCGATCGACGGGGAGCCGGCCGACGTCGTCGCGATCGTCGAGGCCTATGGGAAATGGCTCTCGACCAGCGACATCCCGAAGCTGTTCATCAATGCCGAGCCCGGCAGCATCCTGGTCGGACGGCAGCGCGAATTCTGCCGGCAATGGCCGAACCAACGCGAGGTGACCGTCCCCGGTATCCACTTCATGCAGGAAGACTCGCCCCACCATATCGGCGCGGCCGTCGCCGAGTTCGTTAAATCCTTGGACTAGCAAAGACGACAGAGTGAACATTTCCGACAAGCTGAATGCCGCCGCCGAGATCCTGGCGGACCATCGCCTCGCCGGTCGACGCTTCGACCGGTTCCCCGAAAACCTTCGCCCGGCCGATCAGGACGAGGCCTATTCGCTTCAGGCCCGCCTGCACGAGCGGTTGACCGCCAAGGGATGCGGGCCCCTTGCCGGCCGCAAGATCGGCTGCACGACGCCGGTCATGCAGGCCTATCTGAAGATCGACAGCCCTTGCGCGGGCGGCGTCTTCGCCCCGACGGCGCGGGAGCGCTACGGAATCTTCCCGTTCGAGGATTTCCGGCGCGTGGGCGTCGAATGCGAGATCGCGGTGCGCCTGGGGGCCGACCTGACACCTGCCGGCGGCCCCTACACCATCGAGACGGTGAGTCCTG
>MDTD01035925.1_pt1 | contig 50369 bp, 51 predicted proteins | sample 811221 | NCBI WGS metagenome assembly MDTD01 (sample SAMN05326646, study PRJNA326480) | marine metagenome | isolation source: seawater | place: Pacific Ocean: South West | collected 2011 | reverse complement strand
TTTATAAGTATAAATATAAATGATTTTACTTTTGCTTACAGAATTTACCCTAAGGATGCATTAAAAAAATGTAAAATTTCAGAATTTAGAAACGGATGGTCTTTAGAGCTTCTTCTATGCCCATATAAAAAAAAATATGATTTCATTGCAGTACCAACCAATTGGACAGCTAGGAGAGAAGGTGAGAAATCAAGTGCAATAAAAAATTATGTTTCTTTTTTTAAGATATTAACTTATTACTTAATTAAATGATTTATATTGCAACCACCACAATCAATAAAACTACTGAAACATTAAAAAGATTCGATAAATATAAAAATTGTAAATTAATAATTGCACTAGATAAAAAATCTAAGAAACTAACAGGACTAAAAAATTCAATAATATTAAGTACAGATTATCAGAGTAAAAAATGGCCCAAATTATCAAGACTGGTGGAATGGAATTGTATTCAAAGACGCAATTTTGCTATTTTAGAAGCTTTAGAGAGGGGTGCTACTCAAATTGCACTTATTGATGATGATAATATTCCTTATCCAAATTGGTTTAAGATAAACTTACTAAATAATAAGATATCTGCACAAAAATACACTCTAAATAAAAATATTTTTGACCCTATAGGATTAACTAATCATAAAAATTTATGGCATAGAGGGTTCCCTTTGGAGTATGTTAAAAATAGAATTTACAAAAAATCTAAAATAAAAAAAAATATTAAATTTGATATTCAAGCTGGTTTTTGGAATGGTGATCCAGATATAGATGCTGTATGTAGAATGATTAATAGGCCCGAATGTAAATTTGAGAAAGAAATTTTTCCATTTTATACTGATCAAGTGACACCGTTTAATTCTCAAAATACAATAATTAAAAGTGAAGTATTTAAGGATTATTTTTTATTCCCACATATAGGTAGAATGGATGATATTTGGGCAAGTTTTTACGTAACTAGTAAGAATTATAAAGCTATTTACGTTGAACCAACAGTATACCAGCAAAGAAATGTTCATGATCTTTTAAAGGATTTTAAACAAGAAATTATTGGATACACAAACTCATCTAAACTAGTTGATGAAATCAAAAAAGATTCCGATAATATTTATAAATTTCTTCCTAATAAAAGTGCAAAAGCATTTGATGAATGGAAAAAAATTGTACAAAAAATAATTTAATAATTAAATTTTTTCCTTATTTTTTTTGAAAAAAAATCAATACCATCTAGCGTCAAATGACCTTTATCATAATAAATTTTTTTGTTTTTAATAGAGATAGGATCACAAAATTTATTAATATGATCACATTGTATTTTTGAAAAGTCTAATAAGTCTATTTGATTTTGATCTGAATATTCAAGTAAAAAAGATCTAATTTTTCTTGAATTAAATGTTCTTTTGCTGAAATATTCATTTCCGACAATAATTTTCTCCTCTAGATTTGGTATTTGCTTATTTTGCAAAGTGAAAATATCAATTATTGTAAATTGGTCCTCAACAAGAAATTCATACCTTGGAACTAAAATTATTTTCTTATTATAACTTTTTAACCATTCAACAATTTTATTAAAATTCTTAAAATCCTTTTTATTCCATCTTGTTGAGATTATTATTATATCAGAATTTTCAATTTTGGTTTCTAAATTAATTAAATTACTATCATTACATAACTTCTTTTTTAAAAATAAATTTTCAAGACAATAAAACTGCATATTGATAAATGAAAAATCATACTCTTTAAAAAGTTTCAGATTTCTTTTAAAAATTAGATAAAAATCCGCACCATATGAATTACCAATTATTAATATTTTTTTTTGATTATTATTTAAATATTTATAATCTCCATGATTTGATAACTCTTTATTAAATTGATCAAGGTAATATTTATTATCCCATATAAAACTTTCATTTAATTTATAATTTTTATTAACTTTTGAAAAATTAGAAAAAGATTTATCAGAATTAATAAATATAAAAAAAAATAATATAGCTAAAGATAATGTGATAAATACAAAAAAATTAAAATATTTATAAAAATATTGTCCTCTCTCCCGAAAAGGTTTTTCAACATATCTATAACATAAAAATGAAATGACAAATAAAAATACAATTACAAAAAATTTATTCAAATTGTTTGCTTGTGTGAGATTTAAATATTTTACAAAGATAAAAAGTGGATAATGCCAAACATACAAGGAGTATGACATTAGTCCTGGCCACACCATAATTTTGTTCGAAAAAATATTATAAAGAAGTTTATTTTTTTCTATAAACAAAATGAAAATTGATGTCGCAAAGACAACAGGTAAAGTTTTAAAAGATGGATGAACATTCTCTTCAGAAAGAAATACAAAAGAACAAATGATTATAAAAATACTAAGTGAAATTAAAACTCTTTGAATAAATGGCTTAAAATATTTTTTATTTTCAAGCTTTACTAAATAAAAACCAATTAACAGTTCCCATAATCTAGTAAATATTAAATAAAAATTAAGATTTCCATCAAATGCTGCAAAAAAATTACTAAAAAAAAAGCTTATTAAAATTAAAATAAAAATTAAATTAAAATTTAATCTAAGATTTTTTTTTACAAAAAAATAGGCAATTACTGAAATAATAATATAAAATTGTAATTCAACGCTAAGAGACCACGTATGAATTAGTGGTTTTACTAATAAAGTATTTGCGCCATACTCATGTCCAGATATGTAAAAATGATAATTTGAAAAAAAAAATATTGATGAAAGAATTGACTTTGATAATTCTGTCATTGATGTTGGAAACAAATAAATTAATCCAAATATGCCTACAACAAAGCACATAATAAAAAGGGCTGGATAAATTCGTCTTAATCTTCTAACGATAAAAGATATGACTGAAAAATTTCCTGATCTTGTTTGATTATAAATTAGTTTTCCTATTAAATAGCCAGATATTACAAAAAAAATATCCACTCCAAGAAAACCTCCGGCAAAAGGACTTACATTTATAAAGCTTATTTCTGCATGATAAAGAATTACAGCAGTTACTGCCAAAAATCTTAAACCGTCGATTTCTGGACGATACTTAATGCTCATCTTTAATTATCTTTAGTATTTTCTTGTAAATCTACTTGTATTATCTCCACTAGTCATGCTGTCGTGAATCCATTTGTAGGTTAATTCTAGACCTTCTCTCAATTTCATTTCTGGCGCCCATCCTAGATTTTTTAATATCTTTTCATTATCACTACTTCTGCCTCTAACTCCTTTAGGCTTGTCTAATTGGTAATTTTTCTTTACTTTATAATTAGCAATATCCTCAATAATCTCAATCATCTGATTGATTGAAACTTGCTCATCACTTCCCACGTTATAAACATCATACTTTTCAGAATTAAAAACTTTCATTGTCCCTTCAATACAGTCTTTAATATATAAGAATGTTCTAGTTTGCTCTCCATCTCCCCATACATCAATTGTATTTTTTTTATTTAATTTGGCATCTATAATCTTTCTGCAAAGTGCTGCAGGAGCTTTTTCTCTCCCACCATCATATGTACCGTAAGGACCGAATATATTATGATATCTTACAACCCTAGTTTCTAATCCATAATCTTCATAAAAATGTCTACACATTCTCTCGCTAAATAGTTTTTCCCATCCATATCCATCCTCTGGGGCAGCAGGATAAGAGTCGATTTCTTTTAAACCTTCAATAAATACTTTGGATTGCTTATCTGCATTATATACACATGCGCTTGATGAAAAAAAATATTTTTTAACTTTGTTTGTTAGAGAAGATCTGCACATATTGGTATTTATTAAAACTGATAACATGCAATCGGTCTTGTTATTTTCTATAAAACCCATCCCACCCATGTTACAAGCCATGTTGAATACATAATCTACATCTTTGGTAACTAAATCTGTATTTTCCTTTTCTCTTAAATCAACTGAGTAGTTCTTATTTTCTTCGAAGAACTGACACCAATATTCAAAAGGCTTAAAATCTGCACATACAACGTTATGCCCTTCGCTCATAAATTTCTTAACTAAATGACCACCTATAAAACCACCAGCTCCACAAACTAAAATATTTGACATTAACTACTTCCTTATAATTAAAATTAAATTTGATACCAATCCAAAAAGCTTATGTTCTAGAATTTCAAAGTCTTTTATATTCAATTTAATCATAAATTCTACTAAATTTTTTTTTGATAATAAATTAAGGTTATTAATATCTGAATAAAACTTCAGTCCAAATACATTTAACAAGAAACGATGAATTTTACCTGGAAAAAAATGAATTAATGGAATTTTTGTATGGAAATCTAAAGGAAAAAACCTATTTGGTGTTTGTATAAATATAATTTTTCTAGATACTCTTAAGCATTCTTTAATAAATTGTAATTGATTTTTGCTATCTCCGACATGCTCTATTGTGGCATTACTGTGAACTATGTCAAAACTATTATCATTAAAACACATACTTCTTGCATCACCAGCTATTGTTTTTAATTCAGGATATTTGATATTTATATTTTTTAGTTTCTGATTTGATAAACAAGTAATTTTTTTTTTGTACGGATATTTTTGTATAAATATATTTTCAAAATTATCAACTATGTCGGTTGTACCAACATCTAAAACGCTATATTTCTCTGAAATTTCAAAAGAATTTGCAAAATAACCAAAAAAAATTTCACGATTTTTTTTTAGTATTTTTTTAAAAAATTTATTAACAAAAGGTAAATAAACCCAATAATTTTTATAGTAGTCTTTATTATTAGTTCTCATATAAATTAAAATATTGTATCAAAATAAATATGGCTATAGTTCTTTTTAAAAGCTTTTTCACAACTTTATTAATTTATTTTGCTGGAATTTCTTTTTCACGTTTATTTTTAAAAATCAAAGATACAAAAAATATTTTTGAACAATTGTTCATAGGTTTTTTTGTAATTGGATTTTTATCAGTTTTTCTAAATTTTTTTTTACCACTTTCTAAAGTTTTAAATTCACTTATTTTTATTTTATTTTCAATATATTCACTAACACATTTAAAAAACAATGAAATTAAAAATCTAAAAATTAATGTTATTCTAATTTTCTTAATCTCATTATTAGCAGCAATCTTAATTTTTAAGTCAGACTTATTTAGACCCGATGCAGGCTTATATCATCTACCTTTTACAAAAATTTTAAATGAAGAAAAATTAATTTTAGGTCTTTCAAATTTACATTTTAGGTTTGGTCACGCTTCTATTTTACAATACATTAATGCTACAAATAATAATTTTATTCAAAACGAAATAGGCGTAATATTTCCAATTTCTATTCTAGTTTCTACATTTGTAATATTTTTATTTTTTGAAGTAAAAAAAATAACTTATTTGAAAGATCGCTCTTACCAATATTTATTAATTTTAATTTTATTTTTCTCAATAACTTTTCTTGAGAGGTATAGTGATTACGGAAATGATGCTGCGGGGTTTATTTACTCGATACTATGCATAATTTATTTTTTTAAAATACAAAATTTAAATTCTGAAGACGATATCAAAAAATTTAATTTACTAATTTTATTTTCTGTATTTGCTTTTCTAAATAAAACTTTTTTAATTTTATTTTTGATACTGCCATTATTATTAGTTAATAAAAAACATTTATTTGAAATTTTTAAAAATAGAACAGTTATTTTTAGTTCAATTTTTTTAATACTATGGTTTATAAAAAATATACTTCTAACTGGCTGTATAATTTATCCATCACCATCGACTTGTTTTAATTTTTTATGGACAGATATTGAAAAAATAAAATATTACAATATTGCTGGTGAAGCAGCAGCAAAAGGTTATCTAGACATCATAAAATACAAAATCTTAGACACACAAATTGAAATGTATGAATTTAATAAAAATTTTTACTGGTTTAAAATATGGTCAGAATTTCATTTATTTAAAATTATTGAAAAAATATTACCATTGTTAATATTTATTTTGCTTATTTTTTTATATAAATTTTTTTCGAAAAAATCCGAAAACAGATTAATAAATAAAAAAATTTATGATTTATTTTTTTTCACTTTATTTGGAACTGCTATTTGGTTTTATAAATTTCCTTTATATAGGTATGGTACATCATATTTAATATTATTGATTATAATTCTTATAGTTATAATTTTTTCAAAACTTAAATTTAGTTTTTTAAAAAAGAAAGAATTAATTTTTTTATCTTATTTTTTCGTAATTATTTTTTTAGGTTTAAATTTTAATAGAATATTTAAATCTTTCCAAACTCATGAGAATTTAGCAAATATCTACAGTATGGGAAAAATTATTTCTTATAAAAAAAAGACAGTTAATAATCAGTATTATTATTTTGCTGACTCAGAGTGTATGTACACAAAAAATCTTTGTACTCATTTAAATGTAAACTTGAAATTTACAAAAAAATTGAATTACAAAATTTTTTACTAAAAAATTTATTTCACAATATATTTTTTATACCAAGAAATACTTTCTTCTATGCCTCTTTCAAAGGAATATTTTGGCTTCCAATTAAAATAATGAGTTATTTTTTTACAATCCATAAATTGATAAGGAATTTCTCCTTTCGTTTTTTTTGATCTCATCAATTTTAAAATTTTTTCTAATTCTTTCTTTTTATTATTTTGAATTAAAATTTTCTCAATTATTTTTTTAACAGTAATTGGCCTATTAGTGCCTGCATTGAATATTTCTCCACTATATTTTTTTTTATTCTGATATAGTTTTTTTGAAAGTAATAAATAAATTGAAACTATATCTTTAACGTAAATAAAATCTCTTATTGCAGTTCCATCACCTCTAGGTGTAAATTTTTTATTTGATAGTATAGTTCTTATAATATCAGGTATAAGAGCTGAAAAATTTAATTGGCCTGGACCAAAAATATTTGTAAATCTTGTTATTATTATTGGTATATTAAAAAGTTCACCTGAAAAAGATTTACTAATTATGTCACTACATGCTTTAGAGACCTCATAAGGATAAGATGCTTTTAATTTATAATCCTCTTTATATGGTAATAATTTCTTTGGATAAGTTCCATAAACCTTGTCTGAGGAAGCAACTATAACCGATTTAATGTTTTTTTTATTTTTTCTAATTGCCTCTAGTAAACAATAAGTACCTTTAATGTTTGTTTCAAAAGTTGAAAATGGATCTATATTTGCTTTTCCAACTTCTACCTGTGCTGCTAAATGAAAACAAATCTCTATTTTTTTTTCTTTAAATATTTTATTAAGGTTTTTTTTGTTTGTTATATCGCTTTTAAATAATGTTACATGTTTATTGATATTTTCGTAATACAACAAACTTCTTTTATCTCTTTTTATTAGACCATAAACTTTTGCTTTTTTTTTAACTAATTCTTTTGCTATATTAGATCCTACAAATCCATCTATTCCGGTAATAAAAATTTTTTTATTTCTCCAAAAACTTTTCATTTTTTTTTCTTAAAGTATTTAATTTTTTTTTTTGCATCTTCAAGTTCTAATGCTGTATTAATTGTAATGTGATTTCCAATATGTTTAAAAGCTTTGATTTTTTGATTTTTACCCAAATTATCAAGTAAATCTTTAAATGAGTCAAATTTGTTACAAAGTTTTTTTAAGTGTTCTTTTTCGAAAATGAAATACCCTACATTTATCCATAAATTTAAGTTTGGTTTTTCTAAAAAATTTGTAACTAAAGCTTTTTTATTAAATTTAACAATACCAAAATTTGTTTTGGCCTCATGAATAGACATTGTGGGTAACTTTTTATTTTTTAAATGAAATTTAATTAACTTATCTATACTTATATCAAGTAATGTATCCCCATAGCATATCAAAATATATTTACTCTGATTTTTTAAACTTTTTTTAATTCTTGAAATTATATCTACTTTTTGACCCGTATAATAACAAGAAAAGTTTTTTCTAAAATTATTTGAGACAAAATTATAAATCTTTTCTTGCTTATAACCTGTTAGTACAGATGAATGCTGTACTTGATAACTTTTCAAATTATTTAATAAATGACCTAAAATTTCCTGACCCCCAATTTTGATTAACGGTTTAGGAATTTTATTTGTTATTGGTTTTAATCTTTCACCTCGTCCCCCACACAATATAATTGCTGATAAATTTTTTTTAAAATTTGTAAGTGTCATTATCCCTAATAAACGTTTAAATTAAATTTTCGTATAATTCCCGGTATTTGTTCACAATGTGAGTATTATTAAAACTTTTTTTTGCAATTTTTCTGCATTCTTTTTTCAAATATCCTAAATTTTTATCCTCCAAACACCATTTAATGCCCTCATATAGATCCTCTGAGTTTTTAAACTCAGCAATATAACCGTTTTTTTTGTGTATTATTATTTCTTGAATTCCTGTATTTCCAAACCCAACTGTCGGTACATTGCATGCTGCTGCTTCAAGTGCTACTTGACCAAAAGCTTCTATCAAACTTGGCATTACAACTAAGTCTACAGAAGAATAAATTTCGATTAAATCTTCTGATTGTCCAAAAAAATTTTTTGAAATTTCTGTGTGAGATATACCGAGTTTATTAAATTCTGGTGAATTTATTTTACCTAAAATTATAAGATGTAAATCATTCAACTTTTTAAATTTATTTAAAGCTTTAATTAAATAATCGAACCCTTTTTTATAATCATTAGTGCCAGCAGAAGACGAAAAGAGAATAATTTTTTTATTTCCATTAGATATTTTTTTTTTTAATTTCAAATTTTCTTTTGGCCTCCAATGATCAAAATCTAATGTACAAGGAATTACTTTTATATCTTTATTTTTGAAAATTATACTTTCTGAAGCTTTATCTGCTAGCCACTTACTTATTGCGATAGGTTGAATATCATTTCTGTAATATTTTATCTTTTTTTTAAGTATAATATTGTTTAAATTTATATTATTTTTATATAAATTTTTTTGATCATTCCAATAACTGCTTCTATTAAAACTTGAATAATTTATGTGCTCACCGCCTAGGAATGGCCACATATCAGTTAAAGTCCAAACAATTGGTTTTTTTATGTTACTAATTTGTCTTAAAGAGAGTGTCTCGTTTCCTACCCAATGTAAATTTACTAAATCAAAATCATTTATATTTATTTCATAAAAAAGTGGATTATCGAATATTGATAATGAAAAATCAGTATCAAATTTTTTTCCATAATATTTAAGAAATGAACGTAATAAATTTTTTTTAAATAAGTATTTTATTTTATTTTTATTCTTAGAAAATGATAAAACATTTTTATTTTTTTGGCTTGTTTGGCATACAGCTAACCATGAATTTAAATTATGCTTCATAAACGCTTTATGTAATCTTAAACAAGCAACTGCTGAACCACCCACAGAATCAGAATAGTTTATGTTAAGTAATTTCATAATTTTAATAAAATAAAAAAAATTTACCTTAAAGTTTAGTAGAATTTAATTACTACGTTGTTGTTTTATAGAATGTTTTAGTATAAACGAGCAAACTAAAAATGACATCAAATAACAAAAATTTCAGAAAAATAACGTTTTATTTTATACTTATATTTTTTACAGTTTTAATTTTAGAAATTTTCTTGCATATTTTTTATATACTTTCCAATAAGTCTAGTCTGTTTGAAAGAACTGCCACTCCTATTTTTTTGAAAGATGATTACTGTTGCTATAAAAATAAACCTAATTTAAAATACATTCATTCAAATCCAGAATTCATAACGCATATATATACCAATAAAGATGGTAATAGAGTCGGTAATCAAAAAATTGAATTTGACCCTAAGAAAAAAAACATTCTAATATTAGGTCCGTCCTTTTCTTTTGGACAAGGCGTTAATTACGAAGACACTTATGTATATAAATTACAAAAACATTTTAGTAATTATAATTTTATAAACACATCAGTACCAGGCCACTCACCTGAATTAAACATGTGCTGGCTTATCAACAATGCAAACAATTACAGACCTGATATTATTATACAAAATATTTATGACACTCATGTTTTGGATATTTCTAATATTGAAGATATTAAGAACTATTGCAAGTCATATTGTAAAAAAATTAATATTGAAGTTACAAAATCTGGATATATTAAAAAAAATAGTAGTATTTATGAAACTATTAAAGGAAGCTTGAAAAAAAGTGCTTTGATTTTTTACTCATGGTATTTTTACGAACAATACATTTTTCAAAATAAAAAAAATACAAATAAAATAAATAAAACTATTGGAAAAGAATTTTATGGCAATCAAAAATTAGATGAAAAACAATTAAAAATTAGTTATAAAAAACATAAAGAAATTCTTAAAAAAATTAATCCTGAATTAAAAATATTTTATGTCTTGATACCACCAAGCTTTGTTGTGTCAGATAACTATTCACATAGGTTCAATCTAAGCACTGAAGTTTTAAAAATTCATAGAGAAAGATATAAATTTTACGCAAATATTATGGAAAAAAATTTAAATGTTATAAATACATATTCAGTATTAAAAGAAAATGATAAATCAAAACAAACGTATTATAATATTGATGTTCATCTCACTAAATTTGGTAATAAGGTAGTTTTTGAGTTGCTAAAAAAATACCTTCAAAAAAAGATTTAAGTGCAGTTTTAATAAATTTATTTAATTATTTTTTAATATAAAGTATTAATTTTATTAATCTAAATTAAAATTAACAGTATAAATAAAAAATATGGAAATTTCTGTAATTGTACCTGTATATAATGAAGAAAATTTTATAATAGAAACTTTAAAAAAAATTAATCTTCAAAAAGAAAATTTTAATATTGAAATCATTGTAGTTGATGATTGCTCAACAGATAATAGTTATGAATTATTAGAAAAAAATAAAAATTTATATGATCAACTTATAAGAAATGAAAGAAATATGGGAAAAGGTGAAACGCTAAGAAATGGTTTTGAAAATGCAACAGGACAATTAATTTTAATACAAGACGCTGATAACGAATACGATCCAAATGAATATCCAAAATTAATTGAGCCATTTGAAAAATTTAATGCTGATGTTGTGCTTGGTAGTAGATTTAAAGGTTCAGGGGCTAAAAGAATAATTTATTTTTCGCATCAAGTTGCAAATAAATTTTTAACTTTTCTTTGCAATATAATTTTAAATAAAAATTTTAGTGATGTAGAGACAGGTTACAAAATATTTAAAAAAGAAATTTTAAATAAAATAAAATTAGAGCAAAAAGATTTTGGTATTGAAATAGAAATGATTATGAAATTTTCAAAACTTAATTTAAAAATATATGAAGTTGGAATTAACTACAATGGTAGAACTTATAATGAGGGTAAAAAAATTAATTTTAAAGATGGAATAAAAGCTTTATATCTAATTTTTTACTATATTTTCAAAAAATAATTTTTTTATGTTAAATGAAAATTTTTTTATAAATAAGTTTTCTTATATTGTTCTATTAACACCCTTACTTTTAATTACTGGCCCTTTTTTGCCAGACTTAGTTGTTACATTATCTTGTCTTTTTTTTATTTTTTTAATTATTAAAAACAAACAAATAGAATTTTTTAAAAAATTTTCTGTAAAAATTTTTTTATTATTTTGGTTAATTTTGATTTCCTCTTCTCTTATGTCTGGAAATATATTTGTATCGTTAAAATCATCTTTTTTTTATTTTAGATTTGCAATGTTTGTATTAATTTTAATTTATTTAAACGAAAAAAATACTCACTTTCAAAAAAGATTTTTAAAAGTTGGTGTAGGATCAATTATAATTGTGATTCTTTCATGTCTTTTAGAATTTTTATTTTTAAGATATGAATATTTTTCTCAATTATATGAACTTTATATAACTAGAAACGATATTGGATTTGAAGTTGGTTCTAATGCTCTTGTAAATCAAATAAATAATCGTGTTTCTGGAATATTTGGTTCTGAGGGTGTAGCGGGAAGTTTTTTATTAAGGCTTTCACCATTTTTTTTTATATATTATATTTACTCTTTTTATAAGTCCGAAAAAAAACCATCCAAAAAAAAAATATTCTTATTTAATTTATTTTTTTTGTTATTAACTTCTGTTGTTTTATTTTCAGGTGAGAGAGCTGCTTTTATTTTACTTTGTTTTAGTATTTTTTTAAATTTTTTAATAATTAAAAGAATAAGACAATATTTAAAATACGGCGTCTACTTCTCATTAATATTAATAATATTAATGTTAAATTTCGATCCGATGGTCAAAGGTCGTATTATTTCTCAAACTAAATATCAATTAACACACTTTCATGACTTGAGTAAAAAAAAACAAGATAACGAAGATTTTAAAAGCGAAAATATTTTTTTAATTTCTGAAATACACCAGGGTCATTTTTATGCTGCTTGGAAAATTTTTCTGGATAATAAATATTTAGGCGCAGGTTTAAAAGGGTATAGACATCAATGTTATAACAAAAAGGACTATATAAAAGATTTAAATATTAGTTGCTCAACTCATCCGCATAATACATTTATGCAGTTTTTAAGTGAAACGGGTATTATGGGAACATTATTCTATTTAATTTTTTTATTATTTATAATTTTTAAAATAATTAAAAAAATTTATTTAATTAATTTTAAAAAAATAAATACAACAATAAAATCAGATATTAAAAATTGTATATTAGTTTGTATTTTAATTACACTTTGGCCTTTAACAACATCTGGTAGTTTCTTTAATAATTGGTTGTCTATTTTATATTTTCTTCCAATTGCATTCTATTTTAATGAATCTAGGTTTTTCAATAATGATTAAATTATTAAAAATTTTAATCACAATAATAGTTTCTTTTTTGTCAATTCTTTTATTATCTGAAATATATTTAAGACACATCGGGTTAGGAAATCCCTTGATTTATAAAACATCATTAAGATATGGCTATTTACCTTTAGAAAATCAAAAAATTGTTCGTTTTAACGGGTCAAATATTACTATAAACAATAAAAATTTTAGAACAGCCAATAATATAGATTTTGATAAAAAAATATTCTTCTTAGGAGATAGTGTTACATATGGTGGAAGCTATATAGATGATAAAAATTTATTTTCTAATAAAGTATGTAAAAATATTTCTAAACTAAATAACTTAAATTACTCTTGTTATAATGGAGGTGTAAATGCATATGGTTTTGAGAATATCATTAAAAGATTGCAATTTTTAGAATACAATAAGAATGATTTTGTAGTCGTAACTTTCATACTTGGTAATTTTTATCGAAACTTTGCCCAAATAGAATCTCTGCCATACTTTACCAAAAAAAATGAAAGTATATTTAAAGCAAATTTTGAGTTACTAGGTTTTTTAATTGATAAATTCAGAAATTTCTTAAGATTTAAAAATAAAGAATTTTCAGATTTTAAAAATCAAAATGAATTAAATTACTTAAAATCTAAAATTGATAAGGACATAAAAATACTAAGAGAATACACGCATAAAAATAAAAATATAATCGTTCTATTTTCACCTTCACAAAATTATTTTCAAAAAAAAAATTCTTTTATAATGGAAGAATATCTATTCAAAAATTATACTGACAACTTGAATTTTTTTTCGATAAGTGACTTAATAGATGAAGGAATTATTGAAAAAATTTATTATGATAATGTCCATCTTAATAAATATGGCCATAAAGTTTATTCTGATATAATAACAAATATATTATTAAGTAAAATTATCAATGAATAAATGTTTTTTCCTGGATAGAGATGGAGTTTTAATCAAAGACAGAAAAAATATTACAAAAACTGAAGAAATTTTTTTTTTACCAGGTGTATTTGATGCTTTAAAAGAAATAAAAAAAAAAAATTATTTAATCATTGTTATTACAAACCAATCAGTTGTAGGTAGGGGCTTTTTATCAGAAGAAGGATTTAAAAATTTTACAAAATTTTTAAATAATATTTTATTTAAAAATATTGGATACAACCCTATAGATGATCTCTTTTACTGTCCTCATCATCCAACAAAAGCACTCGGAAAATATAAAATTAAATGTAGATGCAGAAAACCTGGCAATCAAATGCTAGAGAAAGCAATAACAAAATGGAATATAGACAGAAAGTCATCAGTAATGATTGGTGATAAACTTTCAGACTATAGGGCTGCAAGAAAATCCAAAATTAAGTTTTATTATAAAGAAAATTCAAACTTTAAAAATCAAATTCTTAAAATTATAAATGATTAAATTTTTTAAATTATTTTTATATAATTCAATATTTTTAATTTTAATTATTTTATTGATAGAACTTTTTCTTTATTTTTTTAAAGAAAATCATTTAAAATACGATCAGGAATTAGGATGGAAATTAAAAGAAAATTTAAATATATCAAGGCAAGAAACTGATCTTTATGGAAATAGCTATAGTGTAGATTTCAAAACAAATAATGATGGTGTTATTAATATAGGAATAAAAAATACATATGAAATATTAGTAATTGGAGATTCTTTTTCTGCAGATCCTTATGTTGGTACAGATAAAATGTGGTATTCAGTATTCTCAGAAAATATAAAAAAAAGTCATAATTTTAATACAAATATAAATGTAATAGGTGCTGGTGGATATGGAACTTTTCAACAATATTTATTATTGAAAAGATTAGAAAAAAAATTTAATCCAAAACTAGTAATACTTCAGTTTTGTTCAAATGATCTAGAAAATAATTATTACAAAATTGAAAAAAAAATTGGATCTATTAATCAATACGCAAGGAGACCCTACTTTGAAAATGAAAAAATATATTACTCAGATGAATTGATTTCAAGACCACTAAGATTAAAATATTTTGGACAATCAAGAGTAATAAACAAAATTTATTTTTTAATTTTTAATAATAAAAAAAATAAAAAAATTACTATAGAAGATAAAGAAAATTCAAAAAAAATAACCTTAAATCTTTTGAAAAAAATAAGAAAAATTTATCCGAATACAGATTATTATATTTTTAATTGTAATAATGATAATTTTAATATCAATTTTTTTGCAAAAAATTCGGACTTTGAGTTAATTAACACTGTTAGAAAAGAATTAAACCTTAAAAAAAATGAGGAAATTTATTTTAAAGATAATGGTCATTACAATGAGCTTGGCCAAGAAATTATAGGAATGGCAGTCTTTGATTACTTTAAAACAAAAAAAATGTCTAATTTTTTTCAATAACTATCATGCTATAATTGAGTGGTAATTTTATTAGCGATGCATCTTTAGGATTATAATAACAGTCGACAACATTCCAACAATAATTCCAAGAGAAATCACTTACGATACCGTTTTCATTAAATTTTTCAACGGGAGTGAAACCAAACTTTTCTCTTTTTTTTATTATTGAATTATTATTAATTTCTTTTTTGTGATTTATTAATTTTGTTATATTTTTTTCTTTATTTATTTCATTAAAATTAATTAAAAATATAAATACTAAATTTGCGAATAAGATTGTTAAAGTAAAAATCTTTATATTTATTTTTCCTAAATTAAAATCTGAACTAATTACTGATGCAAGAAATAACGAAGGTAATAAAGCAAATATCCAAAAACCAAGTCTAGGATCTGGGCTATTAAAAAACCATATACAAAAAAAACTTAGTAACAATAAAAATAAACTATTATTATAAAAATTAAATACATAATTAATTTTAAAATTATATATTTTTACAATTGCAATAGATAAACATATTGAGGACAAATATGACAAAATAATTTTTAGAAATTCATTAAATATAATTGTGTCTCGCAAAATATATTTTCCTGATAATTTGCTTATGGACGAAATATTTGAAAATCCTCTCAAACTTTCAAAATCTATTGAAAAAATTATAACTACGATTGAAAATAAAATTATGAATTGATTAATATAAAAATAATTATTTCTACTAAGTGCCCAGAATAATACTAAAAAAATTAATAAAACTATTAACACTATAATGTTTAGATCATTTATAATATGGAAAATATATTTAAATATTGTTTCAAAATGAATTTGGTAATTAGAAATCTGATTTGATATTTCAATTAATTTAATCTCATTATACCAAGCCACATCAAAACAGCTCAAACTAATTGGATAAACCAGACAGCCACTAATTATAAAATTTCTTAAAAACCAAGTCGTTATAACTAAGAAAGATAAAAATAATACAAATTTAACTTTTGTTTTAAACAAAACATTTAAGAAATTTTTATTATATAAAAAAATTATAAAGAGTATTACTAAAAAACTAAATAAAATCCCAGAAGGTTTAAGGGTAATTGCGTAAACAAATAATATTAATAAAAGTGAAATATCAGTTTTAACATCTTTATTTTTAGAATTAAAAAACTTCAGTAATTGTAAAGTGAGAATTATGGCAATTGTGCCAAAAGCAAAATCTACAGATCCATAATCAAAAATAATATATCTGTGCCAAATTGGAAACGAAATTAATATTGGAAGTGAATAAATAAAAAATAACTTATTTTTATTTGTCCCGACAAAATAAGTAAAAAAACTAAACAAAATAACAATAAAACTAGATTGCAAAATAGCATTGAGTGTAAAAAAATTTTTAATCCAAAAAATTGAGAGCAAATAATCATGTATACTAGTTAATGCATACCTATTATGTAGTTCTGCCAGTCCAAAAGTAATTTTATAATTTTTTATCCATGTTTGAAAAGGCAAATGGTATAAACCAGAATCATGACCAATTTCTAAATTTATTGCGAAGGGAAGTAACAAAATACTTAAAATAATTAATATTTTTATATTTATTTTATCTTCATCATTATATTTAACTTTGAAAAAAGACCAAATTGTAAGAGTTGTAAAAATAATAATTATATATAGATCATTAAGGGCTATAAAAAAATTTATAATTAGCGAAATAATACTTAATAAAAAAATAGAGAATAAAAAATTAGTATAAATTTCACTTTCGGAAAGATTTAATTTGAGGAATTGATTTAAATTATAAGAAATTTTTTTTCCAAAAAAATAAAAAAACAAAAATAAAACAGTTTGATAAAAAAAAATGCTAATCAATTTTTTGACAATGATTTAATTGCTATTATATAAAATAAAATGCTTAACAATATGATCATTATATTTTTAAACATCAAAAAAGAGAAACAAAAAACAAAATAAATTGAATTTGTCAAAATTGATAATTTTATAAAATTATAATTTTTAAATTTTATTTGTAAAAGATGATGAATATGAGTTCTATCTGCAGATAATGGGTTTTTACGATTTAAAGCTCTTGTGCTAAATAACCTAATTAATTCTAGACCAGGTAAAATCATGATCATAAATATTTCATCACACAAAAATGATCTATTGGAGTTATAATTTTCTATAAACAAAATAGCAATTATATATGACAATAAGTAAGTCCCACTATCACCAAGAAATGTCTTTTGTTTAAAGTTCAAGTATAAATAAGTAAATATTGATAACATAATTAATATTAAATCAATTTTTAATCCAAACTTAAAAATAAAAAAAATAAATATAATTATTGTATATATGCCTACTTGTAGATTCATACCATCTAACATGTTAAATGCATTTGAAAAAATCATTAAACATAAATATGAAAAAATAAATGAAAAAATTCCTAAATTTAAAATATACGAATTTGAGGAAAATTCTAAATTTTTAAGAACTAAACTTTTGTCAATGTAAATAATAATTAAATATATCACAGACAATATTAAAAACTTTATGTTTCCACTTAAATTTTTCTTGTCATCATAAATACCTAAGAAAAAAATTAAAATTGGACCAATAACCCAAGTAAAATACTTGGGATTTTCATTTAACTTTATTATATATTCTTTATCAAAAATTATTCCAAAAAGAATAATAAAAATAAAGTTAATAAAAATTATAATTCCACCTCCAATAAATGTTGGTTTTTTGTGAAATTTTCTTTTCAAATCAGGATAGTCGTATATTTTTATAGAATTTTTAATTAAATCAAAATTTTTAATTATGAGCAAATTTAGTGCAATAAAAAATATATATATCATTTTTTTGTTTCTAAAAACTGATACTTATATCTATTAATTTCATGATCAACTATATTAATAATATAAATTTAAATTTTCCTAATAAAAATAATTTATTAAAAATTTACATTTATTTTGCGTATGCATTGCTTTTTTTTTCAATAGGTGAAAATGTTGTTAATGTAAACTTTCACAATAATTCATTTGAAATTATAAGTATAAATTATTTAAGATCTATTTCACCATATTTGATTATACTTATTAATTTAATTATTTATCTTAAAATAGGAATAAAAAAAATATTTAAAAAAAATATTATAATAATATTTTTTTTATTTATCATTTTAGCACAATATTTGGGATTATTTTTAAGTAACAGACCTTTTTTAGGTTTAAATCATTTTTTATTTGGTTCTTTAGCTACATTTTCAATATTTGCTTTAATGCTTTATATGAACGATAAAAGAATACTTGAAAATATATTTCTTTTAACAATTTTATTTTTCATTCTAATTATATCTATATTTATTTATCAGAATCCCAATATTTCTTATGGTGGCGGAAATGTTACTTTTTTTGGAAAAGAAATTTTATTTTTAAATAGTAATGGTTTTTCAAGATATCTTTTATTTATTTATATAGTTGTTTTCACTAAATATGTTTTTTGTACTAATTTTTTAGTATTTAGATATTTAATTTTTCTAATTTTAATTTCTTCTTTAATTTTTGCATATGAAGGAAGAGTAAATATTTTCTCTTTAATATTTATAAATCTTTTTGTCTTTTTTTACCCAAAAAAATTGTTACAAAAATTTCAAATTTTTATTCTATTACTTATAATACCTTTGCTGGCATCTAATATTATAAAAAATGTCAGGGATATTAATATAAGTGAAATAAAAATAGAAAGTTTAAAAAAAACAATTAACACAAAAAGATTTAAAAAAGTAGATGGTTCTGATGTAAAGGTATCTGAACTATTTGTGCACATGTCTAAATCATATAATGATTTTTCAACTGGCAGAACAGATAAATGGAAAACAATAATACAGTATGAGCAAAAGAATATATTTTATATTTTTGGTAACGGTCCAGAATTTGATAGAGTAATACTTGAAAGAAAAGATTTACAAAAATATGGTAACGATGCTGCGAATTCTATTTTATATTTATATTTATGTGGTGGTTTTTTTAGTTTACTGATTGTTTTTATATTTGGATTATACCAAATTTATTTATTTCATTATGCATTAAAAAGGTTAGGAGAAAAGAAAGATTTTTATTTCTCAATTAGTTTAAAAATATTCATATTTATTGCTTTAAGATCTTTTTTTGAGAATAGCTATGCTTATTGGGGTATAGATCAAATCTTATTCGCACTATCTGCAATATATTGGAATGCAAACTTAAATACAAAATTTAGTAAAATGACTTAATGTATGTCTTTCGATTTTTTATTTTTATAAAATTCAATTTTTTCTTTGAAAAGTCCATCAAAGAATAATTATTGTAATGTTTAGAGATAAACTTTTGATGCTGTTTATGAAAAATTATATTTACATTAGATAAGATGGCATCTTGTACAAAAAAAGAAAATGGGTTTTCAAGTGATGAAATCGTATACTTAGATCTGTCTAATAATTTAACCAATTTTTTTTGACTTAAAAAACCTAGACAACTATCTCTCATCTCAGGGATTATATCTCCAACAATAAATATTTTTTTATTTAAGGATAATAATTTTTTTAAGAAAATTTTTTCATAAATTAAATATTTATTCGGATGTTTTCTGTAGTAAAAAATTAAATATATATCTTTTTTCACCTTCTTTCTTTTTTTTTTATGAAAGGAATATTGCAATTGAAACAAATTTTTATAAAATTTTTTTTTATAGTTAATTAAATTAGTAGAAAAAATTAAATTTGAATATTTTAAATTAATTATTTTTTTAGAAAAAAAATTAAATATTTTTAAAAATAAGAATCTAAAAAAATTTTTATAACTAATTTTTATAAAAAAATCTGATCCAGTTATTGGACCTAGAATGGTTTTTTTAGGCAAGAAGATAAACAATACAATATTCCAAATTGGTAAATAATTTAAGTAAACAGTTTTTTTTTTAATACATAATGATAGAAAATAATCTTAAATAAACCAATAAATGGAGTTATATATTTTGAATAAAAATTAGATTTTTTTTTTTTAAAATTATTTATCTCACTTAAATTGTTCTTAACATATATTTTATCTGGAGTTTCAATTAGATATTTGTTGATTTTTTTTTCTTTTAAAAGTTTTTTAAAATAAAGGTAAGATAATTTTCCTTCACCTGAACTATTGTTAAATTCACATGCCCAAATATATGTCTTATAATTTTGACTCAATTTCTTATCTCAAATTTTGACCAGTATACAATTTTATAATAGTTTTTTTGCGAAAAAATTTTAATAAGACAATATTTAATAATTTCTTTTAAACCACCAATAGTATCATATTTTAAAAGTTGTAATATTGACTTAAGTGATGGGTTTGAAGAACGTCCTCCTAAATAATAAATTGATAAAATTTTATTAATTTTTTTATAACCTATTTGTTTTATATTGTGCCTCATCCAAAAACCGTCTGCATTAATTTTATTTTTTTCATTAAATAAAGTAATTTTTTTTCTTATAACAGGCGGCCTTACAAAACTTGGGTGAGGAGAATAATTTTCTGAATCAAAATAATTCTTCTTGGGGAAAAAAAATTTTTTTTTATATTTCAATACTGTTTTAAATATTAAAACTTTTTGACCTTCTTTATTAATATTTTTTTTTACATATAATAAAGATCTATCTGAAAAAAAAATATCTCCACTATTGAGAAAAATTATATTAAATTTTTTTGTATGTTTAAGACCTATATTCATTGCATTCCACAGTGACTTATCTTTTCCAATTATAAATTTCCGATATTTTTTTTTATACACTTTTAAATTAAAACTGTTAATTTTTTTTATTATTACTAAATTTAATTCTGGTTTAATTTTTTGACGATCTATAGAGATTAATGTTTTTTCAAGTTCTTTTGGATCGCTATTATGAATTGTTATAATTGCAATTTTATTTTTTAACAATGTACATCCTAATTTTTAACTTTATTGACGAATTCACACTTAAGTAATCACTTTTCATCACGCAAAGCCTTTAAGTAAATTTTTTCATAATTCATTTTTTTTATTTTTTCATTAGAATTTTTTTTTTTATCTTTTGAAAACTTTTTGTGCGATTTAAAAAAAGTACTAATTTCTTTAGACATTTTTTTATAGTCATAGCAATCTATTAATTTAACTCCTTTATTGTTAATAACATCGAGAACACCTCCTACTTTGAATGAAATTATGGGCAACCCAGCCTTTCTTGCTTCAAAAATTGTCTGTCCAAAGCTTTCAAATCTCGAGCACGAAACTAACAAATCAACGGAATTATATAATTTATTTAACTTTTCGTCATTTAGATATCCGAGGAAGGTCAGTCTAATATTTTTGATTTCCTTCAGCAGTTTCTCATTCTTAAATCCACAAATATATACATGATATTTACTACCATCTTGTGATAGCTGTAAAAGAATTTTAAGAAAAAGATCGTTGCCTTTCACAAAACCATCTCTATGTGTGTAAGAAAAAAAAAGTAAGTTTTTTTCTTTTTTAGAAATAAAATTTGGATTTTTAAAATTTGAAATTTTATTAAATTTTTTACTTACTTTATGCGGTATATAATATAAATTTTTTAATTTTAATTTTTTGCTACATAGTGCAAATAATGCCTTTGATGGAGCTATAAAATAAATTTTTTTATTAATTAGAAGTTTTTTCTTTCTTTTTAAAAAAAAATTTTCAAATCCTTTTCTAACCACAAATTTTTTCTGATTTTTTATATCAACATGAATTGTTGGATTGGTTATCCATGCATCATGTAAAGTCCAAATTATTGGTTTTTTAATTTTAATTATGTCCTCAGTAGAAAGCATCTCACCATGAACCCAGTGTAAGTGAATAATTTTTTTACTTGAATTATTGATTTTGTTTACAACGTAGTTACTATTAAAATAATTGTAGGATCTATGAATATCTATATTTCCAAAATTTTGAATTTTTTTAAGGCTAAAAGTAATTAATCTTTTCAAAAAGTTAATTTTTCTTTGAATATAATCAAATTGAACGACTCTTTTATTAAAAGAATATTTCTGCACAACTAGTAATGATGAATTAATTTTATTTTTTATAAGATCTTTGTGGATATTTAACATTGCCATAGATGATCCACTTTTAGGGGAGTCAGAAAAACCTAAATGAAGAACTTTAATATCATTTTTTATATTGTTTTTTTTCTTCATTTTAATTTAATTGAAATAGTTAATTTTTAATTTTAACTAATTTTTTTTCTTTAATTTCGTAAATTCTATCACATGCGTTAAGAAGATCTAAATTATGAGTAACAATAACTAAAGTTTTTATTCCCTTTAAACCATAAATATTTTTCATTATTTGTTTTTCTGTATCTTCGTCCAATGCACTTGTAGCTTCGTCAAAAAATAATATCTTTCTTCCACCATATAAAGCTCTAGCAATGCCCAATCTCTGTTTTTGTCCACCAGAAATTTTAACTCCATTTTCACCAACTGGTGTATTAATTCCATTTTGCGAATTGTTTATTAGACTTTCTAAATTTGCTAATTTGACTGCCTCTTTTAAAGATTTTTCATCGTCTTTTTGTCCAAGTAATATGTTTTCTTTTATTGAGTCGTCGATTAGATTTATATTTTGAGGAACATAGCCTAATAAATTTTGCCAAGATCTGATACAATTATCTAAATTAATATCATTTATTTTTATTTCTCCATCGATAGATTTTAAAAGTCCCAACAGCAAGTTTATCAAGCTAGATTTACCGGACCCGCTTTTTCCCACAATTCCTACTACTTCCCCAGATTTTATTTCAAAATTTAAATTTTTTAAAACCATATTATTTTTTTCGTAACCAAAATTAACATTTGATAGATTTATGCTATTGAATTTATTTATTATTGTTTTTTCAGAATCTTCTGTTGAAAAATTTTTATCCAAATGCTCTTTGTAAGCTGAATATACATTTTCCAAACTATTTGAAGAAAACTTAATTCTTTGAAGAGAAACAAGTATTTTATTTGCTGCAGGCATAATTCTATATGCTGCAACACAAAAAGTTCCAATAATTGGTATTATTTCAGTATTTAAGATTTTTAAAATAAATACGCTATAGCACAAAAAAATCACTATTGTTGTTAATGCAATAAATTCAAAAATCATTTTTGGAATTTCGAGCAAAGTGAAATATTTTGTTAATAAAGTTTTATGAATATTACTAAAATTTTCTACTTTTTCTAAAAAGTATTTTTTTCTATCATGTATGATTGTTTCTTTGATTGATAATATGCTCTGTTGAATATTTTGTACTTTTAATTTTTCATAGAAAATTCTTTTTTCACCCCATTTTTTTATTTTACTACTTAAGATCTTAAAGAATACAAACCCTGTTAAAGCTATTATTATTGATAAAAATGCAGTTTTAAAATCTAGAAAAATAACAACCACAAAAATTGTAGTTATAACAACTGTTTCAGAAATTAAAATTAATAACGGTTGAACAAAATTATAAATTGTATCAGGCAACTGAGTAGAAAGATTCGAAATTATATGTGACGAGTTATTATTTAAATAAAATTTAAAATCTTTATTTAAATATGATTTATATAATTTTGAAGTAGTTTCATGCATAACATTAAAAGCTACTTTATTTTGAAAATAATAAAAAAATGTAAGAAAAAAATATTTTAAAATAAAAACAACTACTAAAACCAATACTGTAAAAATTAATAATTGTTCTGAACTTTCTAAATTCAGCAATTGGTTAAATTGAGAATTTAAAAAAAATTCTGCCTGATCAGGATTAATTGTTAAGGAGATTACGGGTAAAATTAATGCAATACTTAATACCTCTAAAAAAGATACAAATACTAAAAAAGGAATCAATGAAAATAGACTCTTTAAAGTATTTTTGTTAAGTATTTCGAATAATTTTTTGATCGTTTGCATTATATACAATTTAAAGATTACTTGTAAGCATCTCCTAATTTTGGGTGATTAGTTTTTTTAATTATTTTTTTTATGATGTTTAAATATTTTAGAAAAACAAACCATAAATTAATTCTGGCAAGCAAGTAAAATAATATAATTTTTTCAATACTATTGATTTTTTTTGAGACTATATATGTTTTAAAAAAAAATTTTGAAAATTCAATCATGGGTAATATATGTTCTGAAATTTTTTTAGCCTCTTTACCCATAAAATCTGGAGATGCACTTAAACCTTCTCTACCTAATATTAATAAACCTTTTTTTGATCTAACAAATTCACCTTTTGATAATGAATGACATAAAACTTTCCAATCGTGTCCTAAAAACTTTTTTTCCATTTCTGGAACCGTTTTTAATATTTCTTTTTTAAAAATAGCAAAATTACAACCTGTGGCGTTAAAACAATTTTTTAAAAAGAATTTACCCTTTTCATACAAGCTGCCTTTAATACTAAATGTAAATTTTTTATTTTCATTATTCTCATCTCCTTTAAAACAATGAGGAGAAGCTGCAAATACACAATTTTCATTTTCCTTCAAAGTTCTAAGATTTTCCTCAAGATAATCAAATGTAATTAGATCATCACCAGCCAACCAGATAAAATAATCAGAAGTTGATTTTTTAAAAACAAATTCAAAATTTTTTGCAACACCAACATTTGTTTTTTGTTCATAAAGTTTAATTCTATCATCATTCATTTTAAAATTTTTACAAATTTTTACTGTATTATCTTTTGAACAATCGTCAGAAATAATTAGTTCAAAATTTTTATGTGATTGGTTTAAAATTGCTTTAAGAATATTTGTTATATTTTTTTCCTCATTGTATATGGCTAAACCTATACTTATTTTAATATTATTTAATTTTTCTTTTGAGAGTTTGATTTCTTCCATATTTTATTGATTGTTTTGAAATATTTAGCCCTAAACAAATCTTTTTTGTTATGCCATTTATTAAAATTAAATACCAAGCCTTTTTTTTCTTTTTTTGCTGGCAAGAATAGTTTCTTTTTTATTAAAAGATTTCTAAGAGGTTTTTTTTGATAATAACCATCAATCTTTTCGTAGGATGGAAGACTAAATGCAAATTGTATTATTCTTTTATCAAGATAAGGACACCTATTTTCTATACCATATGCACTAGCCATTCTATCTCCCATTTGTAATAAACTTGGCATCACATATTTAAAATCTACGTAGCCCATTGCATTAATTGGATCATCAAATTTTTCAAAAATTGGTTTGAATAATTTTTCACCAATATCGTAATTATTATCTTTTAGAATTATTTTTGAATAAATTTTACAAAAATCTGTTGAATTAATTCTATTAAACATCAATTCATAGCTAGGAAATTTATTTAACAATTGATATCTTAATGACACAGGCAAATATCTTACATAACCCCCAAATAATTCGTCAGCACCTTCACCTGATATGACAACTTTTACTTTTTTACTAGCTCTTTTTGCTAAAGAATATAATGGATATGATGATAAAGATCCAACAGGAAAATCTAAATGATGAACAATTTTTTTAATTTGTTTTTTAAAATCATCTAGATAATTTTTAGAGTCGTTAAAATAAAATTTATAGTCAAATTTATGTAAAGAATTTAATAATGAACTATCTACGCCACCTGAGTAATATATTCCTAATTTAACGTCACTTCTTAATCTAATTCTTAACGAATCTTTAATTAAATATTGAAGTTCATCTTGAATTTCATTTTTATAAATTTTTCTTTTTTTAAATGTCCAATATTCAAAAGTTTCAATTTTCTTACTTTTAATATCAAACGTTAAATAGTTTGCAGGTTTAATTTGTTGTAAATTTTTCCATAATGTTTTATCTAAACAATACTGAAAAGATTTATAAAAACTCAAATCATTATTAAGTTTTAGTTTAATTACATTTTTTATTGCTTTTGCCTCAGATGAAAATAAAAAATCATTGCCATTAAAATAATAATATAATGGTTTTTCACCTGGTATATCTCTAGCTAAATAAATTTTTTTTTTAATTTTGTCATATATACAAAAAGCATACATGCCATTAAGTTTATTAAAAAGTTTAGCTCCCCAGTGTTCCCACGATCTTAATAATACCTCACTATCTGATGTAGTATTAAATTTATACCCCAATTCTTTTAATTCATATCTTAATTCTTTATAGTTATATATTTCCCCATTGTAGGCAAGCACATGTCTTCTTCCTATAATAGGATTCAAATTACTTGATTTTAAATCAATTATTTTTAATCTCCCCATACCAATGGAAACGTCATCATCGGTATAAATTCCTTCACTATCAGGAGCCCTGTGTCGTTGAGAGCTAATCATTAATTTAATTTTCTTTTTTAATTTAGGATTTGATATGATTCCAGAAATGCTACACATTTTTATGATTAATTTATGTTATAGTAATTTTTATACCAATCAATAAATTTAGACAATCCTAGCTTAAGCGATACTTTTGAAGTAATTTTAAAATTTAATTTAAATTTTTTTGTATCAGCATAAGTATTTTCAATATCACCTGCCTGATAACCTATGAATTTTTTTTTAAATTTTTTACCTGTTAATTTTTCAATTGTATTTACAAATTCCATAAGTGTTTTTGGTTTACCGGTAGCAATATTATAAATTTGGAATGGACCTAAACTTTGATCGGGCGACAAATTCTTAATTTTTTGAAGTTTTTTATTTTTTTTATTATTAAAAATTTGAAAAATTCCATCTACTATATGGTCAATATAAGAAAAATCTCTTTTATGAATTCCATGATTGTGCAGATTAATTGCTTTGTTCTTATATAAATTGTTAAGAAAAGAATAATAGGCCATATCAGGTCTTCCCCATGGTCCATAAACAGTAAAAAACCTGAGTCCTGTTGTCTTTAAATTATGAAGGAAACTGTAACTATGAGCAAGCATCTCGTTACTTCTTTTGGTAGCTGCATACAAATTAAGAGGATGGGTCGCGTCATTTTTTTCTGAAAATATTTTTTTATTATTTAGACCGTAAACACTACTTGAGCTTGCATATATTAAATGTTCAACTTTGTTTTGTTTACATAACTCAAGTATATTCACAAATCCCAGAAGATTACTTTTAACATAAGGTTCTGGATTAGTGACTGAATATCTCACACCAGCCTGCGCTGCTAAATGTATAACATTTTTAAATTTATGTTTTTTGATAAGTTTTCTTAAAAATAAAATATTATTTATATCTTTTTTAAAAAAAAAAAATTTTTTATTATTTTTTTTTGCGAAAATCTTTAAGTCCTTAATCCTATCTTTTTTTAACTTTGTAGAATAATAATTATTTAAATTATCTATTCCATAAACTTGGAAATTTTTCTGAAGAAATTTTTTTATAGTGTGATAGGCGATAAATCCTGCTGCACCTGTAACTAAAATTTTCATTTATTGTTTCAAATTATTGAATTAAAATCTCATTTTTAGGTATAATAAATTTACCACCTTTAGATATAAATTTTTTTTCTTTTGCCATAATTTCTTTGCTATAATTAGGTGCTAAAATTATAAAATAATCTGGTAAGTTTTTTTCAGCTTTTTTTCTTGAGATTATAGGTATGTGATCAACTGGTGAATATTTACCTTGTTTTGCAATTGAGTCGTCAACAAAATATTTTAAATGTTTACCATTAATGCCTGAACATCTTAAAATTGTCATTCCTTTTGCTGCAGCACCATATCCGGCAACCGTTTTTTTATTTTTAATTAAATTTAAAATTATATTTCTTAATTTGTTACTTATTCTATCTACATTGTTTCTATAAATTTTCGAAGTTTCAAAAGAGTTTAATTTGGTTTTCTTTTCTTCATTAATCAAATTCTGAAATCTTTTTGTCTTTTTTCTTGTATTGGATGAAATATATAATCTCAGCGATCCACCTTGTGCGGGGGTCACTACTGCATCAAATATTGTCATTTTGTATTTTGTTAAAAATTTTCTCCAGACATCTATAGAAAAGTAAGAAAAATGATCGTGATATATTAAAGAATAATTTATATTTTTTACCATTCCCCCCCAATAATTACACTCGAAGACAAAAACCCCATTTTTATCTAACAATAATTTTACCCCATTCATTAAATCTCTTAGATCGTTTAAATGAGCAATACAATTATTGCCATATATCAACTTGGGACTGCCCCATTCATTTTTAATTTGTCTTGCTATGTCTTCAGTAAAAAATTCTGGCAATGCTGTTATCCCTTTTTTTAAAGACCTTAGGACTACATTTGTTGAAGGATCTACTCCTAATGTTATGTATTTTTTTTTAAAAAATTGGAGCATTATTCCATCATTTGAACCTATCTCTACTACAAAATCATTTTTCTTCAAAAATCTTCTTTGAAGTTCATTTGCGTAAACTTTAAAATATTTATCTAAACTTGGCATATCAGAAGAGAAGTATAAATAATCTACTTTTTTGTAAATTTCATTTGCATCTATCAACTCTGTAAGCTGAACTAATTTACATCTTACACATTGTTTAACGTGCAAAGGAAAGACTGGATCTTTTTTTTTTAAATCTTTCTTTTCTACTAAACTATTTACAAGTGGATTGTTTCCTAAATTCACAACTGATTTAAAACTTTTGCAATTACACATTCTGCATGTTTTATTTTTAATTACTCTCATAATTACTCTGGGTCTCTGTTCGTTTGATTATTTACAAAATTTTTTAACCAATCTAAAACTTTCACTCTAGGTTGCCATTCAATTAATTTTTTTCCATTAGATAAGTCTGCTTGATGTGCTTCAACTTCAAATGATCTTCTGGGGATAAATTTAATCTCACCACCTATAGTTTTAGCAATATCTTCCATAGTAGTCATTTTACCTGTCCCAACATTTATTATCTCTCCTTTAGAAACTTTTTCGGACCGTAATGCAGCTATAAATGCATTGGCAACATCTTTAACGTAAATAAAATCTCTTCTACCGGTTCTAAAAGCTGATTGAGCAGTTGTCTCGGTTAACGTTATTGGCTGATTGTTTATTTTAGCTTTTATAAATGCACTCAAAGCAGTATCCTTTCTTTGATTTTCACCATAAACTTGAAATAATCTCAGAACGCCAGTGTTTAAATCATATCTTTCACTCCACATTTTACACAAATTTTCACATGATAATTTTTGCCAAGAATAAGGCTCAATAGCATCGGATTTCATATCTTCATGCCATGGCAAAGGGTTGTTACCATATAGAGAAGCTGTAGATGAAAAAATAAACTTTTTTATTTTAGCTTTAGTTGCATTATCCATAAGAATAGTTGTCATAGTAATATTATTGTCTGTAGATGATACTGGATTAGCAATTGTGTAAGGAATATTTGTTACCCAAGCTAAATGAATAATATAATCAAATTTACTTAACTCCTCTACTGTGAGATCTCTAACATCTTTTTTTACATATTCACAACCCTTAATTATATCCTCCTCATTTGGATCATTTAAATCTATGCCAGTTACGTTAAAATTATCCCTTATACCAGCTTCAATAATATGTGGTGCTATAAATCCTGAAGAGCCAGTTATTAAAATATTTTTCATAAAAGTTCCTTTGTTTACTATATTTAAATTAAAAAACAAATTTTATTATTATTTGCTTTAATCTAAATCGTAGTATTTTAGATCATTTAAAGTAAATCATTTGTCAAATCAATTAAAATTGGAAATATATAAATGGTTCAGCTTCTTTATTGCCAAAAAATAAAATTGAAATTAGTATAATAAACATAAAACAAGCAGATTTGACATTAAAGTTTAATGTTAAAAAAGAATTTGAATTTTTTTTGAAATGGAAAGAATTATTTTTTAAGAAAAAAATTATTATAAGCGTAATAATGAACAAAAATATTTCATTGAAATCAAAATTTTCAAGAAGTTTATTTTCAAAATTTAAATTACTGTTGAAACCAAATAAGGATAAAAATATTGATTTAGTTGTATAAAAATCAACAGATCTAAATGGTATCCATGCCAAAGATACAAAAATAAAAGTAATAAATCCTGAGAAAATATTGTTAAGCTTAATATTGAAAAAATATTTATAAAAATAATTAATACATACGTATACACCATGTAGTGCACCCCAAAGCACAAAATTCCAAGAAGCACCGTGCCATAATCCTGATAAACAAAATGTAATTAAGGTCGGGATTAATATACTTGTGACTAAGGCAAACTTACTTTCATTAAAATAAAATTTTTTAGTTAAACTTGCGCATATTGGAAAAAAAAGGTACTCATTTATAAACTTCGATAATGTTATATGCCATCTTTTCCAAAATTCTATTATAGAAGTTGATTTGTATGGTGAGTTAAAATTTTGTGGCAATATAAAACCAAACATCATTGCTAAACCAATAGCCATGTCAGAATAAGCACTGAAATCAAAATATATTTGAAAGCTGTAAGCAAAAACTCCAATCCATTGCTCTATCAAATTTAAATCTTGAAAATTTGTATTATTAAAAATTTTATTTGCAATTTTTTCAAGATTATCTGCAATACAATTTTTTTTAAAAATCCCAATTAATAAATATGAAAAACCAACTACAAATCGTTTAATTAAAATTAATTTTATTTTTTTTTTAAAATTTAAATATTGTGGATTGATTTCTTGAAATCTTACTATTGGTCCTGCAATTAACTGAGGAAAAAATGATACAAAAGTTAAATATCTTAAAAAACTGAAATCTTTTATTTTTTGTCTGTAAACGTCAACAACAAAAGCTATTTGCTGAAAAGTAAAAAAAGATATAGCTAATGGTAATGCAATATTAGCCTCAGCTATTTTTGTATTAAGAAATATATTTATATTTGAAACAAAAAAATTAAAATATTTAAAATAAATTAGAATTAGTAAATTTAATAATAAAACATAAAACAAATATTTTTGCTTTCTGTACTTAACAATTTTTTTAGCAAACCAATAATTTAAATAAATAGAAAATAAAATTAATGGGAGATGAATTATATTCCAATAACTATAAAATATTAAACTACTAATAGAAATAAATAATAAGATGTGAGTTTTTTTTATATTTGTAAATATTAAAGCAAAAAAAATTAAAATTGTAATCGGTAAAAAAATAAATAAAAATTCTGATGAATTAAAAAGCATTATTGCTGTTTAAGTATATAATTTAAAATCTTTTGATAGTTGCTCAATTCCTGATAGAGCTCATTAGGAATTTTTATGTTAAATTTTTGTTCTATTGCAAGCATAAGTCTAACATGACCGATCGAGTCCCAATTGTGCGTATCGTTTAAAGATAACTTTTGATTTTTTTTAGTATCTATTTTCAGTATCTTTAAAAATAGTTGATTAAGTGTTGCTTGTGTCATATTTATTTTTGATGAAAAAAGTTTACAAATATATTTTTACATTAGTTATTTTATGTTTAATATTTCTCTCTTTTTCCTTATATTTGTCAAATATTAAAATAAACAAGAAATTTATTAATTCTTCTTTAGACCTAAATTATTTAATCCTTTCATATCAATATAATAGGATACAAAACGAAACACAATTAAGTAGTATTTTTATTGGTGATAGCTCTTTGGGTAACACTATTGATGAGGATTTAATGACAGAATTATTCAAAAGTAAAACTAAAAATTATGCTCTTAACGAGATATATGGTCTTTCAGGGCAGTACAATCTATTAAAAGAAATTTTAAAAAAAAATAAAAAAATTAATACAGTTTATTTATTTACATCCATATATTTCATAAATTCAAATAATGATAGTGAAGCTTTCTTTTTAACTTCAGATGGTATTTTTGATTTTTTTAAGGCCTATAACAAAATTGATTTTATCACTTTTCAATTTAAATATTTAATTAAGTTTTTAATTGCAAAATTTGAATTTAAACCCGAAGAATATAGGAAATTTATAAATGAAAATATAAAAGCTAATTATATTAAACAAAATAATTCACAGAATCTTTTAGTTCCGTACCAGAAGAAATTAAATCTTAAAGAAAAAAAATATTACTTAAATATGATAAAAAAACTTTGTGATGAAAAAAAAATAAAATTAAAAATAATTAAAGGACCAATATTTGATCAAACATATAATGATTCAAAAATCTTTGTTAAAAAATTTGAAAAACTTTTTAAAAATAATGATTTAAATAAAAAACAAATTTTTCTTAATGAAGAACAGATTGGAGACCAAATTATGCATCCTTCACCAAAATATAAGAAGCACTTAACTGAGAAATATTATAATCTAATTATAAATGAGTAAAAAAATATTATATATTATTTTGATTTTGACCATCTTAATTTTATTGATATTATTTTTTCCAAGTCCAAACGAAACAATAAAAACTATAATCAATATTTTGAAATTAATAGAACAAAGAAGTTTTCAATATTTCAATTAATGAATATTATTAAACATATATCTAATCAGTCTGTAATAATAATTACATGTATTGTCATTTTTTCAATTTATAAATTAGAAATTAATTTATTCGGTCATAAATTATTCCCATCAGGTTTTTTAATTCAAAACTTTTTAGTTGTTTTTTTTGGATATATTGCAGCTCAAATTTTAAGTAAAAGCAAAAATTCGAAAGTAGTAATAAATTATTTTTTTTGTCAATTTTTTTTTCCAATATTATTTAGTTTTCTCTTATTTACACCATTAATATTCTTTTTTTATCTACCGAATGATTTTTTTGTTTTTTTAAAAACTCTTTTTTTTTCAGGTACTTTTCTATCAAATTATTATATTTGGTTTAGAGGCGATTTAAATCCTCAATACTTTATTTTTCTAAATACATGGATACTCTCAATCATTTTTCAATTAGTTTTGTGCTATATTTTTATTAACAAATATACAAAGTTTTTAAAATTAAATTTAAAACTATTTATTTTTTTTAGTATTTTTTTAATTTCTTTAATTATCTCAAATTTTATAAATATTAATGCTCCTGGCTTTAACTTTTTTTTTTTTATATCACACTTGTGGGAGTTTATTTTAGGAGCCTTAATATATAATATTAAAAAAATTTATAAGATTAAAAATTTAAAGTTACAGTTTATTTTATTAATATTAACTTTTTTCATTATTTTATTTATTTTAAATGGTAATTATTCTTTAAAAAAAACTCCCTCATTTAATACATTAATACCTGTATTAATATTTTGCACCTTACTTTATTTTACTGAAAGATCATTTTTTTTCAAACATAAGAATTTTAAAATTTTGTTAATATTAAATTCTAGTTTAATTATCTTTATATTATTTAGTCCAATTTATACTTTCACAAAAACTACAATTTTATTTGATGGAATGTTTTATAAATTATTTTCATTAAGTTTTGTCCTATTGCTGTCATTAATTTTTTCATATTTTATTTTAAAAAAAAGAAAAATTTTAATTAAAAAATTTTTTTATTTAATCTTAATTTGCTCAACTATAATAATTCCATTATCTATAATTAAATCAAAAGAAAAATTGCCTGATATTTTTATAAGCAAAGAAACTAAAAAACCTTGGTTAGAACTAAAAAATGAGTATGGGATACCTTGTTTTCATTCAAACTCAAAAGTAGAAAGTTTCAAAGAATATTGCTCAATTGAAAATAATTCTAATTACAATTTAATTGTGACTGGTAGGTCGTATATGGCGTCTATTCAGTCTGATCTTTTTAATAAGTTAAAAGTTTCAGATTTAAATTTTTTTTCTCTAATTGGAAATGACTGTAAATATTTATCTGAGATGAAAAAATCTATAATTATATGCCATATTCAAAATTTTAATTCTGAACATCAAATAAAAGAAAAATTTATTGAAATTGATAAAATGTTGAGAGATAATAATGTCATACTTATAATGCCCTTTCCAACCCCTGGGGGCAATCTGCCAAAAAAACTTTATGCCAGAATGAAATTAAAAAGCTACAATTTAAATAAAAATTTTCCCTCAAAAGAAATCATTTTAAAAAATAATTTTGAAAATCATGAAAAAATATTAAATAAAATTAAAAAATATTATAAAAAAAATAATAAACTATATATTTATAATACTCATAACAATTTTTGTGATAATAATTATTGTTATACATATGATAGCAATGGATTATTTTATTTGGATCAAGGCCATCCTACTAAATATATATTAAGTAATATTAACGATGATATAACAAATTTAATAAATTCTATATTAGATGATTTCAAGCAGGGATAATAATTTATTTTGGAAAAAAAATTCAAGAATAGTATTTTGGAAAAAAAAACCTAAGAAAATATTTTCTTTAAAAAACAACAATTTTTATTGGTATGATGATGGAATAATAAATGTTAGCTACAATTGTCTTGATAAAAATATTAGCTCAGGAAAAGGAGATAAAATTGCAATATATTTTATTGATTCAAGAGGTTTAATAACCTCAGTAAGTTATAAGAAACTACTGGATTATGTTGAAAAATTTGTAAAGATTCTATTAGATTTAAAAATTAATAAAAATAAATATGTTGTAATACATTCGTCAGCATCATTAGAATCTGCAGTCAGTATGTTGGCCTGTAGCAGACTTGGTTTACCCCATTGTGTTTTATTTGAAGATTTAGAATTTCAAGCAATTAAATCAAGAATAGACCTATTGAAACCAGGCCTTATAATTTCAAGAAGTGACGAAAAAACTATAAAAAAAAAATTTAAAAATTCAAATAAAATAAAAATTTTATCTTTTTCAGAACACAAAATTAAAAATAAGAATATTTTGAAAGTTACTATAAGCAATCTTAATAAAAAAAGTGTATTTTCAAATTCTAAAAAAATTAATTTTGTCAAATCTAATTCAAAATTATTTTCTCTTTTTACCTCGGGCTCCACTGGAATACCAAAGGGAATAGAGCATTCAAATGGTGGCTATCTGACATATGCAAAATACACATGCATAAATCAGTTTGGCATGAATGAAAGCTCGGTTTCACTAACAGCTTCTGATGCTGGATGGATTAATGGTCATACTTATGCCCTTTACGGACCATTAAGTATTGGAGCAACTACTGTTTTAATTGAAAAACCTTTTATACTTTTAAATAGCAAGTTATTAACAAAACTAATAAAAAAACTTAAAATAAATATTCTTTATCTTCCTGTAACTTTAATTAGATTAATAAAAGCCACACAAGCAAAATTTCCAAAATTTAAATACCTAAAGACACTTGGTTCTATGGGAGAGCCACTATCTTCATCCATAGCAGAATGGTATTCAAAAGCTTTCTTAAAAAAAAATAAATGTATAGTAAATACCTACTTTCAAACTGAAACTGGGGGAATTTTATTTTCCCCACGTTATAACGATAAGATTTCAAAGACACCACATGGCAGCGTAGGAAAAGCGTGCTTTACCACTCTAAAACTGGATAAAAAAATAAAAGGTAGATCATTTATTATAAAAATTAAAGAATCTTGGCCAGGGTGTATGATAAATTCTGTTAATGGAAAAAGAACGTTTAACAAATATTGGGATAAAAATAAGAGTTTTAATCTTTTTGATATTGGAGAATTGGACAAAAATAAAAATTTAATAGTTTATGGTAGATCTGATGATGTAGTTAATATAAGTGGACACCGCATTGGGTCTGCAGAAATTGAGGCAACAATTCAAAAATTAAATTTTATAAGTGAAGTTTGTGCAATATCAACATCGGATGAACTAATAGGATCAAATCTATTCTTATTTATTTCATTGAAAAACAAGGGTTTTTCTGAAAAAAAAAATTAATGAGGCGCTAATCAATAATTTTGGAACATATGCTATACCAAGAAAAGTTTTTTGTTTAAGTGAATTACCAAAAACAAGAAGTGGAAAAATATTAAGAAGAGTTATAAGGAATATTATGATAAATCCAAAAAATGAAAAAATCGGTGATGTTAGCACTATTTTGAATAAGTCCATTATACCAGAACTTAAAAATAAAATTGCTAGTTATAAAAATTTAACCTAAATTAATCTATATTTGTTTAAATAAACAATCTTACTATAAAAAATATAAACTTAAGTTTTATGAATTCAAATAAAAATAAGAAAATAATTAAAACAGAGATAAATAGTATAAAAAAAGTTTTAGAAAACTTTGATATTATTAAAGACAAGAACTTTAACAAACTATGCGAATATTCAATCAAAGCTATAAAAAAAAATAATAAAATTATTTTTTTTGGAAATGGTGGAAGTGCTGCAGATGCACAACATTTGGCAACTGAATTTGTAGTAAAATATAATAAAAAAAGAATTGCATTACCTGCAATTTCACTAACAACTGACACATCAATCTTAACTGCAGTTAGCAATGATTTTTCTTTTAAAAGTGTATTTTCAAGACAAATAGAGGCTCTAGGTAATAAAGGTGATATCGCTGTTGCTATAACCACATCTGGGAATAGCCAAAACCTGATTGAAGCAACAAAAATTGCTAACAAAAAAAAAATCGTGACTTTTTGTTTTTCTGGAAATAAGGGTGGAAAGTTAAAAAAATATACAAAATTTCCAATTATAATTCCATCAAACAAAACCTCAGTAACACAAGTTATTGAGATAATGATTGGTCAAATGCTTTGTGAAATTGTTGAAAATGAATTCACCAAAAAACACAAAGATTGATATTGTTATATTAGCTGGTGGAAAAGGATCCAGGCTCAAGTTAATAACAAAAAACAAAATACCAAAGCCATTAGTTGAAATTAATAATAAACCATTTCTTGACTTTCTTTTAAATCATTTAACAAAATTTCAGATAAAAAATATATTAATTTTGTGTGGATATAAAGGTAACCAGATTTATAAAAAATATCATAATAAAATAATTAATGGAAAAAAAATTATTTGTATTATTGAAAAGAAAAAAATGGGAACAGCAGGTGCCTTAAATCAACTAAAAAATAAAGTAAGTAAATTTTTTTTCTTAGTTAATGGAGATACATTCTTTAATATAAATCTAGACCAACTTATAAAAAAATTTAATAAGAAATATTATTTAATGATGGTTTTAACTAAACAGTATAAAGAGTCTAAAACAACCAAACTTTTAAACATAAAATTGAATAAAAATAATGAGGTAGTAATTAAAAAATCAAATTTAATTAATTCTGGAACCTATATTTTATCAAATAAAATTTTGAATTTTTTAAATAAAAAAAATCAATCTTTAGAAAGTGAGATAATTCCAAAATTACTAAAATTAAAAAAAGTGATGGGTATTAAAAGTAGATCAAAATTTATTGACATCGGAACACCAGAAAATTTCAAAAAATCAAAAAAAATTCTAATTAGATAAATTTTTTATTTTATTATAAATGATATTAATATCATACTCTAAGCAACAATCTTTAAATTTTTTTGAGCTTAAAAAATTTGAGATATTGCTTAAATACTCTTCATATTTTTTATCATTTATATTTTCTAAAAAATTATATAGTTCACTTATATTTTTAAAATCGTTTACATTAATAAAACAATTGGCAGGAACTAATTCATTTATTGTTTGAGAACCTAGATAAAGAGGAACTGTATTAGCTAAGAAAGTATGAAAAATTCTTGCAGTAATAAATCCTGGGTAGGTGGAATTCTCAATGCAAAAATCATATTTATATTTACTCACTTCTTTTATTTTGTTTTGTACTAAACCCTTATAAATTTTTAGATCTCTTCTTATAAATTTTTTTAAGATTGGTATTTTATAAAATTGAAAAATTAATCTATTTAAATTTTTGAATATAAATCCTTTGCCAATTTTTTTAATTTTTCTTGAAAATTTTCCATTTCCCACAATTTTATACTGATCCCAATGGCTTCCAAATAGATGAAGATGATCTGGTTGGTTTTTTTCAAACCATTCAATTATTTCAATTTTTTTTTCATAATTTGATGTTGGATGAAATAAAGGTCTATTTGCCAAAATAAAACTTGCAAAATATAATTTTTTTTCTTTTATTCTTATATTTTTTTTTGAAACAGTTGAAACTCCATTAATGTAAAAAAATTTCTTGTTATCAACAATAGTTTTATTGGAAGTAAAAATATAATCAAATTTATCATATGTTTTGTTTATATGCATCATTTCGTTTACCGCAGGTGGCTCATTAACATGCATTATTTTTATCTTATTGGTTGGAATTTTATTAATTATTTTTGGATGGTACTTAGTAAATCCAAAAAAATAAAAGACATCTATATCGTCTATATTTTTATAATTTTTGTAATGGTCAATGCTTATTTTTTTTTTATGTAATAGTAAGTGCAGCTTTCTTAATAATAAATTATCATGATCAAAAAAATTAAAAGAGTTAGCCTTATTAACATCATTCTTGAACTTTTGCTTATTTAAGCCAGAATTAAAATCATAATTAGTGTATATTTCTAACTTACTTGTAACTATAGCTATCTTCATAAAAGAAAAAAATATTGTTTAAATGAGGTTTCTAAGTTAATTTGTTTTTTTTTTCTATATTAAACTTATAATTGATAATGACCAAAAAATTAATTTTTCTAAAACAAAAGTCGAAGGAAATAAGAAGTATTATATTGGAAACGGCTCTAAAAGCTGGAAAAGGTCATGTTCCACCTGCGCTATCATGGGCAGATTTAGCAGCTTATTTATTTTACTCAAAAAAATTTAACTTTTTCAGCAATTCTTCAAACAAAGACAAATTTATATTAAGTAAAGGCCATGGTTGTTTAACTATTTATGCAATACTAGCAGATTTTGGTTACATAAAAAAAAGTGATTTATCAAATTTTTCTGGTGAAGGATCTCTTCTACCAGGACATCCAGACACAAAAATAAAAAAAATTGAAAATTGCAGTGGTTCTTTAGGTCATGGTGTTGCGATAGGCTGCGGCAAAGCAATTGCACTAAAATATAAAAAGATTAACAAAAAAGTTGTAGTTCTATTAGGAGATGGTGAGTGTCAAGAGGGATCGATTTGGGAGTCATTTATATTTGCTGCCCAGAACAAATTAGATAATCTGACTGTAATTATAGACTACAATAAATTAGGTGCCACTGATTTTATAAAAAAAACAGGAGATCTGTCTCCATTATATAAAAAAGTAAAATCTTTTGGATTTGATGTTTTTCAGATAAATGGACATTCATTTAATGATTTTGATAAAATGTTTAATAAAATTAACAAAAAAAACAAAAGACCAAAATGTATAATAGCTAATACAGTCAAAGGCAAAGGAGTAAGCTTTATGGAAAATAGTAAAAATTGGCATCACCAACTTCCAAAGGGTGATCAAATTAATATTGCTAGAAAAGAACTTTCATAAAATAAAAGAATGAAAAAATTCAATTTCAGAGATTTAGCCTTCCAAAATATAGAAAAAAATTTCCAGGAAAATAAAAAAACTGTGCTTTTAACTAATGATATGGGCGCGATGGGTCTGGAAAAATTAAAAAAAAAATATAAAAAAAGAGTAATTAATTGTGGTATTTGTGAACAACATATAATGAGTATGGCTGGCGGATTAGCATCAGAGGGCTACCATGTATTTGTTTATGGCATAATATCTCATTTAATATTTAGAGGTTTGGAACAATTAAAAATTGATGTATGTATAGACAGTCACCATGTAACAATAGTTGGAATAGGTGCGGGTCTATCTTATGGTAACGATGGTCCAACTCATCATGCTGTTGAAGATATTGGTGTCCTAAAAGCTATTCCTAACATTGAAATATATAATCCTGTAGATTTTTATTCAATTAATGAAAGTTTTAAACTTGCTAAATTTTCAAAGAAACCTTCACTAATTAGATTAGATAAAGAGAACCTTTACTACAAAAATAAAGGGGTGAGAAGATTTGGCAAAGGAGTAAATTATTACAGAAATGACAAATCAGAAACTTTGGTTATAACAACTGGTATCACTATCAAAGTTGGATTAGAGGTAATAAACAAAATTAATGTAGATTTAGTAGATATTTTTAAAATTAAATCATTTCCTGCTAAAGAAGTAGAAAAACTTATAAAAATTAATAAGTACAAAAAAATAATTATCATCGATGAAAATTTTAAAAATTCATCAATTATGAATGATATAAATTCTATTTTAAATAAATTAAAAATTAATACAGATTTATTATGCAAAAATCTTGGGGAAAATTATATTCTTGGATCTGCAAAAAGAGAATGGGTATGGAAAAAATTTAATTTAAATAGTGAAAAAGTTTTAAAATACATATAGATAATGAATATGTTAAAAGATAAAAAAAATATTAAAGAGTATTCATCAAATTTAGAAAAAAATGCTAGATCTAAAATGATTGAATTATTTAAAAAATCTCCTCTTCCTGAAAATCAAATATTATCAAATTTAGGGCTTTACATAAATTCAAAAGAATTATCTAGAATCTTATTTTTTGATCATATTTATAAAAAAATAGTAGATGTACCAGGTGTTGTAATGGAATTTGGAACTAGATGGGGACAAAATCTTTCTTTGTTCTCTTCTTTAAGAGGGATTTATGAACCATTCAATCGACACAGAAAAATAATTGGTTTTGATACGTTCACCGGTTTTCCATCAATAAACACAAAAGATGGAAAATCTGATTTAATGAAAAAAGGACAACTTTCATTAACGAAAGATTATCAAAATTATTTAGAAAAAGTTTTGCAAACTCTTGAAAATGATAACCCCCTTAATCATATAAAAAAATTTGAAATATGCAAAGGGAACGCTTCTATTGAACTAAAAAAGTACTTAAAAAAAAATCCACAAACAATAGTTGCTTTAGCATATTTTGATTTTGATTTATATAAGCCTACAAAAGATTGCATCAAGCTTATTAAAAAAAGACTTGTTAAAGGGAGTATTGTTGGATTTGACGAACTAAATGATCCAGATTCTCCTGGCGAAACTTTGGCTCTTTTAGAAACATTTAATTTAAACAATATTAAATTGAAAAGGTTGGGAAAAACATCAAGAACTTCTTACTTTGTTTTTGAGTAATTAATCCTTATTATTTAACACAACTAAACTTCCTTTATTTTCAAAATTAAAGTCAATATTTGGAACTTTTGTTTTTTTTATTAAATTTTCCTTTATGTTTGGGGGTACCATGGCTAAATAAAATCCACCTCCACCAGCTCCTATTACTTTACCTCCTAATGCTCCTTTGCTCAAAAAGTAATTATTTATTGAGTCAATTTTTCTACTAGAAACCATCTTGTTAAGCTCCTTTTTAACGTTCCATTGCTCTTTCAACAATTGAGCAAAATATTTAACATTTTCTTTTTTATTTGTTTTAATTAATTTTTCAGCTTCTAAGCAAATAGAACTCATATGATTTAGAACTTTAATTTTTTTTGTGTTTAATTTATGAAATTTTTTTTTCTCAATATTTTTTGACGATCTTTGACTACCCAAATAAAACAGACAACACCATTTTTCCAATTCTTTAATCATATTATTTTGATTAAAGTTATTAACTTTAAAAGCGTCTTTAAAAAAAGAAATTTTATTAAATCCTCCATAACTTGCAGCTATTTGGTCTTGACTACCAACAGTTTCTTTTAAAATTCTCTGTTCAAAATTTATCGATTGGTTTGCTAATTCAAATTTTGATAATTTATGATTTTTCAGCGCATTTAAAGATTGAATAAAACCTACTGTGAAACTTGATGAAGACCCAATTCCTGTCCTTGCTGGTAAATCTCCATGATGATTCATATCTAAACTTTTTATATTTGGATATCTTAACAACAATTCTCTCACAACAGGGTGTTTAATTTTATTTTTATTTTTTACTTCTTCTCTAAAGTAATACCGAATTCTAAATTTATAATTAAAGATTGAAGGAAGATTTCTTAAAACAATATAAGAATATTTATTGATTGTAGTAGATATTACTTGGCTTTTATTTTTTTTATACCATATTGGAAAATCAGTCCCACCTCCGAAAAAAGATATCCTATAAGGGGTTTTAGTAATTATCATAAGTTTTTTTGTACCAACTAATAGTTTTTTTTAAACCTTTGTATAAAGTTGTTTTGGGTGACCACTTTAAATCCTTTCTTGCTTTTTTAATTGCAATTTTCCTTACCGGTATCATTGATGGTATTTTAAGATCATAAATTACATTTAATTTTTTTTTTGTTACCATTAAAATAATTTTAATAATCTGTCTTATAGTAACAGAACTACCATTTGCAAGATTAACAATATAAAATTTTGCTTTAATATTTAAAGTTTTAATAATCCCATTTACAAAATCATCTATATAAAGAAAGTCTTTTAAATCTTTACCATCACCCCAAACTTTTATTTCTTTGTCATTTTCTATAATTTTTCTAATTGTTGCTGGTATTACCTTTGATTTTTCTGGATCAAATTTATCAAAAGGGCCATACAAATTCCCAGGTCTTACAATAATAGTCTGCATGGGATTTTTAATTTTTTTAGAATACATTTGGCACATCACTTCTGAAAACATTTTCATCCAACCTACAATAAAATACTTATCAAAAAATTTATAGTTTGTATCATTTTCATACATTGGTTTTTTAGAAACTGGGTAAACAGTATTGCTGCTTATAAAAATAAACTTTTTAATTTTGTTATTATAAGATGCTTCGAGTAAAGAAGTATTCATGATTAAATTAGGATTTAAATGATCTAAAGGTTTATTTAATATTACCTTGGCGCCACTGGTTACAGCGGAACAAACAAAAACATAATCAATATTTTTAGTTACTTTAAAACAATCTTTTTTTTTTGTTAAGTCTGCCCTAATAAGCTTTACTTTTTTTTTTAAGTTAGGCTTGTTTTTAAAATAAGTTCCAACTATTTGATAATTATTATTTTTAGATAGTTTTTTTGCTAAATTATATCCAACAAATCCTGAACAGCCGGTTATTAAAATTTTTTTTTTAGTCATTGTACCATACTAATGTTGGAATATTTTTTTTCCATCCAAACGCAATTACCCATGCCCAAAATCTTAATCTACCTTCAAGTAAAAATAATTTAGTTTTAGTTCCTTTCTTTTCACGTTTAACTCTTATAGGCTTAATATTTTCATTCACAATTAATTTTTTAGATAATTCTATGGGACTCGGAGACATATTGAACTTATTAGTTTTGGCTTGCTTTATACTTGTATAAACTTTTTTGTTTAATTTATTCTTTACTATTATTTTTTGTGTAGATATGTTTTCTACAGGACTATTACATACTGTTGATATTTTAAAAAGATCTTTAGATACAATTTTTGTCTGAACTGATTTAAAATTTTTTTCTAACCTATCTAAATTAAGTGTATTAGGAATAGGTATTGAGTTTCCATGATTTACAAGCCAATTAAGAACTATTTGATCAATTGATAAGTCATATTTTTTACTAAGATCTAATAATATTTTTTTTTGGAATTTCCCATTATAAATTCTACCTTGTGCTAAAGGACTATAAGCTAATGTGTGAACTTTTTTTTTTTTTAAGAATTTTTTAATTTTACTCTCTATTGTTCTATCAAAAAAATTATACTCCGTTTGAAATGTAGACAAAATATTTTGTTTATAATATTTGTAGACTTTTTTAATTTCATTAAAATCATAATTGCACATTCCAATGCCATTTATAACATTGTTATTTTTTAATTCTAAAAGTGCATCTATACTTTCTTTTATGTCTATACTAGGATTTGGCCAATGTAATTGAACCAGATCAATTCTATCTACACCTAAATTTTTTCTACTTTTTAAAACAGATTTAAAAATATTTTTTGCACTAAGCATTTCTGGGGAAATTTTAGTTGCGATTATGCATTTATCTTTCTGCTCAACGTTTAAAGCTGAACCTAAATATTTTTCTGATAATCCCTTTCCGTACACTGGAGCTGTATCAAAAAAATTGTAACCAATATGATATGCTTGCTTAATTACGTTTTTAATTAATTTATAATTATAATTTTTTGTATAATTTCCTATTCCGCATCCATATCCAATAGGATAAATCTTTTTTCCTAGCAATAAAATAGGGGGTTGGTTATTTTTTTTTGAGATCATTTACAAACCAGTTTTTCAGTCCATCTGTCTCAAAGTTTGATCTTTTATGAGAATGGGATTTATCCTCAAATATATCTAGCATTAAATTTTTTATTTGATTTCTTGTACCATTCAATTGGTGAGCTAATTTCAAAAGATTATCATAGTTTTTTTCATCCCTTTGCATTTCATCCTTCAAATTCCATATATGTAAATTTATTTGGGATAAAATTATTATTGGTCTGATTATATCAGCATTTAATTTTACATTTTTTTCTTTTAAAATTTCTTCTATATCAACTATTATATTCTTAATTTCACTTTCAAAGTCACCACCAAAGTCATCAAGTTTAAACTGTTTAATATGGTCTACTGTTAATCTATCTATCAGCTCTGCTATAGGTAATTTAAATTTCATTATTTTTTTTGTACCAGTTAATTGTTTTTATTAAAGCACTTTTTAAAGAATGATATTTAAAATTCTTTATCTTAGAATTTACTAATTTTGTATTTAAAACTCTAATTTTATCCCCAGTTGGTTTATTTTTTTGCCATTCTATTCTGATATTTTTATCTATTATATTTCTTAATGTTTTCGCTAGATATTTAATTGAGTACCCTTTGCCACTACCAATATTTAAGGGTTGGTTAGACAAACTTTTTTTATTTAATACATTTAAAATTAGAGCAGCTACATCCTCGGAATATATAAAATCTCTCAAATTTTCTCCATTTCCCCAAATTTTAACTCTCTTATTATTTTTTTTACTAGCAAAAATAAACTTGTTTATCAAAGATGGAATTACTTGAGCAGTCAATGGATTAAAATTATCATATGGGCCAAAGACATTTGAAGGTCTAAAAATATATCCACCTTTCCAGTTTTTTTGTTTAAGTGCAGCCTCTACTTGAATTTCACCAATTCTTTTGACAAGTCCAGGAATTTTATCATTTTGCTTTGGCAGTCCTTGCCAGAAAAAGTTTTCTTTTTTTTTTCATTTGAAAATGGATAACCACATATACTACTTATAAAAGCATATTTTTTTACTTTGTTGTTTAATGATGCTTTAAAAAGATTTTGCTGAAACTCAAGCATATCATTATAAAAATCAAATACCTTGGTTTCACCAATACCGGTAGAACCTTTGATTCCAACTGCATTAATTACTATATCCATTTTATTAGTTGCTACTTCACAATGCTTATAATTTCTTAAATCTAACTGAGTGTACCTTATGCTAGAAGGTAATCTTTTTTTAATTTTAGTTTTATTGTCATTAGCTACCACAAAAATTTTTTTAGAATATTTGACTAACTGATTTACTATTTGGGAACCTATCACGCCTGTCCCACCAGCTACTAAAATATTTTTATCTTTAAAGGTTTTCAAAATTATCTCTTCTTGATAAAATTGGTTTTTTTATTGGCCAATTAATATTTAATTTTTTATCATTCCATTTAATAGTAAATTGAGACTTGCGATCATACTCGGTTGTTTGCTTATAATGAAAAATAGCTTGTTTTGATATAACTAGATGCCCATTCCCGTGCTTAGGTGGTACTAAAACTTGTAGCCTATTTTTATCTGATAGTTTAATTAAAATGTGTTTTTTAAATTTTTTCGAATTTTTATCATTATTGACCACAACTAAATAAAATTCTCCATATAGACAAGAAATTAATTTCCATGTTTTGTTATCTCCGTGAATACCTCTTAAAACATTTTTTTTGGAAATTGAGATATCATCTTGAATAAATTTTTGTTTAATTCCAGAAGTTTTATAAATTTTTTCATTATATGTTTCTACATAAAATCCTCTAAAATCCTTAAAGATAGTAGGTGGTTTTATTATTAAAACTCCATCTAATTTTGTTTTTTTTATTTTAAGCATTTTATCTAACTAAAAATTTTCTGCCTTCTTTAGCAACTTTTATTCTCCAGTAATCCAGTAAATCTTTCATTGTAGTTTCAAATTTTATTTCAGGCTTCCATCCAGTGTGTTTTTTAAATTTTCTTGTATCAGGAATTTGAAGATCTGCATCCAAAGGTCTTAGTCGCTCTTTATCAATTTGAATTTTTATATTTTTTACTTTACTAATGCTTATCAGAAATTTCAAAATTTTACCTATTGAGCATGAATAACTTCCTCCAATGTTATAATATTCTCCAGGTATTGGATTTTTAGTTACCAACAAATAATAAGCTCTAACTGCATCTCGAACATCAGCAATCGTTCTTAGACTATTTAGGTTTCCTACTTTTACAATTGCTGGGATTAAATTATTTTCAATCATTGCAATTTGTTTGGCAAAAGAAGATTCTGCAAATACATCCCCTCTTCTTGGTCCAGTATGAGTGAACATTCTTGTTGACATTACAGACATTTTGTATGCCTCACCATAATGTCTAGCAATAAGATCTGTTCCAACTTTTGAAATTGCATATGGAGATGCAGGATGAAATGTGCAATTTTCTCCGATCGGAAGTTGTGTTTTTTTTACTTTTCCAAAAACTTCAGATGATGCACAAATGTGAGTTATTGCATTTGGTGAAAACTTTTTAATTGCATCTAAAATAATATTTGTACCTTGTATATTTGTTTGCATTGTATCTAAAGGAGAAGTGAAACTTGTAAGCGGATAACTCTGAGCGGCTAAATGAAAAACATAATTTGGTCTAGATTTTTTAAATGTATCTTGAACAGATATTGGATCTCTTATATCAGAGTAGAACAATTTAATTCTTTTTTTTTTATTTACATTGTCTAAATGATGTTCAATATTTTCTAAATTACTCCTCCATCTTAACACTCCATGAATATCCCATTTTGTGTTTTCAACCAAATAGTCTAGCATATGTGATCCTACCATTCCCGTGATACCAGTAATAAGTGCAACTTTTTTTTTCATAAATATTATTTAAAATAATTTTTTTTGTTTTTAAACTCGTTTTTATTTATTTTAAACCATTCCCACGTCTTCTGAAGACCATCTTTCAAAGATGTTTTAGGATTATAATTAATAATTTTTTTTGCCAAACTAATATCCATAACTCTTTTTGAAAACCCTGTTGCTTTTTCTGGTTTAAACTTATACTTAAATTCTATGAAAGAATGTAATGTTTCAACTAATTCTTTAATTGAATATCCTTTTCCACTAGCAAGATTAACAAAGCTATTTTTAGTTCCATAATACATTGCTTGGACAATTCCCTTTGCAATGTCATCAGTATATGCAAAATCTCTTATAGCGGAGCCATCTCCCCATATTTCTATAGGTTTTCCTTTTGAATGCAATATCTTATACATCAAGGATGGGATTACCATAGCATTTTTAGGATCAAAGTTATCACCCGGACCATAAACATTACAGGGTCTCACTATAGAATAATTTTTTTGTTTGTACTGCTCCATGTAACTTTTTATTTGAAGTTCAGCCATTCTTTTTGCCCACCCAGGGTATCTATCCATAGGATTTCCTTCAAAGCCTTCTTTTTCTTTAAAGATATTACCTGATTTATAAGCTCCTATTGAACTCACATAAACAAGTCTTTTGACTTTGTTAATTCTGGATGCTTCTAAAATATTTGTATTAAACATTAACAAAGGCACAAAAAAACTTGCAGGTTTTTTTATGGTTACATCTACTGAACCTTTTATTCCTGCTATATGGAAAACATAGTCAACATTTTTTGTTATTTTTTGACAAAATCTGAAATCTGTTAAATCACCAATCACGTGCTTGCAATTTTTGAGACGTATCTTATCTAAAGACACTGTAATAATTTTACAGTTGAAATTTGACAATAAATCAACTACTGACCTTCCAATCATGCCTGTTCCACCTGTTATTAAAACTTTTTTATTATTGAAGAATTTTGAAAAATTTAAGTTTGGCATTGTAAGTAACTACTATTTAAATTAATTATCATATAATGCAAAAAAAAATTTTAAAAAAAACACTTTTAGATTTTGAGAATGATATCAAACAGATATACGAAAAAGGTAAAATTAAAGGCCCAATCCATTTATCGGGCAATAACGAAGAAAACTTAATCAAAATTTTCAAAAAAATAAAAAAAACAGATTGGGTATTTTCAAGCTGGAGAAATCATTATCATGCTCTTTTACATGGGATCAGTCCTACCTGGCTTAAAAATAAAATTTTAAAAGGTAAAAGTATGGGTATTAATAATAAGAAAAAAAAATTTTACTCTTCATCAATAGTTGGAGGAATATTACCAATAGCCTTGGGTGTTGCAATGGGCTTAAAAAGAAAAAAATCAAAGACAAAAGTCTGGGTATTTATTGGAGACATGACATACGAAACAGGAGTTTTTCACGAAGTTTATAAATATGCAAAAAATAATAATCTTTTATTAAAATTCGTTGTTGAGGATAATAATTTTAGCACAAACACACCAACAAACAAAGTGTGGATAAAAAAAACTAAACCTTTGAAAGACGTAACATATTATAAATATAAAAGAAAATTTCCACATCATGGAACTGGAACATGGGTATTATTTTAATGAAAACGTACAAATCAGAACTGGTTAAAGCCATGAAATTGTTAGCAAAAGATAAAAAAACAATTTTTTTAGGTCAATCTGTTGCTTATCCTGGAAACTCGATGTTTAATACTTTAGTTGGCGTATCAGATAAAAAAAAAATTGAACTTCCGGTCTTTGAAGAAGTACAAATGGGGATGTCAATTGGTCTTGCAATGGAAGGTTATTTGCCTGTAACATGTTATCCAAGATTTGATTTTTTATTGCTAGCAATGAACCAGCTTATTAATCATTTAGATAAAATTAGAACTATGTCTGGTGGTGATTTTAAATTAAAAGTAATTGTCAGAACTGCGATAGGTGCAAAAAAACCCCTTGATGGTGGTCCTCAACATACTCAAGACTACACTTCTTCACTGAAAAAAATGTGTAAGGAGATAAAAGTTATTAAATTAAATGATAAGAATAAAATATTTGATACGTATAAAAAAATATATAACGATAAAAATAATTTTTCATATATCGTCATTGAGGATGGTGATAAATTTAATAAAGAATAAACAAAAAAAAATTATAGTTTTAATATTATTTTAAAGTCTTCCAGATAATTGTTGAATATGAATAGTGTCCTAAAATACCGAATTTAACCTCATTAATTTTTAATATTTTTATTTTTTTTTTACTTTCAAGTTTTTTTAAATATTTAATGTATCCGTAAAGGTAGTTTCTCTTTTTATCATATTCGTAAAAAGTTTTCTCAAGCAAATTTTTTTTATTGTAAAATTCAACAAAGCTCTCAATATTTATAATTAAGTCAGTTTTTGAAGAAATTATTTTATCTACAATTGGTTTAAAGTTATTCCCAAGCTGTTCAAATCCACCAATAGTAAAAATCGCATTATCAGGTTTTATAAGATCTAAAGACGCTACTTTTAAAAAATTCATTTTACTTACACTTAATTTAAGATCGAAGTTTTTTTTTAAATATCGGCTAATTTTTGCAGGTGGATCACTCCAATCAAAACCATAAATATTTTTATTTTTAAATTTTTTTTTTAAAATTACCAAATTATGTAATGGACCACATCCTAATTCATATATATTTGTTTTATCAGCTAAATACTTTTTAAATAAAAAATCCCTATAAATTCCAAACAACTTGAACTCAAATAATTTTGAAACAGGCTGAATTATTTTTCCATTAATTACTAAATTAACATCTTTTTGATAATAAAAAGGTATAAGACTAGGGAAAATTTTTTTATTTTTTTTTAGTAAATTTAAATTTAAGGTCCATCCATCATTCCATTTAAATATTTTATCATTACCTGATTTCCAAAAATAATTGTTTTTTATTTTATTTTTAAGATTTTTTAATAAAGTTTTTTTTTTTGAATCTATGTCTTTATAATAAAAGTTTAACTTTTTAATTTTATTAGCTGTCTCAGAGTCAATTTCAAAATTTGAAAAAAAAGCTTTTTTAATTTGGTTGGGAGTTAATTTATTAATCATTTAGTGTGTTATAATATCTATATTGCAAATTTTTTTCAGTGCATAAATCAAGCCAATTGAGCTATTAGTACTGGTCAGCTGCACGCATTACTGCGCTTCCACATCC
>MDTD01004980.1_pt1 | contig 50385 bp, 51 predicted proteins | sample 811221 | NCBI WGS metagenome assembly MDTD01 (sample SAMN05326646, study PRJNA326480) | marine metagenome | isolation source: seawater | place: Pacific Ocean: South West | collected 2011 | reverse complement strand
ATATTCACCTAAACAATTTAATACTTCATTAAGATTTTTTATGTCGATCTTAATATATTCTTTCTTAATTGAATAATTTAACTTGCAATGAGATTAAACACTATTTTAACTTTGCCAAAATAGAAAAACTTACTGGAAAACTTGTATTTTTTCTTATTAAATTCTTTTTATAAGCTTTATCTAATTTGATTAGATTTTTAAGTATCTGCACATTAAACATATTTTTGTGATTTCCAACTTTATCCTTTGGAATATATTGTTTTGCTTGATCCAAACAATATGCAGCAGCCGAAAAAGGACCACCATTTAAATTAGTCTTAGAAACTTTAAAGCCCAATTGTTTCAAACAATTTTCTATACCAAATGGTGTAAATCTAAAATAATCATTGGGTTTTTGGTGCAATTCTCTTAAGGTTGGTTCAAAAATATATAAACTACCTTTTTTTTTTAAAATTTTTTTACATTGTTTAAATAAACTTTCAAAGTCAAAGATATGATGTAATAAATTTGGTATAATTATTAAATCGATACTATTTTTTTTAATTTCTATTTTTTTGTATGAATTGTATTTATCAATAGGAATTTTGATTAATTTATCATCTTTAACAAATTTTTTATTATAAGCACCTCTTTTCAAAATTTTTTTTGGAGAACAGTCTACAGATATAAATTTTTTTTTAATGAAGTAAGGAGCGAATAAACTTATTCCTCCATAGAGATTTCCTCTTTCAAGAGAAAGAATATTTTTGTATACTGTTTTTTTTGAGAGTTTTTTAATATCATTTATAAGTAATTCAAAATGAGGCCATTTTGAATTTGAAAAAAAAACTTGATTAATTAAAATTTTTTCGTGATTTTTAATTATGTTTTTCAGCTAGTACCCCAATATTTTTTGTGTATTTTCTGACTTAAATTTAGCAATTAATTTAGTTATTTTAATTGCGGCATTTCCATCTCCATAAAGTTTTTGTGATTTATATTTACCATGATTCAATTGTTTTTTTAATTGTTTTATAATTTTTTTATGATCGTGACTTGAATGTAATACATTTTTACCGCATTCTCTGCCATTTTGTCTATTTCCAATATTTACAGCTGGAATTCCAAGGAATGAGCATTCTCTTATTGCAACACTTGAATTTCCCAAAATACATTTTGATTTGGATAATATTTTTAAAAAATCTTCAGGTTCAAAGTTTTTAAAGAATTTAATATTATTAGGATTTTCTTTTTCTCTAAATTGTCTCAATCTTTTCGATATTATATCATTTCCAGCATCAATATTTGGCCATAACCACAGAACATTAATGTTAAAACGCTTTAATGCTTTTATTGTCTCTTCGATTTGACTTTTAGCACTATTATATTCTGTGGTAACAGGATGCTGAACAACGACTATAAAATCTTTTTCAAAAAATTTTGTAAATGTTTTTTCTTTATGATATTTTTTCAAAACAACATTTAAATTTATTTTATTTTCCATAATTTTTTTGGCAAGATCTATAGAAGGACAGCCAGTCAAAAATACCTTTTTTTTATCTTCTCCCATTTTAATAACGTTTTGTTTCGCTTTAAATGTAGATGGAAAATGAAAATTGGATAATTTAGTTACAGCATGTCTCACACTTTCATCAATAGAGCCAGTTACTTCTCCACCCTGGGTATGTATTAATGGAATATTCATATAGCTTGCTGCTATGGCTGTTGCTATAGTTTCAAATCTATCTGCTACTGTTAGAACAAAATCTGGTCTTTGGTTTTCAAATATATTTGAAAGTTCAATTATTCCAAGTCCGGTAGATTTAGCCATAGTTGTTAAGTTATTCCCTTCTATAATTGAGTAAACTTTGCCACTTATTTTAAAACCATCTTTTTTGACTGTCTTAGATAAATTTCCTATTCTGTCCATCAACGAAGAAGCTCCTAAAACTAATTGCAAACTAAGTTTTTTATTTTTTTTTATTTCAAACAAAACACTTTTGATCCTAGCGTAATTAGCTCTTGAGTTAACAATGACACAAATTTTTTTCATTAATTGATATCAGTTAGTTTTAATAATCTTTTATGAGAAACCTTTTTGTTTAATTTTTTTCCAATAACTAATTTCTTTTTTTTGATTGGGATACCAAATCCGGGTTTTTTTAATGTAATGTCTTTTTCTTGAATCATATATCCTTTATTGTGAGTAGTATTTAAAGCTATACTTTTTGTAAATATTTTTTTATTTTTTTTTAATTTATAGCTTAAAATATTTTTATTTACTGGATATTTATTCAAATGATGAATCTGGTCTCTTGCTTTACATAATTCTTTAATTTGACCTAAATCTAATGAAGAATCTTTATCAGGATTCAATTTAGAATTGTTACTTTTAAAATGCACCTCTATTAATTTAGAACCCGCACATAAAGCATAAATAGATGGATAAATTGATCCAGAATGATCTGAGAGTCCATAGAAACAATTAAATTTTTTTTTAAATTTGTCCAAAACATTAATCCCTATATCACTTAAAGTTGATGGATAGAGAGACGTACATTGCATTAAAATAAATTTTATTTTTTTTTTTTTTTAAAATTTTTATTAAGTCATTAATTTCAGATATAGTAGACATACCAGTACTTAGAATAATGGTATCATTAAGTTTTATTAAATAATTAATTAGATCTTCAGAAAAGAACTCACCAGAACCTATTTTCCAAAAATTTAACCCTATAGACTTTAAAGTTTTAGCTGCTTTTACTGAGAAAGGAGACGATAAGAAGATTAAATTATTTTTTTCACAATAAAATTTAATTGTTTTCCATTGTTCTTTATTGAATTCCATATCTTTCCAATAATCAAATCTATTTTTATATCTACTTGATATAAATTTTCTAAATGGCTCATCATACGTTGATTCTGCATCTGCATAATGAGTCTGAAACTTTACAATGTCTACCCCAGTATTTGAGAGTTTATTTATTATTTTTTTTATTTCTGAAATGGATCCTAAATGAGATTGGCCAATCTCTGCAATTATTAATGGCTTGCTTTTTTCACTTATTAAAGAGTCATTAAATTTTTTCATTTTTTTTTAGATGTTTTAAAGATTTATAGTATAAATTATTTAAATTTATTAAAAATTTTTCTAGCATTTTTCAAATCCTCTATATTATCAATATTAGATATTTCGTATTTGGTCTCTGAAAGAATTAAATTTTTTAGGTATATGGTTTTAAATTTATATAAATGTCTAATTGAAAAGATATAAAAAACACCATTTCTAATATAAATGTCTGATAGTGACTGCCTATTTATAACATTTTTTCCCAATCTAGAGTTAAGTTTTATAAAACCTTTTTCATTTAGTAAGATTTTTAATGGATGATATTTTTTGTCAATTTTTGTTACTGACCAAGCACCAAATGCCTTTTTCTTTATGACTATCTTTAAAGCATCCTTAAGATGTTTAATTTTTCTTGTGGGTGTTGTTGGAGGAAGATAGATCAAATAATCAAAATGCAATTTTTTTTTTTTAAGTTCATTCAATGAAAATTTAATTACAGGATAGTCCGCAACATTATCTCCAGAAAGACTTTTTGGTCTTAAAATATTCATAAATTTTAATTTTTTTCCTATTTTAAGAATTTTATGATTTTCTGAGTTCAAAACCTTTAAGTCTACTAACTTTAATTTATCGATAAAATTTGAGGTGATTTCAACTAAAGTTTTGCTTTTGATTTTTTTTAAATTTTTTAGTTTTATACCTTTACTTCCACCCCTGGCAGGTACTAAAGCTATGATTTTTTTATTTAAGATCAAATTTGATTTTTTTTGATATTTATCTAAATTATATACGTTAGTTTAGTGTTTCAATCAATTATTCAAAGTTATTAAAATTAATTATTTTCCATAATAAAAATTTAATACTGAAATATTCCTCGCACTTAAAGGCTTTCGTCAAGGTAAAATATAGAAACATCATTTCTTACTGAAAAATAAACTGAAAAAAACAAAGACTAGGACAACCAGAATTTTATATTCCGATTGATTTAAAAAAGAGAATTATTTTAATGTAAAAACGATATTTTTAGATAATAAAATTGATATTAAAACTAAATAATTATAAATAAAATTTGATGCTGAAAAAAAAAATATATTTAATTTATAAATTTTTTTTTACTTTTTTGAGTACAGCAGGATGTTATTTGAACATTCCGTTTTTAAGCGCTTTGAGCTGGAAGTTTTTACTTTATAAAAATAGAAATATAAATGTTTCTAAAAATAAAAAAAAAATTACAATCATTCTAGATAGAACTATAGGAAGGGATGATATCATAGAGTCTTATAGATATTATAGACCAAAAAGAGAAATTTATTTTATATCGAGAGAAAATTTTAATTTAATTTTTCATCATTTTTTTTATAAAGGTTACAAACTTCATAAAAATATTGATAACTATAAGATTAAATTAAGTAAATATAATTTGTATTTAAATAAGTTGTTAAATTCATTAAAATTTTTATTACCTGAATTTAACTTTGTAACATTTAACTATAATTATAGTGCTGAGGTTTTCTTTTTTAAAGAATGTAAAAAACAAAATATTGATACTTATTTATTTTATAAAGAATGCTTTAGATCTCCTGCAGAACTAGAAGTTTACCCATTTCCAGTTTATTCAAAGTTTTTAAAAAACTTTACTAAAATATTAGTATATAATCACATGACTAAGCTTTATTTGGAAAAATCTACAAAAGATAAAATTAAAATTTTGGTAAATGGATTGCCAAGGTTTAATTTTTTTCTAAAGCAATCAAATAAAATAAAAAAAAAAAAAGATTGATACACTAACTTATTTTTTAATTGAAAATAAAAGAGGAATACCAAATAAAAATAAATTCAAATTTTATAACTGGAATGAAATTAATTCAAAAATTTTAAATTACTTAGTGGAATTGAGCAATTCAAACAGAAAAATTAAAGTAATTGTAAAAGCTAAAAATGGAAAATTGATTCCCAATATTTTAAAAAAAAAAAAAATAGAATCATATTTAGTAATTTAGGAAGTGGAGCAAATATTTTAAAAGATTCAGACCTAATAATATCTCTCAATTCAGCTGCAACTTTAGAGTCGATTGCATCAAAAAAATATATTTTTATTCCTTTTTTTGGAAAAAAAAAATATGAAAAAAAAATTATTTATAATTATGATAAAACTTTAGTTTATAAAAATGAAAAAAAATTTTTTAACCAAATACAAAATATGATTGAAGAAAAAAAAATAGAATTTCCAGCAAGAATAAATAATTATAATAAGATGATGAAAGATTATTTTGGAAATTATAAACAAGCAGGAAAAATTATAAGACAAACAATTGATAGAAGTTGATGAAAAGGAAATTAAGAATAAAAATTCCAAAAATTTTAGGTATTAAAAGAATTAATAATTTTTTCAAATTAAAGAAACTAATTCAGAAAAAAAATAATGGTAAAAGTATTAAAATATTACCACCCAATTTATTCAAACTTTATGTTTTATATCAACTAATTAGACTAAATAAGAGAATTTCAATTTTGGAGTTTGGTTCAGGGTGGTCAAGTTTATTTTTAAGTGATGCCCTAAATCATAATAAAATCTTAAATAGACAGAAACTATTGAATTTAGGTTTCTCAAAACCGTATGAATTTATCAGTGTTGATAATAGTAAGAAATATTTAAATATTTCTAGAACAAGACTAGAAAAACATAAAAAATTTAAAATTATCAACAAGTGGGTTTTATCTAAGGTTGAAACCTCACTATATAATAACAAAATTTGCACCTTCTATAAAGATCTACCATCCTGTCAGCCTGATTTTATTTATCTAGATGGACCAGATTTATTTAATATAAAAAAAAATAAAAGATTTAAGTTTTCAACTGATCATCCTAACTCTCTAGCGATGTCAGGAGACATTCTAAGAATAGAGTTTTTTTTGTTACCTGGAACCATGCTAGTTGTTGATGGAAGGGGAGGTAATGTAGAATTTTTAAGAAAAAATTTTAAGAGAAAATGGCAATATAAGCACCTAAAATATACAGATCAGCATATTCTTTTATTGAATGAAAAACCCATTGGTAAAAAAAATATCAATTTGCTAAAGTTTTATAATTTTTAATTTATTTTTTTAAATTTGAAAGACATTTTTTGAATGAAATAAATTTATTAAAATTTTTACTATCAATTTTAAATTTAAACTCTTTTTCTAGATCTGTAATTAGTTTTACATGATTGATACTGTCCCATTCTCCGTCACCTAAAAACATTTCTTCGTATTTTTTTGAATTTTTTCTCAATTTAAAATTTTTAATAAAAATTTTCGCTAATTTTTTTTTTTTATTAAATAGATTGTTATTTATTTTCATATTAATTAACTTTATTTATTTAATAAAACATGTAAACCTAAATTGTTAATTTATATGATTAAGATTAATAACATTCCCATCGACAAAAATGTAAGACCAAAAGTCATTGCTGAATTATCTGGAAATCATAATGGCAATTTGGGGAGAGCATATAAACTTTTAAATGAAGCTAAAAAAAATGGTGCAGATTTTGTAAAACTTCAAACGTTTGATCCAAATAAAATAACTATAAACTCAAAAAGAAGAGAATTTTTAGTTAAAAGTAAAAATAAAAATTGGAATAAAAAAACATTACATGAACTTTATTCAATTTCTCATACCCCATGGGATTGGCATGATAAAATTTTTAAAAAAGCTAAGCAAATTGGTGTGACTTGTTTTTCATCTGTTTTTGATGAGAATATGATAGAGAAATTAGAAAAAATTAATACACCGGCTTATAAAATATCATCATTTGAAACTAATCACTTTCCTTTAATCGATAAAGTTATAAGAACGCGCAAACCCATAATTGTTTCAGTGGGAATGTGTAATTTAAAAGAAATAAAAAATTTAGTAAAATTATTTAATCAAAAAAATCATAAAAAATTTATTCTTTTAAAGTGTACTAGTAGTTATCCAGCACCAACTGATGAATTAAATTTATTAACTTTATCAGATTTAAGAAATAAATTTAATTGCGAGGTTGGCTTTTCTGATCACTCTTTAGGTATAGGTGCAGCTTTGACTTCAGTCTCTTTTGGAGCAAGTGTTATTGAAAAACATTTTACTTTAGATAAAAACGATGGAGGAGTAGATTCGTCTTTTTCAATGGATCCAACAGATTTAAAAATTCTCTCAAAAGAATTAAAAAATTCATGGAAATCAATAGGTAGAGTAAATTATGGACCCACAAAGTCTGAAAAAAAATCTATTAAATCAAAAAGATCAATTTATTCTCACAAATTTATTAATAAAAATCAAAAAATTACCAAAGAAGATCTGATAATAATTAGGCCAGCTAATGGTCTGGATCCCAAGTTATACAATAAATTGATTGGGTCTAAAGCAAAGATTGATATCAAAAAAGGTATCCCTCTTAAAATAGATATGTTTAAAATTTAGAAAAGTTTTTTTTTTATCAATTCCATTTTAACTTTTTTGTAAAAATTAAAACTTTTATTTGTAACTAAAATATTATTTATCAAAGGTTTAAAGCTTAGCCAAGAATATCTTAGCTCTACTATCCTTTTTTTTTTGAAATCGGATAACATACTCATTGTATGATTAGTACTTGATAGTGTTTGTTTGATTCTTGAATTTATTGATTGGGTAATCTTAATTTTATTTTTTAATATGATCGTATCAAATTCATCCATAATTTCGTAAATATTTTTAATAGCATTCTTATCTTTTTTTAATTGAAAATTATTTTTTTTTGTTTTTAGTGCAATAATATTAAACGCCAACGAATTTACTGATTTTAAATATATTTCGCTATAAATATTTTTAACGGACGGTGATTTACATTTTTTTTTTATTAATTTTCTTAAATAATCAGCTTTATTTTTCATTTTAATATCAATTTCTTTTAGTGGATATCCTCTTTGAACATGTTTAACAGAAACCACACCAGGAGAATCAATAACACTCGATAACCACATCGTCATTCCAATAATATTTTTTTTAAATTTTTTTAAAATTTTGTATTTTGAATTTATTTTGATATTAAATTTTTTATCAAACTTAAAGTACCACCAGGTAGGCAAACTAGTGCAAGGTGGAATTATTGCAGTTTCTTTATTAATAAGTTTAAAAATATGACTGTATAACTTAGAATTATCATCTTTTAACTTCACTGTAATAAAAATAAAATCTAAATCACAATCAATTTGGTTGATATTATTTATAAATTTTATTTGATTTGAATAAGTTAATTTAACTCTTTTTTTAAGAACTTTGTTTTGGAAAATATATAGATCTAAACCATCTTTAATAAATTTCTCATAATTTCTACCTCTTGTTAATAAGAATATTTTATTTTTTTTGTTATTAAGACAGTACGCTAAATGACACCCAATCGCTCCGGCACCATAAATGAGGATATTCATATTAAATATTTATCCACTTACCATATTTATTCGAATAAGAAGCTTTGTCGAAAAAATTAACAATTTTTTTTGAAATTTTAAAATCGTTAAAATTTTTATCTTTTTTTCCATTTTTATAATCAATTAGGTCTTCATATATGTCTCCATATATATTCGCAAAAGCCTCTAAAAATCCATCTGGATGTCCAACTTTATATCTATTGTATCTATTTTTTTTTGCTTCATAAACAGACGAGCCTCTATCTAAAATTTGATTTATACCTTTCTCATTTGTAAAAATGATCTGTTCAGGATTTGTATGTTTCCAAAGTACTGAGCCCTTATCTCCAGTTATTCTTAATATTAAATCATTTCTAGAACCATATATTGTTTTGCTTAGTGTAATTTTACCATATATTTTTTTATCTAAATTTAACCAAAAATAACCATTATCGATTAAGTTTTTAAAATTAAGTGATGAAAAATATTTTGTGTTAACCTTAATTGGAAATTTATCAAATAAATAAAAACACAAATAAATAAGGTGAGAACCCAGATCATGACTTAAATTAGGAATAAAACCATCTTTAAGCCTCCATTTTTTTGGTTTTATATTTTTAGAAATATTTCCAACAAAAGAATCTTGTATCATTTCGAAATTAAATTGTTTTATTTCACCTATTTTTCTTTTTTTAATAATCTTTTTTATTTCCCTTATTAATGGATAACCTGAATAATTGTATGTAACTCTTAAAAATTGCTTATGCTTTATAAATTTCTCTAATTTTTTTACCTCATTTTTATTTGAAAATAAGGGTTTTTCACAAATTACCGGAATGGAATGGGAAAAAATTTTTTTTAATATTTCTACATGTGAGGGGGTGTCTGTTAAAAGTAATATAGCGTCTATTTTAGATTTTTCTTTTTTTAAAAAAATAGGAATATTTTTGTAAATTCTTTTTTTATCAATACCATATTTTATTGCTGACTTAACATTATCTTTACTATTTCTGCTAAATACACCAGAAATAAACTTCCATTTTCCGTCTAATTTTGATGATATAAAATGTGTTTGGCCAATGGTGGATTTTATGGATCCACCAATTACACCTAAATTAAAGACTTTTTGCATTAAATAATCAGTTGCTTAATTATTCTTTGGTTATCTATCCCTAATCCTAAAATTTTTTCATGTATAACCTGCCAGTAAGTCGATGATGCAATGAAAATTCTTTTATCACTGTTTAACGCATCCTCAGGAGTTTTTATTTCTTTATTATAAAATTTATCATTATTTTTTTTTGAAAATTGCTTTTCATCTACAAAAAAAGCAATTCTTTTATCATTTAATATCATTGAATTTTTAATAGTAGCTTTTGCATACCCTCCAGTTCCCCAAATAATTATTTTTTCATCAGGGTTTAAGGAGCTAAGTTTTAAAAGTTTATCTTCACTTATCTTTTTATCTAAAAGCAAAGCATTTTTTATTCTTTTTCTTACATGATCATCTAATAGAACAGACTTTGCCTTGATATTTTGTAATTTATTATAAAAATAAATTATATTATTAGCAGAATTTAATGTAAGTTTTTCAATTTTATAATCAGAACTTATTTCAAAATTACATCTACTTAGATTGTGCTCATTAATTAATTTTACAAAACTATCAATTTCATTTTTTTCGTGATTTTCAGATGTTAAAATATATTTAATAATTACTTTAGCTCCTGGATTTTCAGAGTATTTTTCCAAGTTTTTAAATACTTCTTTGAACCCCTTTTTAACTCCCCTCACTTTTTTAAAAGTTTCATATGTTCCAGCATCTACGGAAGTGGTGAGTATTATCTTTCCCTCGTTTAAATATTTATGAAGCGTATCATTGTAAATAAAAGAGTTACTGTAAATTCTTATATCTTTATGAGTAGGGTAAGAACCAAAATTAGATATTTTTTTTAAAAGACTTTCAAAATTTTTTAATAAAACCGGCTCTCCTCCTCCCCATGTGATTGATACATCTTCCTCGAAAATCTTATTATCTGAAAGTTCCTCGTAAAATTTTATGAAATCATATTTTGGGTTTAAACCACCATAAAACATCTCACTACAATACGAGCATCTTGCATTACATTTGGAATGTATCTCAATTGACATTTTGTTAATCTTAATGTCCTTTTTCCAATTTTTTCTTTCAAGTTTAGGACAACCATCACAAGCAGTTGGAATTTTATTATTAAGATTATCAATAATTTTTTTTTTCTCATCTAGTATCTTTTTAACAGATAAATCATCGTTAGAATTTACTTTAAATATTTCAACATCTCCTTGCATTTTTCCTTTAACAAAAAATCTTTGACAGCAATGTCTAAGAGCATCGGGTCCAAAGTAAACAGACCCTTGTAAATCTTCACAACTAATAAATTTTTTGTTCATAATATATTAAATTGACAAAAACTTTTTAACAATTAAATCTTTTTTAGTTTTAAAAGCATATTTTAATTTTAAATCTTTTCTATATCGTTTGAGTAAATAAATCAATCGACTGTTAAACTGATCCCTTTTTTTTTTATTAAATTTTTTAGATTGAGTGATTATGAATGCACTAATACCCACAATTGTGAATAAAATTTTTTCTCTATTATAGAAATTTCGTATTTTTAAGAACCTATAAATATCTTCGTAAGCTCTAAATATAAGATTTACATGATTTAGAGAAAAATTATTCGTTATTGATTTCTTAGTATTGTTTTTCATATAAAGTTTTTCATTTATCACATGTATTCTTTTTGCAAAAAAAACTAATCTAAAAAAATAAAATATATCCTCATAAACATCAGATTTAAACAATATCTTATTCTTAGTTATAATTTCTTTTCTTACAAGATTACTTATAACTTGTGGGATTATTGAGAGTTCTAGATAATGATTAATTATTTTTTTTTTAGTTTCTTTGAGAAGACTTAAATCAAATCTATAATTTTTAATTTTTCTATCATATAAATTTTTGACTTCAAAATTATTGCATATCAAATCGACATTATTTTTTTTAATTATAGTATTAAATTTTTTTAGGGTATCTTTTTTTATGTAATCATCACTATCTAAAAAATATATATATTTACCTTTAGATCTTGAAATCCCATAATTTCTTGCTATTCCCGGTCCTTTATTTTTTTTTAATTTAGAATACTTAAAATTATTAAAATTTTTAAATTTTTTTATTATTTTAGAAAAATCATCTTTTGATCCGTCATTTACCAAAATAACTTCAAACTTATCAGAGGAAAATTTTTGATTAATTGCACTTTCAATTGACTTTTGAATATGTGGATTAAATTTATAGATTGGTATTATTATTGAAAAAAGCATTATCTTTCTAAAAAATGAAATTTACTTAATAATTTTAGATTATACTTTGAGGCTAAAAAATTAATTTTATTTTTTGATTTTATTGGTAAAAATCCCATAAGTTTATTTAAATTAAAAAAAACTTTATTTTTTTTATTTATTATTGCTAACCAAGTTAAATTCTTTTCCTTGAGATGTTTTGTTAATGCCTGATATACTTCTATAATTGTTGGTTTGAACTCTGCTTTAAATAAACCTCCAATATAATATTTTTTTTTATTATAAATAATTTTTTCATCTGATAAGAATATTTTAATTTTATTATTTTTATAATAAAAATATTTATTTATTTTTCTTGAGAACCACCAAATATAATGGTCAATTTTTTTTATCTGTTTTGAATTACCACTAACTACTCTATTTGTTTTTTGATTCCTACACTTTAGATAAAAATTTATCATTTTATCCGGAACTTTATTTAGTCCATTTTTAATTTGTATCTTATTTTTATTAAATTTTGCATCAGGTTTTTTAACATGATTTAAAACATAATTGACAATTCTCTTTGCTCCAAATTTATCTACTTTAATTTTTTTTTGATTTACCATCTTCTTAAGTCTTGAATAATTAGAATGCATTAGTAAAAGCAATTTAGCAATTTTATAGGGTTCATTTAAATTTTCTAAGTTCAAATAATACCCCTGGTCTTCTAAAAAATTTTCTTTATTTTTTTGGTTTGAGCTTGTTGAATATAATAAAGCAGGTATATTCAAATAATTCAAATCATAAATTATTGAACTCGATACACCAAAATAGAGATCTGTTTTATTGAGAAGATTATTAATATCATATTTATCTTTAACGAAATTAAAATATTTTGATTTATATTTTTCTATGTAAGAAAAATTGAATTTTGAAAGAGGACCTATAATAATATTAAACTTTAAATTAGTAATTTTATTTTTATTTAATATGTTTTTTAAAGAGTTTAATATTGGTAAAATCTTAGTTAAATTTCCACTTCCTCCGGCATATATTAAAAAATTTTTAATTTTATTTATTTTATTTTTTTTTCTTAATCCTCGATCAATAACGCTAAAATTAGGTCCGTTTAAATGGTTTTTTTTTGATATATTGTTATTACCTTCCCATTTCATATTAACAACAAAATCAGAAACATGCTTTATATTGTGATCTCTAAAAGATAAAGTTTTAAGTTTATTAATTTTTATAATTTTTTGCCATATAGAATTAAATCTATAATCATCAACAATTATAAGTGATGGTTTTAATTTCAAACAGATTTTTGAGGTTATCATCGCATCATCTGCCTGATTTTTAAATTTTTTATTATTTGGGTATAGATATATTTTTTTATATTTAATAACTTTTTTGTCTAAGTAATTAAACTTATCTAGTAAGAAAATAATTTGATAATTTTTACTTTCAAATTCTAAAGATAATTTTTTTGTTCTATAAATATGACCCAAACCAATATTATTGTTAAAATTAGTTCTAACTAATATCAATTTTTTACGCATTAAGAATTTTTCTCAAATTTTTTGATAAATCTAAATTTTTTTTATTATATTCTTTTCTTAATTCAACTTTATTTATCTTACCCATCAAATTTCTTGGTAATTTTTTAACAAATTCATATTTTAATGGCAGTTGTTTTGATGATAAATTTTTTATTAGAAATTTATCTAAATCCTCTTTTCTCAGGTTTTTAGAGTTTGTTTTTGTGCAAATCGCGATTGCGACTTGTCCAAAAAATTTATCTTTTACCCCAATTACAGCAGATTCCTTAATATTTTGATGCTTGTTAAGTTCTATTTCTATATCACCAGGATAAATATTTAATCCACTGGATATAATTAAATCATTCTCTCTATTTTTAAAATATAAATATCCATTATTATCAAGATAACCTAAATCACCAGTTAAAAAAAAACCATTTTTAAAATATTTTTTATTCAGATTTATGTCTTTATAATATCCTGAGGTCTTAAGTTCTGTTTTGCAAGCAATTTGACCTACTTTAAAATTTTTAACACAATTTAAATTTTCATCTAAAATATTTATTTTAGTTTTAGGAAGAACTTTACCAACAGAATTAATCTTATTAGTTTTTTTTGAAATTTCAAAACTAGTTACTGTTCCAATTTCGGAAGCACCATACATTTCATAAAATTTTATTTTTGACTTAATCAAATTTAATTTTGTTTGTGTAGTAATATTTGATGTGGCAGAAACAATTTTAGATATTTTTATATTTTTACTAATTACATCTTTTTTTAAAAGATTTAGATAATTTGAAGCTAAAACAGAAAAAGAAATTTTTCGAATTTTAAAAATTTCAATCCATATTTTTCGATTATAGTTTGATAAATATGTAAAATTTGAACCATTTAAGAGGCTCAAGAAAAGCATCCTTTGCCCCATTGAATGATCCACAGGCGAACAACTAAATATATTGTCAGTTGATTTAACTTTATAAATTTTTTTCATTTGAAAAAATCGTTTTATTTTTAGTTTTTGTGAAAAAACTATAGGTTTAGGAGTTGATGTTGTTCCAGATGAAAATGTAATTATATAATTAGCTGAATTCTTAATTCTTTTTTCTTTGGAATTATTTTTTTTTAATTTTTTTTCTGATAAAATATTAATTAAATTAAAACTCGCGTAATTTTTTTCTTTAAATTCATATTCTTTGGAAATTAAGACACCTGTAGGATTAGTAATTTTTAATTGTAATTTTATTTGTTTATCATTTGCAGAGAAATTAAGAGGTATTATTGTTGATTTTATTTTACTTACAGCTAAGTACGAAATTAAATAATCATAAATCTCATTTGATATTACTGCTAATTTATAAATTCTTTTATTTATCAAAAAATTAGCAAAGATATCGGTGTCATGTAAAATTTTTTCATATGAAAAAGTTTTACCATTTAAATAACAATTTTTATTTTTTTTTATATTGTTTTTAAAAATTTTATAAATATTCATTATCAATTTTTTTTTGATAAAAATTTTTCAATATTTTTTAAGATATAATTTTTTTTATCTCGTGTAATAAAATTAAAAATTTTTTTATTAAATTTATTCTCTAGATCTGTAATTAAATTTAATAATTTTAGAGAGTCTATAGCTTTATTTTTTGACAAATTTAAAGCTAAAATATCCTCATCTTTAGTTTTTTTAGTAATTATCTTATGTTTTAAAAGCATTTTTTTTAATACTTTATTTGTATCTTCTTTTTTCATTTTAATTAAAACTTGATTATTTAAATATATAGTTTGATAAGTTAAATTATATTTAAATTGGATAAATCTAACATATTTTATGATTAAAAGATTGCTAATTATACCAGCTAGATCTGGCTCAAAAAGAATTAAGAATAAAAATATTAAAAATTTTTTAGGCAGACCTATAATAGAATATCCATTATCAGAGGCTATTAAGTCAAATTTGTTTAATAAAATACATGTATCAACTGATAATTATAAAATATTAGATAAACTAAAAAAATTTAAACTTAAAGAAGACTTTTTACGACCAAAAAGTTTATCTCTTGATAGTTCAACTTTGTCTGATGTAATTAAATATGTTGTTAATAAATTGAATCAAAATTATGATGAAATTTGGTGTATTTTACCGTGCTCGCCGTTAATTAAAAAAGATGATTTAATAAAAATTGCAAATATGTTTAAAAAAGCCAGAGCAGATCATTTAATGACAGTCTCATCTTATCCATGTCCAATTGAATGGGCATATACAAAAAAAAAGGGATATCTAATTGAATTGAATAAAAAAAAAATAAATATTCCTTCACAAAATTTTAAAGAAAAATTTTATGACACAGGTAACGTATATGTATATAAAAAAAATTTTTTTTCTAAAAAAAAAATAAATAAAATAGGTTTTAATTTACCTAATGATAAAGGTATAGATATTGATACAATTAATGATTGGAAATTTGCAGAAAAAATTTATTTATTAAATAAAAACAAATGAGAAAAAATTATAATTGGATAAGAGCCAAAAAAGTGATTGTTGGTGGAAATATGTTCATTTCTAAAAGGCCAGATTTATATTTGCCAAATTCGTGGCCAACTTATTATAAAAAAGCAAAGGGCTGCTATATTTGGGACTTAAATGGAAAAAAATATACTGATTTTTCAATGATGGGCATTGGAACAAATTTGTTAGGTTATGCTAGAAATGAAATAGATAAAGAAGTTATTAAAAAAACTAAGAATGGATCAATGTCTACATTAAATAGCTTCGAAGAAGTTTTGTTAGCTGAACAATTAAATAAAATTCACAGCTGGTCCGAAAAAGTATGCTTTGCTAGGACAGGTGGAGAAGCCAATGCTATCGCAATTAGATTAAGCAGAGCTTTTACAAAAAAAAATAAAATTGCAATATGCGGATATCATGGATGGCATGATTGGTATCAATCTTGTAATTTAAAAAACAAAAAAAATTTGAATAATTATTTAATGGAAGGTGTTTCAACAGAGGGCGTTCCAAAAGAATTGAAAAATTCAACTGTTACATTCAAATATAATGATATAGACAATTTTTTAAAAGTCACCAGAAAACATAACGTTGGAACTGTGATTATGGAAGCTGAAAGATCAGAGAAACCTCAAGATTTTTTTTTAGAAAAAGTAAGAGAAATTTGTGACAAAAAAAAAATTGTTTTGATTTTTGATGAGTGCAGTTCTGGTTTTAGAGAAAACTTAGGTGGAATACATTTGAAGCATAAAGTTTTCCCAGATTTGTGTACTTTTGGCAAAGCCTTGGGAAATGGCTACGCGATTAGTGCTGTAATTGGAAAAGAAAAAATTATGAAGATGGGAAGAAAAAGCTTTATAAGTAGCACTTTTTGGTCAGAAGGAATTGGACCAGTGGCGGCCTTAAAAACATTAGAGATAATGAAAAAAGAAAAACCTTGGAAAAATATCAAAAATGTAGGGTTACAAATAAAAAAGTTTTGGAAAGAAATTTCAAATACTCATAAAATTCCCATGGTAATTCAAGGCATGGATGCAATCCCAAATTTTTATATTAAATCGGAAAATTTTTTAAAATACAAAACATTCATTACACAAGAAATGTTAAAAGAAAAATATTTAGCAACAAACATTGTATACATCTCTACAAAACATAATAAAGAGATTTTTAAAAATTATAAATTAAAATTGGAAAAAATTTTTGATCAATTAAATAATTTTGAAAAAGGAAGATTAAGAATTAATAAATTCCTGAAGAATGGAACATCTAAATTAGGCTTTAAAAGATTAAATTAGAGCTAAAATTGATGAAAAATAAGTTTAATAAAATTGGTTTGGGAACAGCACAATTCATTAAAGGGTATGGAATAAGTGAGGATAAAAAAAGAATTAATAAGATTCTTAAACAACTTCCTTCAAACATAAATTTAATTGATACCTCCCCAGTTTATGGAGATGCATATAAAGCTATTCGTAATTTAAAAAAAAATTTAAATATTGTTACAAAAATTGTTATTCAATCTAAACATTTAAATAATTTTTCAAAAAAAAATATTTTTTCGATTATTAACAAAAATTTAAAAACTTTAAATAAAAAAAATATTTATGGTCTTTTAATACATAATCCAATTATTTTAAAAAATAAAAATTTTGAAAAATTAATTCTATGTTTCGATGAAATAAAAAAAAAAATTCAATATTAAAAAAATTGGTGTATCTATATACAATAAACAAGATATCGATTTTATCTTTCATAAATGGACACCTGATATAATTCAATTACCTCTCAATGTTTTCGATAGGCGTCTCTTGAGAAATGGTTTTATTAAAAAAGTTAAAAAAAAGGGTGTGGAAATTCATTGTAGAAGCTGCTTTTTGCAAGGTCTTTTGTTGCAAGATAGTATTAATTTAAAATTTAAAAAATGGACTAATCTTTTTCAAAAATGGGACAAATTTTGTATAAAAAATAATACTACCAAACTTGAGGCGTCTATAATATTTTTGAAGAATTTAAAATTAAACTATTTAATTGTTGGTGTTGATAGCATAAATCAATTAAAAGAGGTTTCAAATATAATAAAAAATAAAAAAACAATGAAATTTCCAAAAAATATTTCATCTAAAAATTTAAAATTGATAGATCCAAGACTTTGGAATAATTTATGAGTTTTAATTCTCAATATTCAAAAAAAAAACATTTTTCTGTATGGCCCTGGTCAGATTTAATTTCTTTATGCTCTAGATATTTTAAATTTAAAATGACATCCTCAGTTTTAGAAATAGGATGTGGAGTTGGAGCGAATATACCTTTTTTTTTAAGTAAAAATGTTCACTACCATGGAATAGATATAAGTAGTGAAGCAATTAAAATTATTAAAAAAAATTTTAAAAGTAAGTATGTTAATTGTATAGTAGGTAATTATCTTGATAATCATTACCAAAATAAAAAATTTGATTTAATTGTAGATAGAGGTGCTATTACCTGTGGAAATAATAAGAATGATATTAATAAAATATTAAAAATTGCATCTGACAACTTAAAAAAAGGTGGATTTTTTATTGGAATAGACTGGTATTCAAAAAAAAGTTTTTTTTACAAAAATCAAAAAGTCAAAAAAAGCTTTGTTGACCCTAAAAGTGGTCCATTTTCTAAAATAGGCGGTGTTTATTTTTGTAATTATAAAGACATGAAACTATTTTTTCATAATTTTAAAGTTGTTCATCTTCATGAGAGAAATGTAAAAAATTTTATAGATGACAATCTCTCAATTTCAAGTTGGTGTGTTGTTGCAAAAAAATAAAATAATGAAAAGAAAAAAAATTTGTATAATCGGTGGTGGTGTAACTGGCTGTACATTAGCAAAAATTTTATCTAGGTTTCATGAAGTAACCATTTTTGAGAGAAAACCTAATTTGGGTGGTATTTTAGAAGAATATAAAAAAAAAAATAATTTTTATTTAAGGGGTTGCCAATACATAGATTTTGAAAGTCCAATAGTGAAATTTATGTCAAAAAAGGAACTCAATGAATTTTATGTTTTTAATCAAAAGTATTTTTCATATAACAAATTTAACAATAAAGAATTATTTTCAAAAAATTATGCAGTTCCAGTTTTTTTACTTGATAAAGAAAAGTTAAAAAAAATTAGGAGTAGTAAAAAAAGTAAAAGAAATAATTTGAATGAAAAAATTGAAGAATATCCAGATTTTATTTCTTTAAATTTAAAAAAATTCTATTTAAAACTGGGACTAAATTTAGAAGAGTTAACTTTCGAAAACTGTTTTAATTTTCAAACAGGAAAAATTGGATTTATTAATCACATTGATAAGATTAAAGAATTTAAAAATAAAAGTAAATTATTAGATGATTTATATGCAATTCCAAGAAAAAAACTTGATGACAAATTTATAACGAAATCAATATTACCAAAAAAAGGATTTAATACTTTTTTCGAAAATTTCGAAAAACAATATTCAAAAAAAATAAAAATAATAAAAAAATCAAACATAAGACCAAAATGGGATCTAAATAATTTAAAAATAATCAATAATTCCGAGATAATTAATTTTGATAAAATAGTATGGACAGGTAATCCGACTTATTTAATTAAAGAATTTAATGGAAATAAATTAAATTCCATTCCTACTAAAATCCTACAAATCAGTGCAGATGTAGTTTCTTCTAATAAAAATAATTACTTTGGCCAATTCTATTCTGATGAATTAGAAATTTTAAGAGTTTTTATATACAAACTTAATAAAATAAAAAAAATTAATATAGAATGTATTCCTAAAATTAAGGATGAAAAAAAAGTGGCTTTAAACGCCTGTAAAATTCTCTCAAAATATGGAGTAGATATAAAAATAAATTTTGAAACTTTATCTTGTTTTCTTGACGTAAGATTTAACCTAATTAGCACAAATGACAAACGAATAATAGAAAACTTCAATAAGAAAACAATTAAAACAAATTTATTAAATTCACCCTGGATATTGTATGGAAGAGATCAGAAATTAAATTACTACATTGAAAAACTTAAAAGAGAAAAATTATTATGAAACAAGATGATGTAATTAAATATTTTAATTCTCATTTTAATAAATTAAAAATAAAAAAAAACGACAATTTAGTTGTTCATTCAAATTTAAGTACATTTGGAATTTATAATAAAAATTTATCTTTTATTGTTTTAAAAGTATTATTGAAATTAATAACAAAAAATGGAACTCTAATTTTATCTGATTATAATTTTAATAAAACAAGAAAACAATTCAGCAGGAGTGAGAATAAAAACTCTTTATCATTAGTTTTTAAAAAAAAATTGAAATATATAAAAAGTAAATCTTTAATTCATTCACATATTGGATTTGGAAAAAATATTGGTTTTTTGAGGAAAACTAACATGCTTAAATCTTTTGGGGAAAATTCTGATTTTGCATATTTTTATAAAAATGATTTTAAATTAATTTTACTTGGGTCTTATCCCTCTGAAGGAGCAAGCTATCTTCATCATGTTGAATATATGAATTTAGTTAAATATAGAAAAAAAAAAAAAATTAAAATAAATTTTTTAAAAAAAAATAAAAATAATATCACTTTTGTTTATGATTATTACGTTAGAAAAAAAAATGTTGAAATAAACTTTGACAATATTCTTAAATATAAATCTAAATTAATTTTAGAAGAAAAAAATAAATACGGATCAAGTTTTTCTATTAAAATTAGAGATCTAGATAAATATGCAAATAAAAAGATCAAAGATAATAATAACTTTTTTCTAAGATGAGTATATTAAAATTTTTAAAATCGCAAAATAAAAATTTGATAGCAATAGAGACGGAGGATGAAAAAATTAGCTATAAAAATTTATGGAATTTAGTTTCTAAAACTTCGCACTTTATTAGTAATTTAAACGAGACGAAAGTTGTTCTTTTGTGTGAAGAAAAACTTTTGAGTTATATTTTTATTCTTGCCTGCATAAAAGAAAAAAAAACTTATGTGCCGTTATCTGCAAATCTTAGTAAAAAAAGAATTTTAGAAATTATTAAAATCACAAATTCAAAAAGTGTTATTAATTTATCAAAAACTAATCAAAAAATTAATAAAATTAAAGTTTATAATATTAAAAACTTAAATGAAATTCCTCAAAAAAAAAGAAAAATAAAAAAGATCAGAAATTTGATCGCATATATTATTTTTACCTCAGGAAGTACAGGTATCCCAAAGGGAGTATCTATATCATACAAATCTTTAAATAAATATTTATTCTGGTTAAATCTTAAATTTAAAGATAAAAAAATAAAAAAAATATCACAATATTCAGACTTAAGTTTTGATCTGAGTGTGATGGAAATTTTTGGCGCCTTTGCATCCGGTTCTACTTTATGCCCTATTCAAAACAAATTTTATAAAACTTATCCTTTAGAGTTTATAAAAAAATATAACATTGATTGCTGGATATCTGTTCCATCTATTGTTGATCTAATGATGCTAGATTCAAAAAATTTTAAATACATTTCATCTTTAAAAAACATTTTTTTTTGTGGGGAACCATTATTAAAAAAACATTTGGATTTTTTATACTTAAAAAATGCTAAGATTAATGTATTCAATACATATGGGCCAACAGAATTTACTGTTTCTTGTTCTGAAATAAAATTAAATAAATCTAATTATAAAAACAAAATTTTAAATTCGGTTTCAGTTGGTAAGCCTATCAATGGAACAAAATTTTTGATAAAAGGAAATTTTAACAAAGGCGAATTATTAATTTCTGGTGATCAATTATTTTCAGATTATCTCAACATGAGACAAGAATATAATAATAAAATCATAAAAATTAAAAATAGAAAGTATTACAAAAGTGGTGATATATTTTTGAAAAAAGGTGACCATTATTATTTCATAAATCGAAATGATCGTCAGATTAAAAGGAAAGGATATAGAATAGAGTTAGAGGAAATAGATAACTTAATAAGATTAAAAAAAGTTGAATTTGTGTATAGTTTTCAAAATAAAAAAGGTGAGATAATAACTTTAATTAAAAATAAAAAAAAAATAGACTTAAATAAAATAATTAAAAATAAATTACCAAATTACTTTTTGCCTGATACAATAAGATATATAGATAGAGTGGATTATAATCAGAATAATAAAGTTGACTATAAAAAGCTAGAGAAATCTAATTCATTTTAGTTTTTTTATATAAATAAGTTTATGTTTTTTAGCTAAATCCAAAATTTTTTTTAAATCTAAAAATGATAGATTTAAAATATCTGAAATATTAACTAGGTCATTTTCTCCATCACAGTATGAGAGAAAATTAGTTAATAATTTGATTTCTTTATTGAGTCTTTTAAATGATGTAGTCGGATATAATTTTCTTTTTGATAAGAATGGCTCACATTTAAATCTTGCGACTGGAATACAGTTTTTCTCAAAAGAGTAAATCACATCTTTAATTAGATTATAACCCCCATATAAACCTTTTGGTGTGACTACAGTTCCCAATTTATCGTCTGAGTTATGATATTCTGGATATTGACCGTATTTCGTTCTCATCAACGATATCATTGGCAAATTTACTCCAGGCGAACAATATTGTCTTTCATCACTCCCTCTATCAAGCCAATTATATTTTCTAAATTTTTTATATTTATATTTTAAGATGTTTAAGGCAATTTTATCAATCTTCGTGTTTCCTGCTCTTGATGAAAGGTATGAGTAATTCCTGTTGTCCCCAACACAGGTGATGTTAATACCAGCAACCACATTTTTTTTAAGTTTATTAATATTTTTAGATATATAATTTATAGATCCTATTGTCTCTGGAACAAAAACAATTCTATAAGAGTAGAAATTATCTAAACTTTTTATCCACTTTACCAAAAAAGTTGTTACTACAGGCCCTGATGTTTCATTATTAGCAAGAGAAGGATGACATATATATGTAGAAAGAAAAATTTCTTTTTTAGTTTTTCCTTTAATAAAAATCTCGCCATAGTGCAAAAAACCTTTTTTATGATTTGATTTGATGAATACTCTGTAATTACCTTTTCTAAGCTTTTTGTAATCATTATACTTTATACAAAATCCCCATATTTTCTTATAATAAGATGTTACATATGGAATAGAGTTTGGTCTATTAGGTAAAGTAAATAAATTTTTTTTTAAATTATTTAGAGATACTAATTTGTTTACCCGGACACTGTAATTTACAATATGTAAATTATTTTTCTTGAATTCACATATTTTTTTATTTTTTGGATCTATGATATAAGCGTCTTTAATATTCCATTCATCTGGAATTTTCCAATCAAAAACTTTTGTACCAGTTTTTGTCTTTTTTATTTTAAGTTCATTGATTTGGTTTTTTATTATTTCAAGAGTTTTTTCGACACCTGTTCCGGTAATACTCCTATGTATCGGGTATATTCTTTTAGCTAAAGAAAATAATTTTTTTTCTATAATATTCTTCATTCAAAGTACTTATATGTTAAATTAATCTAACTTAAATAAAAAAAATATCTAATATGAAAAATTCAAACAATAGTATACTTATTAAAACAGACAGATTTTTATTAAAAAGTTTAAGAGTAAAAAATGTTAAAAAAGATTATATTAACTGGATAAGATATGAAAATAAAAGATTTATTAATTATAATCCACCAAAATTAAATATAAATATTTTAAAGAAATATGTTTCTAAAAAGATAAATAAAAAAAATTGTATTTTTTTAGGAATTTTCACAAGAAATAAAAAGCATATTGGAAACTTAAAATTTGAGCCGGTAAATTTTAAATCAAAATATGCTGTTATGGGTATTTTAATTGGAGACAAAAAATGGAAAGGAAAGGGTGTTGGTTTTGAGGTCTTAAAAAGTTCTTTCAACTATTTGTATTTGAATTATAAAATAACCAAGATATACCTTGGTGTTGAAAAAAAAAATCTAGCTGCGATAGGTTTATATAAAAAACTGGGTTTTAAAATGTTGAAAAATAATAAAATTTATAGATATAGTATGTACCTGAAACTAAAAAAATAACCAATCTAAAATGAAAAATAAATCTATACTAATTACAGGCGGCACAGGCTCTTTTGGTAAAAATTTTATAAAATATATTTATAAAAAACATAAGAATTTAAAAAAAATTGTTGTTTTCAGTAGAGATGAATGGAAACAGCATGAATTATCTAATGAGTTAAAAATAGAAAAAAAAAAGATTAGATTCTTTCTAGGCGATGTACGTGATAGTAATAGATTAATTACCGCTTTAAAAGGTATTGATATTGTAATTCATGCAGCTGCATTAAAACAGGTCCCAGCTGCTGAGTATAATCCGCTTGAATTTATTAAAACAAATATATCTGGTGCAAATAATGTTATAGAGGCAGCGTTAAAAAACAATGTAAAAAAAGTTATTGCTCTCTCCACAGATAAAGCTGCAGCACCAATTAATTTATATGGCGCAACAAAACTATGTTCAGATAAATTGTTCTCTTCAGCGAATTTATATAAAGGTAGTGGCAAGACAATATTCTCTATAGTCAGATATGGTAATGTCTTTAATAGCAGAGGTTCTGTTGTTCCACTTTTTTTAAAAATGAAAAAAAAAAATTCTTTTCCTATTACTCATGAAAATATGACCAGGTTCAATATTACTTTAGCCGAAAGTGTAAAAATGGTGGACTGGGCAATCAACCATGCTAAAGGGGGTGAAATTTTTGTGCCAAAACTTAAAAGTTACAAGATTCTAGATTTAGCAAAAGTTATAAATCCAAAAGCTAAAATAAACATAATTGGCATAAGGCCGGGTGAAAAAATTCATGAACAAATGATTACAACTGATGATAGCTATTCCACTTATGACCTTGGAAAATATTTTGCAATTCTTAATCCATCAATACAAGATTTATATAAATATTATAAAAAGTATAAAAAGTTCGTTCCAGGAAAATCGTACTCAAGTAATAAAAATGAATTTTTAGATAAAAGAGATTTAAAAATTTTAATTAAAAATTTCTCTGAAGAATAAATGTTGTATTATACAAAACATTTTGTCGATTCAAATGATATAAAATATGTAAAGAAAATACTTAAAGAAAAAAAACTTACACAAGGAAAGTACGTAAATTTATTTGAAAATAAATTAAAAACTAGATTTGGAAGTAAGTATTGCACTGTACTTTCTAATGGAACTGCAGCACTTTTTTTAGCAATTAAGTCTTTGAATTTAAAAAAAAGATCAAAAGTTATTACCACTCCAATAACTTTTTCAGCGACAGTAAGCTCAGCATTAATGAATGGTTTAGATGTAAATTATGTAGACATAGATGATACGACGTACACAATAGATACAGTAAAATTGGAAAAAAAACTAAAAAAAAATAATATCAAATTACTAATCGCAGTTGATTATGCTGGACATCCTTGTGATTGGGAAAAAATAAATTATCTAAAAAAAAAATATAACTTTAAAGTGCTTAATGATAATTGTCATGCAATAGGCTCGAAGTATAATAATGATATTAAATATGCTTTAAAGTATTCTGATTTAGTTACACAAAGTTTCCATCCCGCTAAAGCTATTACTACTGGAGAGGGAGGAGCAGTATATTCAAATATAAAAAAAATTGACGATAAAATAAAAAAAATGAGAAATCATGGCTTTATAAAAACAAAAGAAATTTTAAATAAAGGTATTTGGAATTCAAATATTGATAATTTAGGATATAATTTTAGATTACCAGATTTAAATTGTGCTTTAGGTATTTCACAATTATCTAAATTAGACAAGTTTATTCAAAAACGTAGAGAGCTAGCAAAAACATATGATAATCAATTTAAAAATATAAATGGAATTAAATTACCTAAAGTAAATAAAAATGTTTATCATTCTTATCATATTTATCCGATGTTAATAGATTTTGACAAATTAAATATAAAAAAAAAAGATTTTTTTAAAAAATTAATTAAGAAAAAAATAAATTTACAAGTACATTACAAACCAGTTTTTCTTTTTGATTATTTTAGAAAAAAAACAAATTTTGATTTGAAAGAATTTAACAATTCTTTAAAATTTTATAAGCAAGAGGTATCATTGCCATTATTTTATAGCCTAAGTATAAAAGAACAAAAAAGAGTAATAAAAGAGATTAAGAACCTTTTAAATAATTAATTTTCTATTTCAAAGCAATTTAAAAATAATTTTTTAATTTGAAAATTTTTTTTTGAATTAAATTTTGAAAGATATTTAAATATTTCCTTTTCGGAGAAACCATCCTCTAATTTTTTTTTATTATTTATTTTTTTTTGAAAATATTTATTTCGAATATAATCTCTTATTTCTAATAATATGAGTAATATTTTTTTTTTTATTGATATAGGAATTTTTTCTTGTTTTTCAATTTCGATTTTGTTTAAACTATCAGCAATTATTTCAGAAGAAGATTTTTTGTTATTTTCATAAATAAATTTTTCAAAATTATTTGAATTTTTTCTTTTATTCGCGTCTTTTTTTGAAAAAAAATTTTTTAAATTTTGAATACTATTAATCTTATTAGAAATTGAATAAGTCAAGGAGTGTCTAATATATTTTTTTTTTTGTAATTATGTAGGCAGATTTTTTGTTTATGAAACCCGCTTGTAATGCAGTTGTACAGCCTCTATGCAATAGGCCGTCGGATGCTTTTAACCAATAACTTATATCATGACTAAAATTAACCTCAAATCTTTTAAAAAGCTTTGAAATTTTTTTCCAATAAAAATGATTTTCAACAGGATGAGGTCTGATAATTATTTTTGGTATTTTTCTGTCTTTTTCTAGATTAATTAAAAATCTAATTATTTCTTTAAATTCATTCCTTGATTTAATCGAGATATTTAATTGTTTTTTAATAATTTTTTTTTCGACTTTTTTATCAAGAAAGTCTTTATTTAACTTGTATACATCAGACATATTCATAATGCCAAAATCAGAGGAAAATAAATAAAAATGTTTATTTTTCTTTTTAATTTCACTTAAAATTTTATTTTTATATATTAAGTTATTTTTCCATAAATCGGCTCTTGGCCAGCCACTTAAAATAATTTTATTTTTTATTGATGGAATTAATTTGATGAGAGTTTTTTTATATTGCTCTCCTATAACAAAAAAATAATCTACGTATTTTAAATAATTTTTCTTTCTTATTTTTATTGCATTTCTAATTTGATAATCAGATAATGCAGGGGATAGTTCATAGTCCAACATTACAATTTTTAAATTGTTTTCTCTATAAAATTTGTATGTTTCATCATCAGTTGCAGAATTTAAAAAAATTATTCCTTTTTGAATTAACTTTAACTTTATCAAATAACTTAAAGCTAATTTTGAGCAAATTATAATTTTAAATTTCTTTTTTAATAGATGAGAGACCATTAATAATGAGGTTAAAAATTCTCTTGATTTTATTTCTATTGGTAAATAAATATATTTTTTTTTAGACTGATTCACTTACTTCACTTATTTTTTTATTTTCAATTAAATAAATTTTATTACAAAAATTTACTAATTCGTGGTTATGAGAAATAACAATTATAGTAATATTTTTTATTGATTTAATTATGTCAAAAATTTCTTTCTCTAATGCTTGATCTAAAGAGTTTGTTGCTTCATCAAAAATTAGAAAATTTGGTTCATTATAAAGAGCTCTTGCAATTGAAATTCTTTGTCTTTCACCACCTGACAGATTAGACCCAGACTCTTTTAATTCTTTGTTTATATCATAATGATCAAGTCTGCATATTTCGATAACTTCTTTTAATTTTGATAAATTTATTTTTTTATCATCTTTTTCCATTGTAATATTTCTTTTTAAAGTGTCACTAAATACAAAGTTTTTTTGGCTTACGTAGCTAATTTTATTTCCCCAAAACAATTGAACGTTTGAAATTATATTCCCATCAATAATGATGTCACCTGAATTAGGCTTAAGAAGTCCACAAATAATTTCTATTAGTGTTGATTTTCCAGATCCACTTTTTCCAATGATGGCAGTTGACTGATTTTCTTTAATTTCAATATTAACATTTTTTATAATTTCTTCTGAATTTGAATCATAAGAATAACTAATATCTTTTAATTTTATTTTTGAAAATTTGATTTCTGTTTTTTTATTTTCTTTAATAGTAGAATTATTATTCTTAATTTCATTATAAATATTTTCTAAAACTACTTGTGAGGATTTTATACTTTGTAATGCTAAAAGTATTTTTGAACTCGATGGCATTAATCTAGACACTGCAAGGACTAAAAGCCCCAAGGTAGAAATTAATTCTTCAGCTGGCAAATTTTGATATAATAATATTATTATGCTAGTCAAAAGCATCAAGAAAGTAATTAATTCCAAAAGAATTCTAGGTAAACTATTTAATATTCCAATTTTTCTTTGATAGTCGTGATAACTATAATTTTTTGGAATAAACCTATTTAAAAAAAATGTCTGCTTATTATAAATTACTATGTCCTTAAGAGATTGTAGTGTTTCAATTATATAATTAAATGTAAATTCTGAAACTTTTAATCTTTTTTCTGAATAACCAACAATTTTATTTTTAATTAACTTAAAAAAGATATACCCAAAGATAAAAATTAATAATAATATTCCAAGTGTAATAGCAGGTATAAAAAGTAACAACAAAATTATTATAAAAATAAAAAAAATTGTTTCGGTCAACAAAATGATTAGGGAGTCAACTATTCCAGATTTTAGAATACTACACTCTCCTTGTATGTTTCGAATTAATATTGATGGATTTCTACTGATGTATTTTTCCCAATCCATAAATATATATTTCCTAAATAAATCTAATTGTAAATCGTTATTAAATTGATGTATTAAATTCATTTTTAAAATTGCACTTATTAAAGAAAAAATTAATTTTGATATAAAAAGTATTGATAATAAAATTAATAAAAATTTTACTTTTTCGCCAAACTCATCGTTATTAAAATAATTATTAGCAATTTCGAAAATAAAAAAACCACTAAAATCGCTCTGAAGCAAACCTGATATAAGTGGGACAACCATACCAATACTAACCGTTTCAAAAAAAATTGACATTATAGAAACAAATAATGTATAGAAAATCAATCTTCTGACTTTACCATTAATAATCTGATTTATTTTTTTTACAGAATTGAATAACATTTTTTTAATTTTTTATTATGTAATGTAAAATAATTATATATATTGATTTTACGAGATTTAAGCTTAAAAGTGATTTTATTATCAAGTATTTTATAGTCAAGTTTTGTAATTTAGTTAATTGCTTTTCTGTTATTCTATAAGATTTAATATATAAAATTAAATATTAAAATACTTTAATGCTAAAAATTATTTCAAAAAAAACCAAGCAGCTAAAAAAAAATGAAATAATGGATATTATTAAGTTAAAAGAAACTCATTGGAATTATGGTATCAATTCACAATTAAATTGGTTTAAAAATTATGTGAATGAAAAAGATATTCATAATTTGCTATCTTTTAATGGAGAACTTATTGGATATACATTGCTTAGATCAAGAAGAGTTATTTCAAAAAAATACAGAAAATACCTGTATTTTGACACCCTAATTTTAAAAAAAAAATTTAGAAAAAAAAAATATTCAACGAAGCTTATGAAGTTCAATAATTCAATAATCAAAAAAAATAAAAAAATGTCTTTTTTGATTACACTTAAAAAACTTAAAAAATATTATCTTAAACATGAGTGGAAAGAATTGAACAAAAAAAAATTTAAAATTTGCGATCATAATCAAACAAAAATTGGAATGGTATACAATAACCTAAATAAAATAAATAATTTTAAATTTTTTTTATATGAGTAAAAAAAAACAAGATAATTTATTGATTATTGGTTCTGAAGGTTTTTTAGGAACAGTATTGGTAAAAAATTTGATAAAGAAAAAATATTTTAAAAGTATAGTAGGTGTTGATAATTGTTTATTTGGTAGTTTTAATAATAAATTTAAGAATTTTAAATTAGTAAAAAAAAATTACGATAACCTAAATAAAGATTTTTTAGATAAATTTAATTTAATTGTTGATTTGGCAAATATCTCAAATGACCCATCATCTGAATTAAATCCAAAATTTACAATCACTAATAATTATGAAAATAAGAAAACTTTTTATCAAAAATTATCAAATGTTAAAAAATATATTTATGCATCAACTTGCTCAGTTTATGGAAAAAATAAAAATCTAGTAAATGAAAATTCAAAATTATCACCGATTTCAGCTTATTCTAAATCTTCACTTAATTACGAAAAACATTTAAAAAAAAATAAAATACCTTATACAATTTTAAGATTTGGAACTTTATTTGGCTGGTCTGATAGAATGAGATATGACATAGCCATAAATAAGCTAATAAGAGATGCGTGTTTTGAAAAATCAATCGAGGTTCTTGGTGGAGATCAATATAGATATTTTTGTTTTAATGAAACAGCAGCTGAAGTTATTGAAAATTGTTTAATTGATAATAAAAAAAAATTTAAAAATAAAACTTTAAATATAGGAAATTTTAATATTAAAATTATCGATTTGGCGAAAAAAATTTATTCATATTTTGATAATACAGTGAAATTTAAACATGAAAAATTTAATATTGATAATAGATCATATAAAGTATCCACAAAAACAATGAATAAAATCAATAAAAGTTATTTAAAAACAGAATATATAAATTCTGCTATTTTAAGTACAGTAAATAAAATTAGAGCTGACAAGAAACCTTATGATAAAAAAAAAATTACTCTTAACGTTTATACAGATTTTTTAAATAAAAAATGAAAAAAATAAATTTTTACGAACATGAAATAGGAAAAAATTTTAAAGATGTAAATAAATCCATATCGAGTTTATTTTTAACTTCAGGACCTATAACCAGAAAAGTTGAAAAATTAGTATCAAAGCGATTTAATAAAAAATATTGTTATCTTACAAATTCTTGGACAAATGGTGTCATTTCGTTATTCTTATCTTTAAATTTAAAAAAAGAAGATGAAATAATTATTCCAGCCAATACTTTTGTAGCTTGTGCAAATGTAGTTGAAATGGTTGGTTGTAAATTGGTAATTGCAGATATAGATAAAGATACAAAACTTTTGAGTATCCCCGATACTTTAAAAAAAATTACAAAGAAAACAAAATTAATAATGCCAGTACATATATATGGAAATATTTTTAATGTTTCAGAACTAAAAAGAAAAATAAGAAAAAATATAATGATCCTAGAGGATTGTGCACATTGCTTTTCAGGAAAATATGAAAATAGAATTATTGGAAATAATTCTGATTTTTCTGTCTTTTCATTCTATGCGACTAAAAATATTACTTGCGGGGAGGGTGGAGCAATTATTTTAAACGATAAAAACTATTATGACAAAATTAAATCTATTTCAAATAATGGTATGACAAAACCAGCAATGAAAAGATTTGAAAATAATAAATATTCTCATTGGGATGTTACAAATAAAGGTTTTAAGGCAAATATGAGTGATATTAATGCCTCGCTATTAGAAAAACAAATAAGGATTTACAATCAGCAAACTCAAAAAAGAAAAAAAATTTATAAATATTTTTATAATAAAATTTCCAATATTAAATCAATTAGTATGCCAAAAACAAATTTGAACGTGATTAGAGACTACCATCTATTTCCAATTGGAGTAAATGGAAAATTTAGAGATAAATTAATATCTTATTTAAATAAAAATAATATACAAGTAACAGTTAACTATAGATCTATAACTGAACTATCTTATTATAAAAAAAAATATAAATTTAAATGTAATGAAGGTGAAAAATGGGGTAGACAAACTTTATCACTCCCTTTCCATTTAAAGATTAGTAAAAAGAATATTGATTACATTTGCTCTAAACTAAAAATATTTTTTAGCAACTAATAATCATGACAGATTTCAGTGTTATTATTCCCACACATAACAGAAATGACTTTTTAATCAGAGCAGTTAAATCAGCTTTATCTCAAAAAACAAAACCCTTAGAAATATTAGTGATTGATGATTGTAATAATCGAGAAACAGAAAGTATTATTAAAAATTTTTCACGAAAAAAAAAAAATATACTTTTAAAATACATTAAAAATAATCAAAAAAATAATGCACTAATCTCTAGAAATATTGGTGCTAAGCATGCAAAAGGTAAATTTCTTGCATTTTTAGATGATGACGATTTTTGGCATCATAATTATTTATATGATGCGTTTAAAGTTATTAAAAAAAAAAAAGTTGAAATTATTGTTTATAATACATTAAGTTTTTTTCATAATAAGAAAATTAAAAATAATAAAAAAATACCCAAAGTATTTAATATTGATGATTATTTGCACTACAATCCAGGTGTGCTTTGTTCTAATATAATAATCCATAAGAATACCTTTTTAAAATTTGGGGGATATGATCTGAAAGTATTTGGAAGTGCTGATAAAGATTTGTTTATCCAATTTGCATTGATGAGAAAAAAGTATTTTATATCAAATAAAAAATATGTTTATTTACAAAATCACCCTGATCAATGGTCAAAAAAACATAAATTGATTTTATTTCAAAAAATATTATTTTTTAAAAAATACTTAAAATATTATTTAGATTTAAGAAATTTCTATAAATTTTTGAAAGTGGTTATAACTTTTATTATAATTATTATAAAAAAAAATGAAAAATAAAATATGCATTATAGGTATTGGCTATGTAGGATTGCCGATATTTTTAAATTTATCCAAAACTTTTAAGGTCACAGGTTATGACATCAATAAGAATAGGATAGATAAATTAAACAAATTTGTCGATGTTTATAAGGAGTTTAAAAAAAATGAGATCAAAATTTTTAAAAAAACAGGTAGCAAACTTACTGCAGATAAATCAGAGATTAAGAAATGTAATTTTTTTATAGTTACTGTTCCAACCCCCATATTTAAAAATAAAAAACCTGATTTAAGAATTCTATCTAATGCGTGTAAACTTATCGGTAAAGTGTTGAAAAAGGATGATATTGTATTTTTTGAGTCAACTGTATATCCTGGTGTTACCAATAATCTTTGTAGAAAAATTCTTGAAAATACTAGTAAGCTTAAATCTTCAAAAGATTTTTTTCTTGGTTATAGCCCAGAACGTATAAACCCAGGTGATCAAACAAAGAAATTGAATGGAATTAACAAAATAGTTGCTTTTAGCAATAAAGACCCCAAAAGAGTTAAACTTGTTAAAAATATTTTTAAAAAAGTTTCAAAAAGAATCGCTTTCACAAATAATTTAGAATCTGCCGAAACTGCCAAAGTAATAGAAAACATTCAGAGAGATTTAAATATAGGTTTATTTAATGAAATATTTAAATTTTGTGAAAAAGCTAATATTAATTTTAATGAAGTAATAGAATTAGCCTCTACAAAATGGAATTTTATTAAATATAAACCAGGTTTAGTTGGAGGGCATTGTTTACCAGTTGATCCTTATTATTTATCTCATATATCAAGAAAATATAATTTAAAAATGGAAATATTGTTAGCTGGTAGAAAAGTAAATAATCAAATGGAAAGCTATATCTATAAAAAAATAATAAATGAATTAAAAAAAAATAGACTAAGTTTAAAAAGTAAACTTTTAATTGCAGGTGAGTCTTATAAGCCAAACGTAGGGGATCAAAGAAATTCAATAGCTCAAAAAATTATTTTAAAAATACTCAAAATAAATAAAAAAATAAAAGTTTTTGATCCCACCATAGATAACAAATTTTTTTATAAAAAATATAGAATTGATAAAATTAATGTTAAAGACAGATTTCATGCGATAATACAGTTAGTGAACCACGATGATGGTAAAAGAGAAATTCAAAAATATTTAAAATTTAACAAAAGAACAGTATTTATAAAATTATTTTAACAAGTGAAAAAATCATATTATATTGCTGAAATTTTCTTACCTAATAAAAGTGCTTATTCAACACATGTTATTAAAATGTGTAATGAGCTAGCAAATAAGTTTTCCTCTACTGAATTAATTTTATTTCATTCGAAGAATAACCTTACATATAAAAAACTTAAAAAAGATTACATTTTGGTAGGAAAAAAATCGTTTAAAATCAAAAATTTTTTTTCATATCAAGTAAATATTAATTTTATTAAAAGATTACTATTTGGCTACCGTGTTGCAAATTATCTTAAAAATAAAAAAAAAAACTTTATTGTTACAAGAAGCTTAATTACAAGTTTTTTTTTGAGTTTGTATAAAATTTATCATAAAGTTGAAATTCATAATGAATTAAAGGGCCTTACAAAATTTTTACTCGTTAATCTAAATTTTTTAAATTCAAATTATGTTGAGAAAGTAATTTTTATTTCACGTGAGTTGTCAAAAAAATTTTCAGCAAATAAAAAATTAGTTTTACATGATGCTGTAGATATAAGGAATTTTGTTAAAACAAAAATAAGAAATAAATTCAAAAATGTAGGATATGTTGGTAGCTTTTACAAAGGAAGAGGAATTGAATTAATAATACAATTAGCGAGAAAAAATCCTAATTTAAATTTCTATTTAATTGGGCAAGTTGATCAGTTCAAACTTTTCTCAAAACTTACTCCGAACGTTAAAATTTGGAAACATGTGCCTTATTCAAAGATACCATCAATATTATCTAAATTTGATATATTATTGATGCCATATCAAAAAAATGTTCAAATAAATTCTCAAAATTTAAACACAGCATTATATTGTTCACCGCTAAAAATGTTTGACTATCTAGCATCAGGCAAAATAATTATTTCATCAAACTTACCTGGAATTAGAGAAATATTAAAAGATAAGATTAATTCTTTGATTGTTGAGAATAATAATGTACATCAATGGAACAACGCTATAAAAAATATTTTAAAAAATAAAAGATTGTCAAAAAAAATTTGTTTGAATGCGTATAAGACTGCAGTAAATAATACATGGAAGATACGCGTAAATAAGATGATTTTAAATTAAAGATAAATTATGAAAATTTTAATAACAGGGTGTGCAGGCTTTATTGGATTTAACTTGGCCAAAGCTCTTTTGGAAAAAAATAATTTTGTTTTAGGGATAGACAACTATGATAATTATTACTCAATAAAACTCAAGAAAAAGAGAGTTTCAGCTCTTAAAAGGTTTAAGAATTTTAAATTCTTGAAGATAGATATTACCAATGAATTATTACTAAAAAAAAGTTTAGCAAAAAAAAAAATTGATATTATCTTTCATTTTGCTGCTCAAGCTGGTGTTAGATATTCATTAATAAATCCTCAAAAATATATAAAATCAAATTTAAGTGGTTTTTGTAATTTAGTAGAATCTATAAAAAGTATTAAACTAAAAAAATTTATTTATGCCTCGTCAAGCTCCGTATATGGTGAGAGCAGAAAGTTTCCGTTATCTGAAAACCAGTTGATAAAACCAAAAAACATATACGGTATGACTAAAAAATTTAACGAAGAATTAGCTGAAAATTATTCAAATTTATATAATATAAATATGATAGGTCTAAGATTTTTTACAATTTTTGGTGAGTGGGGTAGGCCAGATATGTTTGTTACTAAATTCTTAACTAGTTCTTTTAAAAAAAAACCTTTTTATCTAAATAATCGTGGTAATCATGTTAGAGACTTCACATATATAAAAGATCTAATTCAAATTTTATTAAAATTACAAAAAGCAAAGCTAAGAAAAAAACACGACATTTTAAATGTTTGTTCTGGTAAACCAATCAATATTACACGAACAATTAAACATTATTCAAAAAAAATTTATAAACCAAAAATTATTATGAGATCTTTACAAAAAGCGGATATTATTAAAACACATGGAAACAATTCTAAATTAAAGAGATCTGTTGGAAATTTAAGATTTACAAAGTTTGAAGTTGCTCTTGATAACACATTGGGTTGGTATAGGAAAAATAAAATTGAAAAGATTGTTTAAAACTTAAATCCAGATTTTCAAAATTTATGAATTTTATTTAAAGTTAATACGCTCTTTTTCCTGGACCAATGGAACATTTCTTTGGTGTAATAAAATTACTCCAATGTACTCGCCCACAAGGCCCAATAAAGTGATTTGAATTGAGCTAACAATGAAAATACCAATTACTATAGGTGCAATACCTAAAGTAAAAGAATTCCAAAAAAATAATTTATATACTAAATAAGTTAGTCCTATTAACAAGCTAGCTAAACTCGCAAAAAAACCTACAAATGTCATTAATCTTAACGGTTTCCTTGAATGTTTTACAATTCCTAACATACCTATATCATACAGCGTAAATAAACTATTTTTTGTTTTTCCTGATTTTCTTAAGGGTTGTTTAAACTTAATCGTGCTTATATCTTCTCCGAGTTCTGATAAAAGTCCCCTAAAATATGGATATGGATCATTTATTTTTTTTAATTTATCTATGATTGTTTTATCAAAAATTCCAGATCCTGTTGTGTTGTTAGTTAATTCAAAATCTGAAATCTTATTTAAGAATTTATAAAAAAAAGATCTTAGAATAAATTTAACTTTGTTTTCTTCTGATGAAGTTTTTTCACCTAGAACAATTTTTTTTCCCTTTTTCCACTCATCTATATATTTAGGGATTAATTCAATTGGATCCTGAAAATCTGATGACATCAATATAGTCGCATCACCTTCACTTTGGAGCAAACCATAATATGGTGATTTTATATGTCCATAATTTTTTTGATTTATAATAACTTTAAAGTTTTTATCTTTTTTGCAGATATCTCTTAATATTTCGATTGTTCCATCATCTGAATTATTATCAATTACAAGATGCTCATATTCTAAATTATTATTTTCAAATATTTTTTTAATCTCAGAATAAAGTTTAAAAATGTTATCTTTTTCATTATAGGTAGGAGTGCAAACTGAAATTTTCATATCTTCATCAATTTAAAAATAGACTTATTCAAACTAATTTTTTCTTTAATGTTGAAACATTTTTTTAATTTTACTACAGAAGGTACATAATAATCTATTCTATTCGATTTATTAAGTAAAACAATTTTTTCTCTCATTTTTTTGTTAGTCATTTTTGCAGCAAGATCATAAATTCTTATTGCATTTTCTGATCCAAAATTATAAGTGCCAAATCTTTTTGAATTTTTTTTAAATATTTTTATTATCCATTCAACCATATCATTTTCATCTAAGTAACTTCGATAAGTATTTAAGGGCCCATTAATATTTATTTTTTTTTGTCTTATAATTTTTTCTTTGAGTATTGAAGGAGTATAATTTTGATTTAAAATACTAGGTCCTATAAAAGTGAACATTCTTAAAATTACAACGTTGTAGTTTAATTTTGATAATTCTTTAAATTTTTTTTCTAAGTTTATTTTTTGATTAAACCATTTTTTTTTATAATTTTTTAAATCTTTAAATCCATTTTTCTTTAGATTTTTTAATTCACTTATTTTTTTTTTCTTATTATTCAAGCCATATATAACCCCTGAGCTTGTAAAAATTATTTTTGGTTTATTTTTTAATTTTTGTAATTTTTTTTTAAAAATTTCAAACAAAATGTCATCTTTTTTTTTCGTTTCAGTCCTTAAGCAATAAAGTATAAAGTCACATTGAGGAAGAGAGGAAATATTTTTGAAATCCTTTTTTATAATTCTTATTAATTTATTTTTTTTTTTAAAAATTATCTTTTTTCTACTAATTACAACTAAATTAATTTTAGTTTTTTCATTGTTAAAATATCTAATAAAAGATTTACCAATAAATTTGCTTCCACCAATAATTAATAATTTTTTCATTCAAACTTTCGTAATTAATTGTATATATCTAAATTACAATAATAAATATTGTTTAACTTCAAGATTTATTGTATCTACGACCAATGTTTAATGTTATAATAATCGGTACAGGCAAAATAGGCATTGATCTTTATATAAAATTAAAAAAAAAAAGAATTTTTAATAAAATATATATATTTAATACGAACAAAAATTCTGAGGGAGCTAAGTATTGTAAAAAAAATAATTTTTTATACTCAGACCAAGGTATTAAAGGTGTTATAAGTAAATTATCAAATGTTAAAATTATATTTGATTGTACATCGGCACAATCAAATCAAATCATAACTAATAAATTAAAAAAAAAATTGAATAAAATTTTTTATATTAATTTAACACCCTCTAAATTTGGTGATTATGTGGTGCCCTATTTTAATCAGAATTTATTACCTAAAAGAATTAATCTAATAACTTGTGGTGGCCAAACTTCAATTCCTATAATTTCCTCTTTTAAAAAAATTCTGATGAAAAACCTTAGATATGTCGAGCTTGTATCTAGTATATCTGCAAGTAGTGCTGGTAAAGCAACTAGAGAAAATATCAATGAGTATATAATTAATACAGAAAGTGCTATAAAAAAATTATCTAAAATTAATAAAACAAAAGTTATAATTATTATAAATCCATCTAATCCACCAGTTAATATGATGAATTCTTTATTTTTTGAATTAAGAAAACCTTTAAGCACAAAAGAATATTCAAAGTTAAGGTTATCATTAAAATTAATTAATAATAAAATTAAAAATTATATTCCTCAATATAATGCAATTTTATTTAAGACTTTTAATAAAAAAATATTTCGAGTAACTGTAAGAGTAGTGGGGCAAGGGGATTACTTACCAACTTATGCTGGCAATTTGGATATTATAACTTCTTCAGCTGTTCATTTATCAAGGCAAGTTAAATTATTATACAAAAACAATTAATGAAAAATTTATTAATCAGCGATGTAACATTAAGAGATGGAAACCATGCTGTAAATCATATGATAAATGCAAATGTAATAAGAAAATATTGTGAGGCTATTGATAAAACAGGAGTAAATATAGTTGAAGTCGGGCATGGTAATGGTTTAGGAGCATCATCATTGACTATTGGAAGGTCAGTAATATCTGATGAAAAAGTGCTTAAATTAGCTAGATCGTATTTAAAAAAAAGTAAATTATCTATCCATTCTATCCCAGGTTTTTCAAGAAATGATGATCTTAAGTTAGCAATTGATTGTGGAGTAGATATTTTTAGAATTGGAACTAATTCTACAGAAATAGACACTACTTACTCACAAATTGAATTCTGTAAAAAAAATAAAGTTGAAACCTGGGGTGTGTTAATGATGGCTCACTTAGTATTTGATAAAAAAAAGACGTATTTAAAAAAAATTAAATTACTAAATGATATAGGAATTAATACTATAATAATTATGGACTCAGCGGGTATATTTTTACCTGATGATTTAAAACAAATAATTAAAAATATAAAAAAAAAATTCAAAATTAAAGTTGGATTTCATGGACATAACAATTTAGGCACAGCTGTATGGAATAGCGTTATTGCATATTTAAGTGGTGCAGAAATCATTGATCTTTCTATAAAAGGATTTGGAGCAGGTGCAGGCAATACTCAAATGGATGCTTTTTTAACGGTAATTGAAAAGTTAGGTTTTAAATCTAAAGTTAAACTTTCAAAGATTTATTCAATTGCAAAAAATTTTCCAAATATTCTTAAAAAAGAGAATATCAAATATTCAAATCCTTTTTCTGAGCCAAAAAACATAATGAGTGCAAATTATGGTTTGTTTTCGGGCTTTGCATCAAAGGTAGATTATTATTCTGAAAAATTTAAATTAGATGATGTAGAGGCATTCAAGGCTATTGGTAAAAAGAAATTAGTTGCTGGACAAGAAGATTTAATATTTAATATTTTATACAATTTAAAAAATAATAAATGATTTAGATTATTTTAGACTTTTTATGCATCTTAATAATCATATTTTTTTGAAGCTCTTCCCTATTTATTAGTGGAGATAGATCCTCAAGTGGTGGTGATACAATTTTCCCGTTTTTACTTACTGAAGTTCCAAGTTTTGGATGAAAAAATTGCTCTGGATCCATCAAAACTTCACAAATTACTGGGGTATTAATTTTTTTTATTATTCGAATTTTCCTATTAAAATTTTTCCAATTACTTATTTTAAAATATTTCATGTTAAATGCGTTGGATAATTTTTTTAAATTTGGACATGAAATTTTTGTTTTTTTATTTACAGCAACATAATTTCCTTTAAAGAGATTTTTTTGTGTATGTTTTATCATTAAATAACCATCATTATTAAAAATAAATATTTTTATTGGTAATTTATATTCATCTACAGTTTGAAGCTCTTGAAGGTTCATCATAATACCCCCATCACAGTTTAGGCATATAACTTCCTTTTTGTTAAGGCCAAAACAAGCACCTATAGCACCAGGCAATCCATAACCCATTTCACCAAGACCTGTCGATGTCATCATTTGTTGTTTTTTATTTAAAATAATCTTTTGATGGCCACTAAGCAAGGCAGTACCCATATCCGTAACTATACAAGAATCTTTTTTTAATATCTTAGATATTTTGTCAATAAATTTATATGAATTTACGAAACCTTTTCTATCTTTATGTGTAGGCATTTCCAAGTGAGGAAATTTTTTTAGAATTTTTTTACAGTAATCTAGCCATGGTTTTCTTATTAAGATTTTTTCTTTTTTAAAATTTTTTATAATAAAATTTAAAAAATTTTCTGCTCCATGGCCATAAAAAAAAAATTTTTTTTTATTGTCAAACTTTGAAAATTCAGTTTTATCAATGTCCACATAAATTACCTTTGCATTTCTTGCGAACTCTTCCTCAACATAACCCATCATAGGAATTGAAAGCCTTGTACCAATGGCGATTACTAGATCTGAATTTTGTAATATTAAATTTGATGCTCTGTTTCCGTATACTCCTGGCCTACCAAAGTTTAATTTATGATCTGTTTCAATTATATCAATTGCAGCCCAGCTTTGAAAAAATGGAAAATTTAATTTTTTTAATGTTTTTTTTAATAAATTACTACAATTTGCAATTTTTATACCATTACCAAACCAAAAAACTGGTCTTTTTGAATTCTTAATTAACTTATTTATTTTTATCTCCAAACTTTTGTTTCGAATATTTTTAGTTCTCTTTGGATAATATCTAGGTAAATTTTTTCTATTAATTTTTTTACCTTGAATGTCTATTGGAATGTCAAGCCATACTGGCCCTGGTCTAAGATCTAAACTTTCATGAAAACAATAATCTAATTCATAAAGTACTTTACCTGGATTCGTTAATCTATTAGAATATTTAGTAACATCCTTTACCATTTTGCAGCTATCAAAACCTTGGATACCCCACATCCTTAAATTATTTTTTTTATATTTTTTTACGTATTTTAAATTTTCTTGTCCTGATATTACAATTCCTGGAATAGAGTCAGCCCAAGCACTAATTACTCCAGTTATAGCATTGGCACTTGCGCCACCAGCCGTAACTAGAGCTACACCAATTTTTTTTGTAACCCTATAATATGTTTGCATAGCCATAGTTAAAGCCTGCTCATGATGCATACAAACAATTTCTGTATATTTAAGCTTATTTATTGAGTCAAATATGTGTGAATTCGCCGATCCTATGATACCAAAAACATGCTTAATTTTTTTTTCCTTTAAGAATTCTGCAATTAAATCACTAACTTTTTTATTTTTATACATGAGCATTAATAAATTTTGATACACATCTATGTATATATTTAATATCAACTTTCTTTAGTCCTTGATGACAGCCAATTAATAGACCATTTCTCATTATATAATCAGAATTTTTAAAAGAGTTAAGTTTATTTTTTGAAGACTTTAATTTTTTAAAAGCAGGGTGTCTTAAAATGTTACCGCTAAAAATTGGTCTTGTTTGAATCCCATTTTTTTCTAAAAAAATTTGTAATTTCTTTTTAGTAAATAGTTTATTTTCTTTTATAATTATTGGATATGCAAGAAAATTTGTTTTAACATCTTTCCTAACTTTTGGAATAATAAAAAAAGTACTATATCTAGAAAAGAAATTAGAATGTATTTTAAAATTATTATTCCTAATTTTACTAAATGAGCTAAACTTTTTTAATTGTATAATTCCAAATGAGGCACCTATCTCAGACGGTTCAAAATTATAACCAATCTCAGAGAAAACAAATTTTTTGTCATAATCATAACCACTTAATTTAATATTTAATCTTTTTTTAATATTTTCTGAATCTTTAATTAGTGTTGACATTCTTCCCCAACTTCTAAGAACTTTAGCTCTTTCGTAATATTTTTTATCATTTGTTAGGAACATCCCCCCATTTCCTGCACAACTAATAACATGCGAACCATAAAAGCTTGTAATAGATATATCGCTGTAAATTCCAGTTGGTTTCTTATCAATTGTCGCGCCTAGGGTATCCGCAGAGTCTTCTATAATTTTTAGTTTATATTTTTTTGCAATTTTATTGATATTTTTCCAATCTGGTATATTCCCAATTAAATTTGGAATTACTATTCCTTTTGTTTTTTTGGATATTTTTTTTTCAATTGATTTAGTATCTATTTGAAGTGTATCTAGATTAATATCTACAAATATTGGGGTAGCTCCAGACAAAACTATTGAAGAAACTGCGGTTCCAAAATTCAAGCAAGGTGTAATTATCTCATCACCTTTTTTGAAATTTAGAACATCATTAGCCAACATTAACGCTGAAGATCCAGAATTAACCATCAGTCCATATTTTTTGCCAAAATATTTTGATATTTTCTTTTCAAAGGTATTTACTGATGACCCCATCTGTGTAGTCTTATTTAGTTTATTTACAACAGCATTTATTTCTTCTTTGCCGTAAATATTTTTTCCGTATGATATTTTCATTTTATTTAAAATACTCTTTTATTTGTTTTTCACAAATTTTTTTAGCCTCTACATTTTTATTAAAAAGTTCATTCCATTCCATTACTTTATTTAAACTTTTTTCTAAATCCCATTTGTTTGACCATTTTAATTTTCTATATGATTTTTTACTACTTAGTTTTAAAATCTTGGTTTCAGAAAACTTTTGTTTTTTACTTATTTTGGTATCAAAGTTAAATCTTTTTTTTAATAAATTAACTATATTAATAACCTTAAAAAAGTTACCTTTTTTTGGTCCAAAATTCCAAGCATTGTAGCTGTCCAAGTTTTTTGCCTTGAACTGCTTTTCAGCAAGCTTCATATAACCTACTAATGGTTCAATAACATGTTGCCATGGTCTAATATGATTAGGATTTCTTACAATTAAAATCTTTTTGGAATTAATACTTTTAATTATATCTGGTAACAGTCTGTTTTTAGAGTAATCACCACCACCTATTACATTTCCAGATCTAGCTGTTGAAACTTTATTCTTTAAAAAAGATTTTACAAAAAATGAGTTTTCAAAGGCCTCTGTCACTAATTCAGCACAAACTTTAGACACACTGTAAGGGTCCTTGCCACCTAATTGATCTATCTCGCTATAGCTTTTGTTACTTTTCTTTATTTTATATACTTTGTCAGTTGTTATTATCACCACTGATTTTAATGATTTAATGTTTGTGATTATATCTAAAATATTTGAGGTTCCAATAATATTTGTCCTCAAGGTTTCAATTGGATTTTTAAAAGACTCACCGACTAATGGCTGTGCAGCTAAATGAAACAATATTTGTGGTTTTATTTTTTTTAATTCTTTTTTTAGTAAATAATAATTGTTGATATCATTATAAATATTTCTTTTTAAAAAGCTTTTACAATCGGCTTGGTTGAATAATGAAAATTTTTTAGGTTTTAAAGAGTAGCCGTAAATATTGGAACCCAGCATATTAAGCATTATAGATAACCAGCTACCTTTAAACCCTGTGTGACCAGTAATAAATACTTTCTTATTTTTCCAAAATTTTTTTAATTTCTCTTCACTGTCCATGGTTTTTTATTTTGTTTAATCAGGTTATCAAAATCGTTTTTATCTTTCATGGTGTCTAAGCTTTTCCAAAATCCTTTATGCTTGAATGCAAATAATTTTTTTTTTCTTAGATAATAACTTAAAGGTTCTTTTTCCCAATATGTATTAGTATTTTTTATCTTATCTATAGCCGATTTATTTATTACAAAAAATCCTCCGTTAATAAAAACATCAATACTTTTATTCTTATTGTCGAATTTTTCGATTTTGTTTTTTTTTAATTTTATAATTCCATACCTGTGTTTAGGTTTTACTGCTGTTAGGGTCACCAATGATTTATTTTTATAATGAAATTTTATTAATTTTTTTATATTTACATTTGAAAGACCATCCCCATAAGTCATCATTATATCTTCGTGTAATTTTAATAATTTATACGCAATTTTAATTCTTCCACCGGTTCCTGTATTAGACCCTGTGTAAACTAAGTTTCCAATAAAATTAAACTCTTTATTCTTGTAATGAAATTTTAAATTTTTTTTGTTTTTACTTAAAACTTTGACATATTTCTTTTTTTCTTTTAAAAAATAATTTATTATGGTCTCAGATTTATGACCAAGACAAAAGACAAATTCATTAAATCCTTGAAAAACGAAATTTTCAATAATATAAATTAATATTGGTTTAGACCCAATTTTTATCATTGGTTTGGCTTTTAATTTACCCTCGTAATCCAAACGAGTGCCAAATCCACCGCATAAAATAAATGTTTTCATATTTTATTTATACATTTTTTTGGAATTAAAATTATTTTATATTTGTTTTCATATGAATAAGGCAACTTAATGTAGCTATAATTTTGAGGAACTTGAAAGGATAAATCAGTTATAATTATAGTTTGTTGTTTTTTTATTTTCTCTTTTAAATCGAAATCAAAGTCAGGATTTATAAGTTTCATAGTTTGCGTGTCTAAAGTACTTTTTGAGTTAATCCATGGTTTAATCTGAAAAGTTTGAAAAATATCTGAAATTAATAAATAATAGTAAGTATTATTTGTATAATTAATCGCATAATTTACATCGATACATTTTTGACTTATTTCATTAATTTTCTTATTAAAGAAAAGCGTATGATTCCACGTATCTTTCTTAAACTTTAAATTTTTGAAAAATTTTATTTCATTATTTTTAGAATATTCAGATGAGGCAGAAGTTACATAAAGTTTATTGTTTTCACTTTTTTTAAAATTTATTCCTAAACAAAGAAATATTATTACACTCAATGAGATAATTTTTCTTGTTTCGAAATTTTTAATCTTATTTAAAAAAAATATAAAGATGAGAATTCCAATAAATGATCCAGTTACTAGCCTGAAACTATTAATAGAATGAATAGCAGACGAAAATGAGCCAATCGATATTATAGAAATATAAATTAAATATTCGTCTTTTTTTTTGAAAAAACTATCATTAAATAAAAACATACATAAAAAAATAATATTTAGAATTAACAAAATTAAAAAAAATATCCAATATGGTTCAAAAATGAATTTCTTAACTCCTTGAACAATTAAGCTTCTCAAAAAATTTAAAATGACAAATATATAATCATTACCAATATATAGATCACTAATAGAGTGGTATTTTATCCAGTCATAAAATATTTGATGATGGTGAATATAGAGAAAAAATATTATTAATGGAATGAAAAAACCAATTAATAAAATAAATACATTTTTAGTTTTTTTATTTTTAAGATTTATTAAAGCAAAACTTATAAAAAATAGTAAAAATACAATTAAAAATTTTTCATACGATAATACGGCTAAACCAAACAAAAAACCTGAAATAAAAAAATATTTACTATTATTTTTCTCTAAATAAAAAAGTGATAAAATTAAGAGGAAAAAAGTTAAATAATTATGCCACGGATGATTTACAAAGGGATGAATTAAGACTAAACATAATACTGCAAATAAAGCCAATTGATCTTCAAATTTATTTTTAACAATTAAAAAAAAAAAATATATTGAAATCGAATAAATAACAGATGTGAAAAAAAAGATTGAAATTACACTTTGACTTCCTATTTTCATAAAAATTGAATGTAATAATGTTGTAAATATTCCATATTGAATAAATATTTCTTTATAAGGTATTTTGTTGTTTAGAAGGTCATAAGCATTAGATGCCACAAGACCCCAATGATGGGCATCATAAACATATGTAGACTGCCAAACTGAAATTAAAAAAGAGAATAACGAAATAGCGATAACAATTAATTTATAATTGTCTATATTTGCAGTCTTCATTATTTGATATTTTCAACATTTAACCTATCTATTACAGGTTTCCATTTTGAAAGTATTTTATTTAATTCAATAGTATAAAAGTTAATTTCTTCTTGAGATAATTCTTTTGATGAATGTCTATTCATTTCATACTTAAATCTTTGACTTATAAAATTATAAAATTTTTCAGATTTTGTAATTTCCATTATTCTATTTTCTATTGAAGACAATGAAAATTTTATGATTAGTATTATTGCTACAACAATTGATAAAGTTGCTAAAAAAAATTTTTTATAAAAATCCATAAGTTTATTTTGCTTATTATTAATATAATTACTATATATAGTTTTAATTTAACATTATGACATTAAAAGTGAATGAAAGATTAGAAAATGTTGATTTACTTAGGGGAGTAGCAATTATATTTGTTGTTTTTTTCCATTACACTTATCACTATTCGGTAGAATATCTATTAAGAACAGATGAATGGTTTTTGCCTATTTCAAAATATGGATGGTCAGGGGTTGATATTTTTTTTATAGTAAGTGGTTATTGTATTGCGTTAACAATCGTTAAAACATCAAATTTTATAGAATTCTCAGTAAGAAGGTTTGCTAGAATTTATCCAGCATATCTTTTTTGTGGAATAACCACTCTTATCTTTTACTCTTTTTTTGATTTACCAGGAAGAGAAGTTGACTGGTATACAGGATTTATGAATTTGATATTTGCAAATTTTATACCTGGTCTAAAATTTCCATATATAGATGGAATCTATTGGGCTCTTATGATTGAGTTAAAATTTTATATTTTTTTTGGTACTTTATATTTTATTTTTAAAAATTTAAATAAAGCCATCATTGCTTGGATTTTTTTTTCAGTTATCTTAAATTTACTTTTATTAATTGATAATGAAAAGATTAGTTTTTTTTCCTCTATCTCACCACATTCAAATCTATTTTTAATTGGTTTGATGTTATTTAATTTAAAGGAAAAAAGTTTTATTTCTTATTTTTTGATTACTTTATTTGCATTAACTAATATTTTTATAAATGAAAGATATTCAGGTTTTGAAATATATTTTATACTTTTAATTTTTATAACAACATTAACTTTAAAGATGAAGTTTAATTTAAGATTAAATTTCTTATCAAAGATAGGACTAGTTTCGTTTTCGTGGTATTTATTACATAATTCGATAGGAATTATTATTATTAGAGAACTCAATAGGATTGGACTTGAAAATTATTCTGTAATTGTTGCTATATTGATAACTTTATTTTTTTCAACTATGTCATATAAATTTATTGAGATACCTTTAAAAAGAATGATTATCAGTATTTATAGTATAAATTTAAAAAAGTTTCTTTAAATTTTAGAGTTCCTGTCCATCTACTTTATTGATTAGTTTATCGACTTTTTCGATTGAAATATTTTCAAAATTATTAAATTTAATGACTCCAAAACGTCCTACCAAATCAATACTTATAACTTCTGTCAGAATTTTATATTTTTCTCGAGATTTGTAGTCATCAATGATAATAAGAACATTCTTTCTTATTTTTTCTTTAATCAAAAATCTAATAATATTTAACGTTACCATTGATCTATATCGTCCATCTATAAGAATAAGATCTGGTACTTTTTTTTCTTTTAAAAAAAAGGAATTGAGGCACTTACAGTAATAATCTACTTTTTTTTGAATTAAAAAGTAAGGTAATATGGGGTATGAAAAGTATTTAGTAGGACCTATATTTACATATTTGATATCACTAATCTCTTTTTCTTTTCTAATATAATTAAAAAAACTTTTATCTGCCTCAATTGAAATAAATTTTTTTTTGAGTTTATTAGCTAAGAGAGTGCTATTTCCAGAACCATATTCAAGAAAAAATTCACATTTTTCCAAATTTTTTTTAAAAAAGTTGTTTGCTTGGCTCGATCCAAAATTAATTTCGCTAGAAACTTCATATTTTGTCCTTAATATTGAAAAATACCTTAGAAGATAAATGGAGAAATTTATTATTTTACTAATCATTAATTAAATTGCAAAAATTAACTTATATGCAAAAATATTTTATATGAAACAAAAAATTCATATTCTTATTAATGAAGAAGCAAGAAGATTAGGTCTTTATTATGGATATTGGAATTGGTTCTTTTTATTTCAAAAAAACCTAAAAGATCTTGGAATAGAAGTGAATTTTTTTTCATCAATAAAAAAAAATTTTTTTCAAGCTGATCACTTATTTTTAAACTCAAGATTATTTCCTGAAGTTAATGGTCGTTTAAACTTAGAATACATTAGAGAAATTTATAAAAAAAATAAAAATTTATATTGGTTTGACATGAGAGATAGTGCAGGGACTACCCAGTTTGAGGTTCTCCCATTTGTTAAAAAATATGTTAAAAAACAACTTTACAAAGACAAAGAAGTCTATTTTAATAAAATAAATGGTGGAAGACTTTATACTGATTACTACATCAAAAAGAACAATATAAAAGATTTCAAAGATTACAATCAAGAATTATTAAATCCAAAATATCTGACTAAATTAATATTAGGCTGGAACCTTGGTGTTGCTTTTTTTTTTGATTATATCGAGTTTACTAAAATAGATTATTATTTGGAACTTTTAAAATTTAAGTATTTAAATAAGATGAAATATAAAATGAAACTACCATTTTATGAGAGTTGGAATGACGATAAAACAAAATATGATTATTTTTCTTTAATGAATACAGAATTTTATAGAGAGTCTGTAGGCTATCAAAGAATAAAATTAAAAAAAATATTGGAAAATTTAAAAAATAAACATGGAATCATAAAAGGAAGATTTAATAAAAAAAAATATTACCAAACTTTGAGAAATTCCAAAGTTTCAATAGGTGCTTTTGGTTGGGGAGAGGTCTGCTATAGAGAATTTGAAGCAATTATGTGTGGAACTGCATTCATGACAGCGGATATGTCGAATGTAGAAACTTGGCCAAATATTTACCATGATGGCCATACATATTTATCTTATGATTTGGAATTTGAAAATTTAGAAAATAATTTAGATATTTTGATAAATGATATTGGTTTAAGAAAAAAGCTAGTGAAAAATTCGAAGTCAATTTTAGAGAATTGTCATTTGCAAACAGGAAAAAAATATTTCTTAAATAAAATTTTAGAAATAATCAAATAATTTTATATTTTTTCAAATAATTTTTGAAAATTCTTTATATTATTTTTTAGTGTAAATTTCGCTAAATGACTTTTGGGAACTTTAATTTTTTTTTTTTAATCTTTTTGGATTTTTTAAATGATTTAATATTTTTTTTGCTAATGTATTATAATCTCCTGGATTAAACGAATCTCCATACTTTTCATTACTAATTATTTCCATTGGACCAGAATTACAATTTGTTGTGATAATCGGACATTTATATTTAATAGCTTCTATCAAAACATTTCCCAGACCCTCGTAAATAGAGCTCAAAATAAATAAATCTGCTTTTTTAAAAAAATTAATCGGATTGTTAATATTTCTATGAATTTTGACGAATTTTTTTAAATTGTTTTCTTTTATATAATTAATTAAATTATTGTACTCTGATCCATCACCAACTAATAAAAGATTAAAATTATCATAATTCCTTCTTAATATATTTATTGATTTAAGCAGAGTAAGTTGATCTTTTTGTTTTTCAAAAAATCCAACATTTAAAAGAATTTTTTTTGATCGATTTATCTTAATCTTATTAATCATATTATTTTGAATAATTTTTTCCTCTAATGATGGATTATAAATAGTGATTACTTTTGAATTAATATATTTCTTTAAGTCATTACTTAACTTTTTACTTATTCCAATGATTGCATCACTTTTTGGATAATAAACTTTAATTAAAAATAATATGATTTTTTTTTTGATATAATCTTTTATCCCTTTGTAAAACTTTAATTCGTCTAAATGATTTCGTTCAACTAATATTTTTTTAATATTTTCCAACTGGCCCAATGAAATCATAGTAACGACGTTTGCAAAGTTTTGATTTGATATAATGATATTCTTTTTATGTTTATTTTTTTCAATTTCTTCATCTAAATAATTTTTTAGTTCAAAAATAGAAAAAAAAGTTTTTTTACTATTTAAAATTTTAAATTTGATCTTTTTATTAAGATATTGTTGATATTTACATTTAGATAGACTAATTAAAGTAATATCATTAAAGTCCAAACCATTAATTAACTTAATTATAGATCGATCAGCTCCACCAAATTTTGGATAAGGTTGAAATATAAATAACTTTATTTTTTTTTTTGATTGCATTTAAATAAATATAATTAAAATAACATATTATGAAAGTATATTACTTGAGCATT